>Ga0067045_1029367_pt1 | contig 21353 bp, 18 predicted proteins | sample TerdegcTABiofilm_FD_59184 | JGI IMG/M metagenome (GOLD analysis project Ga0067045, IMG submission 59184) | Combined Assembly of (Gp0054472, Gp0054536) Wastewater bioreactor microbial communities from Singapore -Terephthalate degrading...
CGCACCGAGCCGCTTCGAGCCGGTCCCTGAAGCTGGCGTGCACCGCGACACGATTGCGCTTTCTCGGGCCCCAAGATGGCGCGCGAGCCGCCACCCGCCCACGGGAGTCCCGGCGGCGGACTGTGCGCGTACGCGGAGCGCGCCGCGGCCCACGCAATCTGCCACAGGGCGCTGACGATGCACCTCGGCGCCGCCCGCCGATGGGCCTGGTTTCGCCGGCCCCAGACCAAAGCGGGCCTCAGCGGGTCGTCACCTGCGGTATGCGTGGCCCTCCCATGCCGCAGAACTCCCTCACGCCGGCCCAGATGGCCAGCGCCGCCCGCGGCTGGCCGCGGAGCAGGAAGCGCAGACTCTTTGCGGGACCCCATGCCAAGAGGTAGTACGCCAGGAAGAGGGCGAAACGTTCGCGTGAATAGTGCCTCTGCAGCACAAGCAACAGGTTGCGCGCGGCAAGGCGTTGGCGGAATGCCTCGCTCGCGTCGCTGCGCCTGGCTCCCTGCTTGTGCCACACAACGGCCGACGGCACGTACAAGCACCGGAAGCCGGCCTCCCGGCACCTGAGGCACCAGTCCAGATCCTCGCAGTACATGAACAGCCGCTCGTCCAGGAGGCCGATAGATTCCAGCACCCGGCGAGTCACCAACAGGGCACATCCGGTGACGAACGTCACCTCGCGTGCCTCCTCGCCGTCATCGCGGTCCGCCTGCCCGAAGCCCACGTGCTGGACACCTCTGAAGAACGACAGGTACCCGCCGGCGTACCACAGCCTGTTGCTGGGCTGGTGAAACAGGATCTTCGGGTTCAGCATCCCCGCGTCCGACCGGCGGCAGGCGGCTGCTGCAAGAAGGGCGAGGAAGGCAGGATGGACGACGGTATCGTTGTTCAGGAGGAGCACCGCATCGCATCCGTCCTCCAGAGCGCCCACGATGCCGCGGTTGCTGCCCGCGGCGAAGCCGAGATTTCGCGAGCTGGCGATCAGCCTGACCCACGGGTATGCCGTGCGGAAACGATCAGCCGATCCGTCGCTCGAGCCATTGTCGACCACGAAGACCCGGAAAGGCTCGTATTCCAGACGCGCCAGCGAATCCAGGCACTCGCAGGTTACCTGGAGGCCGTTGTAGTTCACCACTACGATGCCTATGCGGCCTACGGCAGCCAGGTCCACTCCCTCCCCCGATCGAGCCACACGTTGGAGAAACTCGCGGCCGGACGTCACGCATCATCTGCACTGGGCCTGCTACGAACACCCGATGGAGAACCCCTGTCAAGGCGAGGGCTCGGGGTCGCCGGTCGCCTCTGGTTGGCAACCGATGCGGACGCTCGTACATTCGACCCCGCCCTGTTCCGGCCAGCGGGCTCTCGGCTCGACGGCGTGCGATGCCTGCCTGCGCGGCCGTCCCGGTACGCTGCTGGGGCTGTGCGCCGCGGCGTCTGCCGGGGCCTCTGCGGCTCGCCACTGGTCTCGCCGGGGCCGCCCCGATGTGTTCGGGTGCGGCGGCGCCGCTGAGGGCGACCGAATCGGGTGCAGTCCGTCGATGGCATGGCGGTCGTCACGGCACCGAAGTGGGATATCGCCACGCACAGCCAGGGGAGGGCCTGGCGCCCAGCACGGCCGTGGTGGCTCCGATCGTGCCCCATGGGATGTCGGCTGACGGGAGGCGGCGCCGGCGAGGATTGGTCGAGCGGATGAGCTTGCCCGTGCGCGCGTCCCAAGCAGGACGAATGCAGCGCGGTTGGAGAGGCCCCCGCCCTGGCGTCGGAAGCTGAGGCGAAGCCATCGTATTGGGGGCTGCCAGCCGTGCCAGCGCAGTTGGCCGGCAACCACGGCCTCGAGCTTGGTGTGGAGGCTGCCGTGCCCGCGGGAATCGCCGGTGCTGCCAGCGCCCTGACGGAGCCAGGTTCGCCGCTTCCCGGATGTCGCCACCCAGCTTGTCGCACCTACAGGCCAACGGGGGTTTTCCGAACCTGAAGGTCGAGCTTGCCCGAAACGCCGAACCGACCACCGGGCGCGCATTGGCAACAGGCCCTAGCGGAGCCCTTCACCGACTCTGTGCTCCTCTCGATGGGCGCCAGCAGCGTGGACCGAAGCGCCGGCAGGCGAGCCCCTCCGGACCTCGACCGGCTGTGGGCTGGGTCGATTTCGGGAACGAGATGGCAGATCCCAGGCGAAGGCGCCCGGCGCCGCCACGACAGGACTAGGTAAAGCCCGCATGAAGGTCATGCTTGTCAATCCCACCGGGTCACGCGAGATGGGGTTCTGGCCCTCGCTCGGACTCGCATACGTCGGTGTCTGCCTCGAGCAAGCGGGCCACGATGTGCGTCTTCTCGACCGCGAGCTCGCCTTCCGCCAGAAGGGGACGCTGGAGCTGGTCGACGAGGAGTCGGCGCGCGCGCTGGAGACGTTCGCTCCCGACATCGTGGGCATTGGCGCTACCACGCCCACGATTCCGGACGCTTTCCGCGGCGCGGAGCTGGCGAAATGCCGGTGTCCTGGTGTCCCCGTGGTTCTGGGCGGCACGCACGCCACGATCCTGCCAGAGGAGACGCTTGCCGCCTCGCCGGCCATCGATGTGGTCGTCAGAGGAGAAGGCGAGCAGACAATGCAAGAGATCTGCGCCGGGGCGGATCTGGCCACCGTGGCCGGCGTGGTCTTCAGAATGGACGGGCAGATCATCAGGACGCCCGCACGCTCGCCACTCGCCCATCTCGATGCGATCCCTTTTCCGGCTCGCCATCTGTACGAGATGAAGGAGTACCTGCGCAGCGGGTCCGCCGTCATCCGTGGCGTGGAGCTTCGGGCAACGCATCTGTTCACGTCCCGCGGCTGCCCATACAGGTGCAGCTTCTGCGCTGGCAGCGCCGTGTTCGGCGACCGGGTGCGGTTTGTCTCGGCTGGGCGCGTCATCGAGGAGATCGAGACGATCCTCGCCGACTACAAGGTGGAAGGCCTCTACTTTGCCGAGGACATGTTTGCCGCGAACCGCAGGCGAGCTTTGGAGATCTGTCGCCTTCTCGTCGACAGTGGCCTCAGCAGGCGGATCGTTTGGTGCGCGCAACTGAGAGTCAACAGCGTCGACGAGGAGCTCCTGACGGCGATGAGGCGGGCCGGCTGTATCCAGGTGGAGTACGGCTTCGAGTCCGGTTCGCAGCGCATCCTCGATCTGATGAACAAGAAGTCCACGGTGAAGCAGAACTACGACGCCGCAGTGCTGACTCGCAGGGCCGGGATCCGCGTCCTGGCTGACATCATCGTCGGCACGCCGGGTGAAACCAGAGAAGACTTCATGGAAACGATCGGACTGCTCAAGGCCGTACGCCCGGACCATGTCGGCTTCAACAGGTATGTGCCGTTGCCCGGCAGCGCCATGTTCAGTGAGTTGCGGCAAAGAGGGCTCGTGGAGGAGGATTGGACCAAGTACCATGTCGGCTTGGGCAACAACCAGGATGTGAACTTCACCGCCATGCCCGACCGCGTGTTCGCGGATCTTTTCGAGGAGTTTCGCAATGGTTGGGTGAAGCCATGCCTGGATCGGGCGTACGTCCGCTACAACCTGCCCCGCAAGCCCGTGCGCACGCTGCGGAGCATCGCGGGTCGCCTGGTGGCCGACCCGTCCCTGCTGCGGCGAGCGCTCAGAGCCGTCATTCGACGAGCATGAACCGCTTCGGAGACAGTCGATCCACAAAGCCAACAGGTGATGGGCTCGCCCTGCACGCCGTCTGTGATCTGTGCGGAGATTGCCGTTTCCGGCTGAAGCTGGCCGGACCGGACTATCGAGTCGGGATACCGGGCCCGTTCGAGGTGCACGAGTGCCTTTCCTGCGGCCTCGTGTCGGTGCTGCCGCAGCCGACGCAAGAGGCGATGCGGGCGCACTATCCAGACTCCCTCTGGGAGCCCGAGCGGACCAGCCCGCAGTCGCCCAAGGAGCGCCTGATCCTGGCCGCGCAGCTGCTGGTCCGTCTCCACCCCGCTCCGGGCAGGATTCTGGACGTGGGGTGCGCCACGGGCGATTTCGTGTCCACCATGGGCCAGCTTGGGTGGCAGGCAAGCGGCCTCGAGGCCAGCGAGGCGCAGGCGGCACTGGCGCGGGCGCGTGGCCTGAATGCAGCCTGGGAGCGGAACTTCCCCGCCTACGAGGCGGATCCTTTCGACGCCATCACATTCAACCACGTGCTCGAGCACGTGCCCTCACCGCGGGCGTTCCTGAGCAGAGCGCGGCAGCTTTTGCACGCCGACGGAGTTCTGCTCGTCTCGGTGCCGAACTTCGCCTGCCTGAGCCGGCGTGTCTTCGGGCGGTACTGGGTGCACCTCGACCTACCCCGCCACCTGTACCACTTCACGCCGGCCACACTTGCCCGACTCGCCCAGAACACCGGCTTCTGCGACGTGCGGATTCATCCAGGCAGCCCTGAGGACAACGCCGTTGGACTGCTGAGCAGTCTGCGGCGTTGGCTGCGGTATGGGGTTTTTCGGCGGCAGCTCGGCGTGCCTGACGGTGGTGCCGTTGCGCGTGACGGGGCCGGGCCGGGCCGGTCCACCCTATCGGCGGCGGTGCCACGCATGGTGGGTTGGCTCTACACCGCCGTCGCCGAGCGCGCCCGCCTGGCAGACACGTTTGTGCTCACCGCAAGGCCTGCGCCCGTACCGCCAGGCGGGCCGCGGCATGCCTAGCGTTGCGTTCTTCCGGCTGCGCCGCATGCCAGCCAGCGGCGAGCGGGGGGCAGCCACGACCCCTGCTGTCTGGCGTCCGCGCAGGAAGCCCCGGCGGAGTCTGCGCAGGCACCCGCCAGGTGCGGCCCTCGAGGTGAGCCGACCTTGCGGCCCGGCCGGCAATCTCCAGAGGCGGCCGGCAGATATGCTGGGCGGACAACGGATGGACAGGATGTCGCAAGGCGCGGACCGCAACGGCACAGCGGGGGCAACCACATGAGAGCGTCCTCTGGCAGAGCATCGCGGGGCCTGGCATTGGCAATGCTGTGCGGGGCGCTGGCCGCCTTGCTCGGCACGCCAATGGCGTTGCCCGCCGATCCGCGGGAGCGGCCGTCCCCGACCGCTGGCTCCGCGCCCCTGGGTCCCGTGCGCCTGGTCTCGGCCGAAGCCGCGGGCGGCGGCCTGCAGCATCCCGAGCAGGCTATCGACGGCAACCCCGCCACGGAGTGCGGCTTCGCGTGGGGCAATGGCGGCGCTACCCTGGTGCTGGATCTGGGAGGCCCCTACCTGCTGGACCGGGTGCGCGTGACCAACGGGCACACCGCTCCCCTGGTCTGGATGACCGAGTTCTCGGTGGGGCCGGATGAGGCGCACTTCCGGCCGGTCCTCGGCCGTCCGGTCAACCTGCCCATGTGGCGGCTGGGCGACAGCACGGAGGTGCCCTTGGGCGACGCCGTCGCCCGGTACGTGAAGCTGCAGTTCGCCGGCGGCGGGGCGCGCGGCAGCATCGGCGAGATAGCGCTCTTCGGGCGCCCGAACCGCCCCGAACGCCACCTGATGTGCTGGTCCAGCAGCATCCAGCAGGACTTCCTGGACCAGCTCGACTTCTTCCAGCGCGACCTCGGCGTGACCGACCTGTGGCTGGACTACGTCGAGACCGCCTTTCCGCAGACCAACCACAACGCGGGGTTCGCCGCCTGGGTCGAAAGCGGAGCCCTGGACCAGTTCCGCGCCCGGGGGATCCGCTACTGGCTCGCCGAGCACGAAGCCTTCACGTTCCTGGTGCAGGGCCCCGAGGATCTGCGCGACGACCAGCGCTGGGAGACGACCTTCCGGCAGGCGCGGACTCTCTACGCTCGGGCGCAAGAGCTGGGCTTCCGTGGGCTGGTCCTGGATGCCGAGGACTACGACGGGGTGACGCCCGCCGCCCGGCAGCGCTACGCGGAATCAGCCGACTACGTGGATGCGTGGTGCTTCGCCGACGAGTTCGGCCCAGCGGGGATGTACTACCTGCGCGGCCGACAGTTCGGGCAGGTCCTCGCCGCCGTCTGGGGAGCGCCCCTCCTGCAGGTCTACGAAGCGCGCCTGTACGCCGGCAGGGACGACTGCCGCGCGGGCAACTACTGGTGGCTTCGCGGCATCCACGACGCGGGCATCGAGATCTGGATCGCGACGGAGAAGACCTACGGTGCCGGCCGGGGCGAGCTCGAGACCGACGCGCCGGCGCATCTGCGCACCTGGTTCGTGCAGATGCCCGAGTTCATGAGCGAGATCCACGCGGCCTATCCCTTTGCGGCGCGCGTGCTGCCGGGTTTCCATCCCTGGAACACGCGCACCCGCCTGCCGAACTACCTGCCCCGGTACCTGGCCGAGCAGTTGGACATCGCCGCCAACTGGGCCGCGGGTCATTGGATCTACACCGAGGGGAACGCGCACGGCGGCGATCCTCGCAGGGTTCTGGACGCCGATTTCCTCGAGGCGCGTGGCCTTACAGCCGAGGAATACCTGGACGTTTTCCGAACCCGGACGACCGACAGGTGATGCCAGCCGGCGACCGCGCCACCTACTGGCCGTTGCCGCTTCGGCCGTGGCCGCGCTGGGCCGGCGGCCGCCGCACCCTGCTCCTGCCCGGTGCCGTCCACGCCGCGGACAGCCGTGCCGGCGGTGCTGGCGCCTCACGGGATCCTGCGGAAGACCTCCTGTATCTTCGCTAGGCCCTCCGCGAACGACGCATGGGGTCTGAACGCCGGAGGCTCGCCCCAGAAATACCCGTTCAGATCGCACCCTCGCTCCACCCATCCCATGATCGCGGCGGCGTCCATAGTTCCGCCGCAACTCATCGGGGTTCCGATCACGCGCTGGTGCGGCCTGCGGATGCTCAGCAGCCAGTCCATCGTCTCCGGCTTGGAGAACTCGGCCAGCAGTCCATCGCTCTCCGCAAGCATCGGATGGCCCTCCCAGAGCGGCTCCGCCGGACCCCAGTACGGCGGCGTGAAAGCGACCTTCGTGCTCGGGCTGGTGGCCTTCACCGCCTCCAGGATGCGGCGAAACTGGCGCTCCAGGACCACGCGCTTGTACGCGAGGCTCTCCGCTGGCGTGATCGCGCTGGCGTCCGCCGGCATCGGCCGACCGATGATCTGCTGGAACGGCTTCTCCACGAACCACGCGGGCTGGACGCGGAAGCTGTGGTCCGCCTGATCTCCGTAGCAGAACCAGTCGAAGATGATCCAGTCCGCCGGATACAGGGCGAGGAACTCCCGGATGCGCGCACACAACAGATCGGTCCACGGGCTCTCGGGTCCGAGGAAACCGTGCTGCCAGTGGACTCGGCTTCCCGGAATGACCCATTCCGCGTGGTAGCTGTTCATGGCGACATCCGCGCCGACGCAGAAGTAGCTCCAGAAGGGCAACCCTTGCTTCCGGGTCAGCTCGTAGACTTTGGGCAGGAGCTGCGTGCCGGGCCCCGGGGCCAGCGGCCCCAGCCGGCTGGGGTAGAACGCGTACCCTCCGTAGGTGTACGCCTGCAGGAACACCGCGTTGTTGCCGAAGTCCACATGCCACTGGAAGTACTCTCGGGGATCTACCCAGGCCCAATCCTGCGGGGCGCTGGGCACCGTGCATGCGTACGGCGCCGAATGCACGGCCCAGTTCAGGTCGAACATCATCAGCTTCACGGTCATGGATGCTCCCTCCCCTGCGACATGGATGGCCGCTCGCGCTGCTGACCCGACCCGCAGGCGCAGGCGGTCCCGCGTTTCCCACGATCGTCCAAGAGGACGCCGCGGCGGTCAGCGGGTCGACAGCGACCCACAGATCCACGGCACGCCTCTTGTGCGTGCGCCCAGACGGTGTATGCTGAAGGTCCGGTGACCTCGTGTGGACGGGGCTGTGGCTCGTCCCGTGGCGCACTCTGCCAGAGAAAGAAGGAGCGTATGGCCCTGATCGCCATCGACGCAGGCGGGACGGGGCACGCGCTGGAGTTCTGGCGTCACAGCGTGGGCCTCGGCGGGATCAACTCGGAGGCGCTGAACGAGCGTCTGGTGACGGCGCTGCGGCAGGTGCACCCGCGCCTCGTGCGCATCTTCGTGCAGGAGTTCTTCCGCGTCTGGACCGGCCCCGGTCAGTACGACTGGCAGCGGCTGGATCCGTACATGGAGGCGCTGGCCGCCTCCGGAGCCAAGATCGTCGCCGCGCTGACGATGAAGCCGCCGGGCCTGTTTCCGACCATCGACCAGACGCGATGGCAGCCGACGCACATCGGCCGGTGGCAGGAGCTGGTGCAGGCGCTCGTGCACCGGTATTCGGTCCGCCGACCGCTGGCCACCCACTGGGAAATCGGCAACGAGCCGGACATCGGCGAAGCCGGAGGAAGCCCCTATCGCATACGCGATGCGGCCGACTACATGGCCTATTACCGGTGCACGTGCCAGGCTATATTGGCGGCGTTCCCGGCCGCACGCGTAGGCGGACCGGCGAACGCGGCCCTGCTCGACCCGCCGTTGCCCCAGTTCGTGGAATTGTGCCGCCAGGAAGGCGTCCGGCTCGACTTCCTCAGTTGGCATCTGTACCACAGCGACCCGGACCTGCATGCGCACCAGGTGGCCGTGGCTAGGCTGTTGACCCGGCGGCTGCAGGCCCGGCCCGAGCTCATGGTGACCGAGTGGAGCTGCGGTTTCTCGCCACAGACGGATGCCGAGCAGAGCACCAAGCCCGTCCGTGCGGCGGCGATTGCCGCCACCGTGCTGGCCCTGCACCGCGCGGGTTTGGACTGGTCGTTCTACTACCACCTGCACGACCAGGTCTGCTACCCGGCCGACTTCGCGCCATTCTTTTCGCCGGCGGGCATCGCGCGCATGGCGCAGCACTGGAACGAGCGGCCGCACCGTTTCGGCCTGTTCGGCGTGGACGGCGAAGTCCGGCCGCAGTACTTCGTATTCTGGATGCTGGCTGCCCTGGGCGAGGAGGAGCTGGCGACCGAATCCACCGATCCGGCGGTGCGCGTGGTGGCCGGTCGCCGCGCGCAGGATGTGGCAGTGCTGCTGGTGAACTACAGCATCGATGAGCCTGGCGAGCGCACGGCACACGTGCGTTTCCGCGGGCTGCAGCCCGGGCGCCGGTCGCTGCGGCTGTTCCGCCTCGACGCGGCGCAGCGCTGGTCCGCAGCCGAGCTGCGGCTGCTGCCGGTGGAGACCCGAGCCACGTGGGTGGGCGAGCAGTACGAGTGCGCGGTCCGTCTGCCTGCTCACAGCGTGGCGCTGCTCCGAGTGGACGCATGCGCGACCTGATCATCCTGGGCACCGGCCCGCACGCGGCCGAGATGGCCGAGATCGTCGCCGAGGTCAACCGCGCCGGGGCGCGCTGGCGCCTGCTCGGATTCCTGCGCGCCGGCAGCGGCGAAGGCCCGGCCGAGCTGGAGGGATATCCGGTCCTCGGCACTCTGGCTGATCTGGCGGCGTACCCGCAGGTCGAGGTGCTGGCCGAGTACGGCGTGCGGCCGCCAGCCACGGTCGGTGCCCGGCTGCAGACGCTGGTGGCTCCGTCTGCGTTTCTCGCGCGCAGCGCACGCCTCGGTGCGGGCTGCGTGATCTACCCCCAGTGCTTCGTGGGCGCCCAGGCTGTTCTCGGCGAACGCGTGTTCGTCCTCGCCGGCGCCGTCATCAACCACGACGCCTGGCTCGCCGACGAGGTGACCGTGTGCAGCGGCGTGACCCTGGCCGGTGGGGTGCGCGTCGAGCAGAGAGCCTACTTGGGTCAGGCCTGCACCGTGCGGCAGAATCTCCACGTGGGCGCAGGCAGCGTGGTGGGCATGGGCAGCGTGGTCACGGCGGACGTGCCGGCCCACGCCGTGGTGGCTGGCAATCCCGCCCGCGTGCGCCGGTGGTCCTAAAAGTGCACCGTTGGCCAGGTGGGGCACGACGGCGCGCCGGCCCTGCCGACGCCGACCGGGCCCACGGCCGCCCAGCCGGCCGGGTACTGGGGGCGATCCTGACGCGAGCGCGACAAGGCGCACGGCGGCGGCCGCCCGGGATCCGAGCCGGCAGCATCCCAACAACTCACACCCACGTCCGCGCGGGGTCGGGGGACCGCGCGGCTGGTCGAGGAGGAAGCTACCATGGACATCTATCAGCTCATCAAGGCCCGACGGAGCGTGCGCGCCTACCGCGCGACGCCCATCGCCGACGACCTGCTGCAGCGCCTGCTGGAGGCGGCTCGCTGGGCGCCATCGGCGGGGAACCGGCAGCCATGGAAGTTGGTCGTGGTGCGCGACCCGGAACGCCGTCGCCTGCTCGCCGCGGCGGCCCACGAGCAGACGTTCGTGGCGCAGGCGCCCGTGGTGCTGGCGGCCGTGGCGCTGGACCCGGGCCGCGTGTTCAGTTGCGGCGTGCCGGGCTACCCGGTGGACGTCGCGATCGCCGTGGACCACGTGACCCTCGCCGCAGCAGCGGAAGGACTGGGGACTTGCTGGATCGGGGCCTTCGACCAACAGCGCGTCTGCGACATCCTCCGCGTACCACCCACCCAGAAGGTGGTGGCCTTGCTGCCGGTGGGATACCCCGCGGACGAACCCGGCGTGCGCCGCCGCAAGCCGCTGGAGGACCTGGTCGCGTACGAGACCATGGCCTGAGCGGCAGCCCTGGCCGCTGGCTGGGCGGCGGCGTTCACCTGCACGCGGCTGGATCGCGGGCGCCCTGATCCAGCAGCGGCCGGGCGCGCTTCTCGGGCCCGGACTTCATCCCATCACGGTGCGCAGCAGGGCGCGCATGTGCGCATAGTGGGTCCCAGGCCAGTACACCTTGGCGCACTGGCGACAGCGCACGAAGGCGTACCCAGCGTCGCGCACGGCCGCGGGCAACTGCGCCGAGACCTGTTCCTGCGGAACCGGTTCGAGCTGGCCGTTGCACCGCAGGCACCGCGTGAAAGGTGCCAGGCGCCGGCGCAGATCCAGGGCGTCGATCACCTCGCGCAGCTGCTGCCGGGGATCGGTGGCGCGCAGCCAGTATCCGCGGGTGACCGCGCGGCGGCCCAGCAGGCCGCGATCGCGCGTCAGGATGATGCGGCGCTCGGCCACGGAGATCGCGACCAGGGTGGCGTCGTCGTAGTCGTTGCGATACAGGGCGTCAAAGCCGAAGAGGCGCAGGTACCGGGCGAGCTTGCCCAGGTGGACGTCGAGGACGAAACACGGCACGCGCAGCGGCTGCGCGCGGAGGCGATGCACCGGCGCGATGTCGAAGGCCTCGAACACCGGGTACACGGCCACCCGCTCCCCACCGCGGAGGATCCGATCGAAGCAGGCTGGTTCGCCGTCGACCAGCACCAGATCCACCGCCGCGGCCGGAACCCCCAGCGCCTCGATCGCCGCCCGCAGGGCCGTGTCACCGTCCAGGATGTGGGCGAAGCTGCGCGCGCGGCGTTCGGCCGGCAGGAATTCGTTCAGCTCGGCGTAGAAGCGAAAGATCGCCGCACGCTGGCTGTTGTCGCTGCCCGCAGCGCCCATGCTCCTCTCCCGGGCGACAGGCGCAAGGCTCGCACACGCCATGCCCCGGCCCCGCCCACGGCCCGCCCACGACCAACCCGCGGCCACTCCCGCCATGGCGCGCGCCGGCGTGCCCGTGCCCCTGAGACCACGCAACGCCTCCGTACCGCCGCGGCGGCCTGGCGGCCTGGGCTGTCCCAAGCGCTGTCGATCGGCCGGCAACCTGTCAGTTCGCATCCGCCGGGCAGCGATCGTCCGCACGCTGCCGGGCCTGCGCGCAGCGCCAGGCGATATCCAGCACCTCGAAGGGATCTTCGATCAGCGGAAACGTCGGCACCCCTCGCGCCTCGAGATAGGCCTTGGCGGCCGACATCCGCGGCGCATCGCCAGTGAAACTCACGTACAAGGGCTTGTCCGGGTGTCGGGCGGCCGCTTCCACCAGGAAATCCAGCGTCAGCTCGCCAGTCGGTTCGGCCAGCATGAGGATCGGCACGACGGCGTCCACGTGCCGATCCTCCAGCAGGATGGCGGTGCTCTCCGCATAGGCCCGCTGAGCCCCATGGACCGCGATCGTCGGCCAAATGTCCACCGGATTGCGGATGCGCACCAATGGCGGGCTGAGCTCCTGCAGCCGGCGCTGCGTGGTCTGTTCGACCTCGGCCACGCGCAGCCCCAGCGACCGTTCGCACAGATCGGCCAGGCAGACCAGCATGCCACCGCTGGGGGCGATGATGCCCACGCGGTTGCCGCGTGGCAACGGCATCATGGCCAGCGCCTTGGCGGCCAACACCAGATGCGAATAGCGGCGGATGCGCACCACGCCGGCCTGGCGCAGGACTCCGTCGAGCACGCGATCGTCGGTGGCCAGCGCCGCCGTGTGGGCCAGCGCGGCGCGCGCCCCCGCTGCCGTGGCGCCGCCCTTGAGCATGACCACCGGCTTGCGGCGGGTCACCTGCGAGGCGACAGCCACGAACCGCCGAGGTCGCGCCAGGCTCTCCAGATAGACGAAGATGGCGCGGGTGTCGGGATCCTCGCCCAGGTATTCGAGCACCTCGCTCTCTTCCACATCCAGCTTGTTCCCGACCCCCACCACCTGCGCCACTCCAAAGCTCTCGTGCGAAAGGATGTAGCGCAGGGTGTGGGCTCCGAAGTTGCCGGTCTGGGCGATATAGGAGATGGGCCCGGCGCGCACCGGCCCGAGCGGAAAGAAGCTGGACGTGAAGCGCGCCCTCGTGCACACGTGGCCGGACGTGTTGGGACCCAGGGCCCGCATCGCGGTCTGCTGCAGAGCCTGCGCCAACTCGGCCTGCAAGGTCGCGCCCTGACCGTCGACCTCCGCGAAGCCCCCGGCTGCCAGCACCACCGCGCGCACGCCCCGGGCACCCAATTCGCGCACCGCCTGCAGCGTGCGCGCAGCCGGCAGCACGACGATCGCCAGATCGATGCCGGCCGGCAGGGCCGCGATCGAGGTTCTCACCGGCAGGCCCAGGACCTGCCCGCCGCGCGGATTCACCGGGTAGATCGGCCCCGCGAACCCTTGGGCCATGATATTGCGCAGCACCTCGTGTCCGGCCTTGCCCGGCGTGCTCGACGCACCGACCACGGCCACGCTGCGCGGGGCCAGCAGGGGCTGGAGACTGCCCGGACCGCGCGGCGGCCGCGCTGCCCAGGGTGCAGCGTGCGGACTGCCCGCCACACGCCCCTGCTGCGGCGCCTCGGCAGCCGTGCGCTTTAGGACTACCAGCGCGTCCACGGCCACCGGTCGATCACCCCGGACGATCAAGGGATTCACGTCGAGCTGTTCGATCTCGGGATGCTCCAGGCCGATGCGCCCTAGCTCGATGAGCCAGGCGGCCAAGGCCTCCAGGTCCACCGGGGGCATGCCCCGGTATGGCCCCAGCAGGCGGCGTCCGGCCAGCTCGCCGACCATCTGCACCACGTCGGCGGCCGCCACTGGAGCCAGGCGGAAGCTGACGTCAGCCAGCGCCTCGGCGAAAATCCCGCCGAGGCCGAGCATGACCAGCGGGCCCAGTCCCGGATCGCGCACCAGCCCAACCGCCAGCTCGCGCGCGCCGGAGACCGTCTCCTGGACCAGCAACGACGATCCCGGCGGGGCCTGCGCCTGCAGCCGCGCGGCGGCCTGGCGCACGGCCGCCGCGCCGCCGATCCCCAACGCCACCAGCCCCCGCTCGGTCTTGTGGGCCACGGCGGCACCGCAGACTTTCAGCACCACCGGGTACCCCAGCGAGCGCGCCGCGGCGACCGCTGCCTCCGGAGTCTGGACCAGCAGCTCGCGCGCGACCGGCAGCCCGTACGCGGCCAGAAGCCGCTTGCTGTCGTACTCGGAGAGGGTCGCGACGTGGGCCCGCCGTCCGGCCTGGATGATCTGCCTGGCTGCGCCTGCACCCTCGTGCGTCAAAACGCCGTCTGCTCCTTGCCCTTCAGTCCCAGGATCTGGCGCATCTCCGCCGGGCTGGTGGTGGCGATATCCAGCTCCTCCAGCAGGCGCTTGATCTTGGCCACCAGCGCGGCATTGCTGTCGGCCAGTTGCCCCTTCCGCAAGTACAAGTTGTCCTCCATGCCCACGCGCACCGAACCGCCCAGCACGGCCCCCACCACTCCCAAGCGGAACTCGTGACGGCCGGCAGCCAGCACCGACCAGACATAGTCATCGCCGAACAGGCTGTCGGCCGTCTCCTTCATGAACAGCAGGTTGCGCACCGACGGCTGGATCGCGCCGTGGATGCCCAGGATGAATTGGATCCACAGGGGACGCTCGAGCACGCCCTTGTCCGCCCAGTACGCGGTGTTGTAGATGTGCCCCACATCGTAGCATTCGAGTTCGGGCTTGGTGCCGGTAGCGGCCATGATGGCAAACACCCGTTCCTGATCGCGGAAGGTGTTCTTGAACACCAGATCGACGGTCCCGGCGAGGTAGGGCTCCTCCCAGTCGTGGACGAACGCGCGGACGCGGTCGCGCAGCGGGAAGATGCCGAAGTTGATGGAGCCCATGTTCACCGACGCCAGTTCGGGCCGCAGGCGCTGCACGGCGAGCAAGCGCTCCTCGATGCTCATCGTGGGGGCGCCGCCAGTAGTGACGCAGAGCACCACGTCCGACCGAGCGCTGATATCCTGGCAGAACTCGGCGAACAGTCCTGGGTCCATGGTCGGTCGGCCTGTCTGCGGGTCCCGCGCGTGCAGGTGCACGGACGCCGCACCGGCCCTGGCCGCGGCCACGGCTTCGTCGGCAATCTGCTGCGGCGTGATCGGCAGGTAGGGGGTCAGCGACGGCACATGGATGGCCCCCGTGATCGCGCAGTTGATGATGCACTTGGCCTTCATCCGGCGCTCCCTGCACACACCGCGGACACGCGCGGCCCGGGCAAGCCCCGCCTCCGGCGCCGCCCGCATCGCGGCGTGTGCCTCAACCCTCCATCTGGTCCCACACCTGCCGGATGTGGTCCTCCAATTCGAGGAATGCTTCGACCACATCCGGAGCGAACTGCTGCCCGGCGTTGCCGGCGATGAAGCTGCGGGCGACATCGTGGCTGTACGGTGGCTTGTAGCAGCGCTTCGAGCGCATCGCGTCGTACACGTCGACCACGGCCATGATCCGCGCCGCCAGCGGAATCTGGGCTCCCTGCAGACCCTTCGGATAGCCAGCGCCGTTCCAGTGCTCGTGATGCGAGGAGGCAATGTCGATGCCCATCCGCAGCAGGGCGTTGCGCGGATAGCGGGCCACCACGTCGCGCAGGGTGTCGGCCCCCCGCGTGGGATGGGTCTTGAAGATCGCCAGTTCTTCGTCGGTCAGCGGCCCCGGCTTGCAGAGGATCCGATCCGGGATGGCGACCTTGCCGATGTCGTGCAGGGGGCTGGCGTGGTAGATGTTCTCGATGAATGCCGGATCGACTTGATCAGCGTACTCCCGGCGCTGGCGCAGCCTCTCGGCGATCATGCGACAGAAAACCTGGACCCGCTCGATGTGTCGTCCGGTCTCGTAGTCGCGCGACTCGGCCAGACGGGCCAGCGCGAAGATCGTCGCCAACTGCGCGGCGGAGATCTCCGCCATCTTCTCGCGCACCAGCGATTCCAGGTCGCTGTTGTGGCGTTCGAGCTGCTTGGTCAACCGGTGGATCTTCAGATGAATCTCCACGCGCGCCCGGACCTCGCTCATATCGAAGGGCTTGGTGATGTAGTCCACACCGCCCTTGGCGAACGCCTTGACCTTGTCCACGACGCCGGCCAGAGCGCTGATGAAGATCACCGGGATCCCGCGCGTGGCGGGCAGCAACTGCAGGCGCTCGCAGACCTCGTACCCGTCCATGCCGGGCATATCGACATCCAGCAGCGCCAGGTCCGGCATGAGCTGCCGAGCCAGTTCCAGCGCTTCCGCGCCGCTGGTTGCCATCGCCACGCGGTGACCATCGCGCTGCAGGATCTTCTGCAGAAGCTCGCAGTTGGCCCGCATGTCATCGACCACGAGGATCGTCTCGGCCATCGCGCTCACCTCGCCTTCGGTTCTGCCTGCAGGATCCACTGCCGAACGGCTGCCCCGGGTGCCCGCGCGCCGCCCCCCACGCCCTCCGGGTGCTGAACTCTCGCACGCCCGACCCGCGCCTGGCTGCAGCTGGCGTCTTCGCCGGACCGGCTGCGGGCCGCTCGTCCGGAGTCCCCTCGTCCGCCGCGGGGAAGGTACAGGAGCCACCGAGAATACACCACTGGCGGGCGCCCCGCCGGCGCCTGCCATCGTGCCATCGGCAGGACGCCGCAGTGCGCCAGGTCCCAGTCCGCCGCCCCGGGCAGGGCGGCCATCCCAGCCAGCGTCGGTCGCGGGCTGCCAGCGAACCGCCAAAGAACACCGTGGTGCCGCTCGTCGCCACCCGTCCCCTTGCTCGAACGGCGCGCGCGGGCCAGCTTCTGCCAGCACTGCGGCCCGGGCATCGCGGCTGCGGTGCGACCAGCGCAGCCCACAGCCCCCAGGCTCGGGTTCCGTCGCGGGCCCCACCACGGCCGCGCCGCCCGCCGCGCCGCTGCCCCGGTGGGCGTTGTCCGCAGGCCGTCAATCTACGGAGGAGACGTGGCGATGAGATACGCCTTCATGACCTTTTCCACGCCGACGCTGACCTTGGCCGAGGTCCTGCAGGTGGCGGCCCGCTATGGGTATCAGGGCGTCGAGCCGCGTCTGGACGCCGGCCACGCGCACGGCATCGAGGTGACTGCCACGGCTGACCAGCGTCGCCGGCTGCGGCACCAGGCCGAAGACGGTGGCGTCGAGTTGGCGTGCCTGGCCACCTCGTTGGCCTTCGCTGACCCGAGCCGAGCGGCGGCGATGGCGGAGCAGGCGCGCGCCAGAATCGACCTGGCGGCGGATCTCGCCGTTCCCAGGCTGCGCGTCTTCGGCGGCAAGGTACCGCCGGACCTGACCCGCGCCCAGGCGATCGCGCACCTGGCCGACGCGCTGGCGCAGTTGGCCGAGTATGCCGCCGCCCGCGGCGTGACGCTGTGCGTCGAGACGCACGATGACTGGTGCGATCCGCAGCACCTGGCCGCGGTCCTGCGCCAGGTCGATCACCCCGCCATCGGCGCCAACTGGGACATCATGCACCCCGTGCGCACCGGCAACGCCACCATGGACGAGGCCTTCGCGGCGCTGCGGCCATGGGTCCGCCACCTCCACTTCCACGACGGAACGCCCGGGACATCGACACTGGTGCCGATCGGGACCGGCGCGATCGACCATCGCCGGGCCCTGGAACTGCTCGCCTCCGCCGGATACGCCGGCTATCTCAGCGGCGAGTGGATCGACTGGGAGCCCTACGCGGAGCACCTGCCACGCGAATTGGCCACCATGAAACGGTACGAACGCGAGCTGGGTCTTGCCTGACAATCCGAGGTCAGGGCAACTGGCAAGGATGCGCCGACGGCCGCCCAGCGCGCTCGCCGGGTCGCGAGGAAAGACATGGACACCGAGTGGACGGGTACGCTGGACAAGATGCGGATACAGGCTGCGGCGGCGCCGGACGAACCCGTCCAGTACACCCTGGTGGATGGCTGGTACGACGCGCCGGCGCGAGCGCCCGAGGTCCCCCTGAACAACCTGCTGGGGCAGCGCCTCCAACTGCGGTTCACCGGCCAGATCAACTGCGTGGCCTGCGGTCGAGCGATTCCCAGGACGTACGGCCAGGGGTTCTGCTTCCCCTGCTCGCAGTCGTTGGCCGAAGCGGACATCTGCATGGTGCGCCCGGAGCGGTGCCACTATTTCGACAGCGACAATCCCTGCCGCCAGGAGGAGTTCGCTCGAGAGCAGTGCTTCCAACCCCACTTTCTCTACTGCGCCCTCACGTCCGGGATCAAGATCGGCATCACGCGGCAGCGCCACATACCCACCCGGTGGCTCGACCAAGGCGCGGTAGCCGCCATCCCTTTGGCGCTGCTGCCCAGCCGGCGCGAGGTCGGATTGCTGGAGAGACGGCTCGCCGCTGCCGGCTTCGCGGACAAGACGCACTGGGCCCACATGCTCCAAGCCGACCCCATCGATCACTCCGGTGTCGTCGCCGCCGCGGAGCAAGTGCTGCAGCAGCTCCGCGCTTGGGACGTTTCCGGCATCCTCACCGCCGAGCAACGCGGACTGTACCGCTTCCGCTATCCGGTGCGCATCTGGCCGAGTAGAATCGTCAGTCTGGATCTGCACCGACAGCCGGCCATCGAAGGGGTACTGAACGGCATCAAAGGCCAGTACCTGCTGCTCGATTCCGGGGTCATCAACCTGCGGAAATACTGCGGTTATCGGGTCGTCTTCCGCGTATGAGCCGGCGCGTTTCGGTGATGTCCGTCTGCTGCGGCCGCCCCACGCCATCCGACTCTGTGTGCCCGAACCCTCGCCCATCGCGTGGACATCGCTCTGGCCACAATCGTCGTCGATGCATACATTTCGAGCATCAACGCGCGTGCTTTGTCCTGACATCGATTCGGAGGTGAAGCCATGCCGAAGTTCAGACAGATACCGATAGCCGAACAGAAGACCCGCCGCAAGGTTGTTCCACCGGAAATCGTCGAAGAGTACAAGGCCTACGTGCAGCAACTGGAGAAGGGCAACATCGGCATTCTCGAGTTCTCCAAGACCGAGAACGTCGATCTGGCGCGGAAGGCCCTGTTGGAGGCGGGTGTCGAGCTCAAGAAGTACGTCAGGGTGCGCCGCAAACGGGGCGAGAACGCCCTGCAATTCCAGCAGGTGACGCGGAGGGAGTGGTTGGCCCAGTACCGCCGCCGCCGAGGGCGCAGCAATAAGTAGGGGCCGATCTGCGCGTGCGCTCGCGAGGCCACGCCTGGCGGCCTGTCGCGCGTGCAGGCCGCCAGGCACGCTGCGCGGCTGCAGCTTCACCCGGGTGCTGTCCTGCGCTCGGTCGACTTCCGTACCGCCATTCGGCGCATTCGCTGCTGCGGACTGAGCGGCGGGCAGGCCGCAGTTGTCGCGCTTGCCTGGCGCAGAGGAGCCGGGTGCCGTTCGCGGCTACAGCAGCGCGGTGCTGAAGTACCGCTCGGCTCGGTCCGGCAGCACCGTAGCGATATTCCCTTCGCACCGTCTGGCCAGTTGCCGCGCGGCCCAGACGTTAGCGCCCGAGGAGATCCCCACCAGCAGTCCGTGATCGCGGCCCAACTGCCGGGTGGTCTCGATGGCCTCGTCGTCCCCTACCTCCACGACCTCGTCGATGAGCGACACATCGAGGATGTCGGGGACGAAACCGTCGCCGATGCCCTGGATCTGGTGCAGCCCCGGCTCGTGGCCCAGCAGCGCCGACACGTTGCGCGGTTCCACGGCGGCGATGCGAACACCGGGCTTGTGCTCGCGCAAGAACTGCGCCACCCCTTGCAGCGTGCCGCCGCTGCCGACCCCCGCGACGAAACAACTCACCTCGCCCCGGATCTGCCGCCACAACTCGTGCGCCGTTTCCTCGTAGTGCACGCGGGGATTGTCCGGGTTCTCGAACTGCTGGCACACGAACACGCGCGGATCCTCGGCCTGCATCTGCCTGACACGCGCCACCGCGCCGGCGATGCCCTCGGCAGCCGGTGTCAGAACCAGATCGGCGCCGAGTGTCTTGATGAGCTTCTTGCGTTCCTCGCTCATGTTTTCGGGCATGACGATGCGCACGCGGTATCCTTTGAGTCGTCCGACCAGGGCGATGCCGATGCCGGTGTTGCCTGAGGTCGGCTCCACCAGCACGGCGTCCGGCCGCAGGCGGCCGTCGCGCTCCGCGCCCTCGATCATGGCGCGCGCCACGCGATCCTTGATGCTGCCGCCGGGGTTCAGAAACTCCGCCTTGGCGAAGACGCGCTCGCTGCCGAGCTGGATCAGCGGGGTGTTGCCGATCAGGTCCAGAACGCAGTTGGTCAGCATGTAGCCACGATCTCCCGTACGAAAGACATCGCCTCCGCAATGCAGCGCCGCGGCGGGGGGACATTAGGCGCAGCAGCCGCCGGGCATGGCGATGGCAGCGGCGACAGAACAACGACAACGGCCGCGGTGCCGGCCAGCGCTCTGCCGCTGCTGGGATCCGGGTGTCTCCGTCTGTGCCACGAAGATGACGGCGTCCAGGCGTGGCGGGAACTCGGCAGCGCCGCGTGACGCCTGCGACCACTGGGCCGGCAGAAACAGCTAGCGGGCCAACGCCGGGTACACGATCAGCCCCATGCCGGCACCCCACCCGCTGCGCGTGGGTACCCGAGCGTGGCGACCATCGACCGGCCTGCCCTGGTAGCTGGCCTGGAAGAAGAATCCGCCGTTCGGGCCCAGCCAACTGCAGCCGGCCCGAACCTGATGGGAGGTGGTGGCCAGCGTCCCATCGGCATGGCGGCCGTGGGCCATGCGGCTGCGCACGAACAGATGGCCATAGCTGACGAACGGCCGCAGCGGACACGAGGCGCTGCCCGGATACAGCGTGAGCTCTGGGCCGATGCCCCAGAAGCTGCGCACCGGATCATCGGGAGCGTTCGTCTGCGCGACCAGGCGCGCCCCGGCCGCCACATGCGGCGTGGCGAAGATGCCGACGCTGCTGCCGAGCTGGTACGCCTCCAGCGGCCAATTCGAATCGGCCCCCACGTCCCAGCAGGCAGGCTCGTCCGCCGCGTACCACGCGGACAACTCGTCCGCGTCCTCGTCGTCGCTGACGAGGGCGCTGAAGAGCACCGCGAACACCGCCAGCGGCCCCAGCATGGTGCTGCCGCGCTCGTAGTACAGGTTGCCGTCGCCGGTCACGAACGGCAGCCCGACACGCGGTCCCTGGGCCGCAACCGCCGCAGCGCCGAATACCACCGCCCAACTGACGTGGAGGACCACTCGCCACTTGATCGAGCCGCAGCGGGCCATGGCGGCTCCCCCGAGTACCTGCCTGCCGGTGCGACAGCGAGCCACGACACATCAGCGACACCTTCAGAACACGCCGCACCGCGCCGGCCGTCACCACCACCGCCCGGCTCTGGCGGAATCCGCTGCAGCCCCGGCTGTCAGCAGCCCGAACAGCGCCAGCGGCCCAGCTTGACGTCAGCCGGGCCGCTGGCCGCCCGCCTACTCCTCCGGAGGGGCACCAGGAGGCGGTGCGGGTTCAGGCCAAGAGTCCGGCTGCCATCTCCCGTAGAAAAGATCGTTCTTGCGCACTTCCAGACGGCTGCGCTGTTCCTTGGTGAGCACGCCCTCCAACTCCTTGCGTTGCTCGCCGACCAGTTGCTCGAGCTGCGCGCGATGCTTCTCCCGCAGCTCCTCGATCTTGGCTCGCTGCTGTTCGGTCAGCTCCAGCTCCGCAAAGGGATCGCGAAGCCCCCGTCGGGCGCCGGCCCGCAGCCGCGGTGGCCCGAATGGTCCCGCGAACCCGCCCGGACCTGGTTCCCATCCGGCCTCCGGGCCCCAGCCTGGACCCGGCCGGCGTCCCGGCGGCGCGCCCGGGCCCCAGCCCC
>Ga0067045_1029368_pt1 | contig 21352 bp, 11 predicted proteins | sample TerdegcTABiofilm_FD_59184 | JGI IMG/M metagenome (GOLD analysis project Ga0067045, IMG submission 59184) | Combined Assembly of (Gp0054472, Gp0054536) Wastewater bioreactor microbial communities from Singapore -Terephthalate degrading...
GCACGGTGAACCCGCAGGCGGCCACTATGCAGGGGCTGACGCTTGGGGCGGGTACGGGGAACGTGAGCGTGACGGGTCCGGTGGGGAACAGTAACCGGTTAGGGGCGCTAGTGGTGAGTAGCGCGAATAACGTGACCTTTACCAACGGGGTGACGGCGGTGAGCTTTACGCAGAGTGCGGGCACGGGCACCACGACGTTCAACGGGGCAGAGGACTACACGGGTGCGTTTAGTTTCACGGGGACGAATCTGGTGCAGAATGGGGCGGCGACGGTAGGGGGGAACTACAGTTTCAATGGGGCGGCGCTGACGGTGAACGACGGGCTTACGGTAGGGGGTACGGTTACCATTACCAATAGTGGGCTATTCACGAAGAACGCCACGGGAGCGATTACGGCTACGGGAGGGTTCACGCAGAACGGTGCGGGTGCGAATAGTGTGGGGGCGAACATCAGTACGGTGAACACGAACCTATCCTTTGCCACGGCCCTTACTCTGACAGACAATGTGGTATTCTCTACTGGAACGGGAGACATTACTCTTACAAGCACGGTAAACGCGGATAATGTGGTGAATAGCCGGACGTTGACCCTGAACAGCACGGGGACCACGACCCTCAACGCTCTGATAGGTAACCTACAAGCTCTTTTGAGTCTCACTACCAACGCGGGGGGTACCACGGTGCTGAATGGAGGTACGGTTACCACGACGGGACCGCAAACGTTCGGCGACGCGGTACTATTAGGAGCGAATACCACCTTAACCACTACTACTGGGCCAATACAGTTCTCCCAAGACGTTTCAGGGGGATTCTCCCTTACTGTAAATGGGGGTACGGGAAACGTTACCTTCTCCAGCACCATTGGAGGGGGAACGGACCCCACGGCTCTGTCGATTTCCACTACCGGGAACGTAACGTTCACTGGATCGGCGGATGTGGCGGGTGGGGTTTCCGTGTCGGGAGCCGATATAACAATCGGCAACGCCCTATCTTCAACGGGAGCGACTACTATAACGAACACGGGGCTCCTGTTTAAAAGCGGAACGGGAGCTATCACGACCAACGGCGGGTTCACCCAGAATGGAGCCGGTGATGTGGACATAAAATCGGACATAACCACCACGAATCAACCCATACGGTTCAACTCCACTGTCCATGCCACGAACAGCGCCGCGGCCATGAACTGGAACGCGGGAACCGCGGACATTCAGAACCTTGGGAACTTCAATCTCCATGTGTATGTTCCTGGACAGACGCTCCATATCTTGTCGCATATTACAGTCAGAAACTTTTTCCTCTATTCTGGTTCGGTGAATCTCAATGGAAAGAACCTCACCGCAGTAGAGGATCTAGTATTATTTGGATCTGGGTACAATAACGACGATAACGACGCGGATGATGGTACAGGGGGTAATGTTACAACCAATGTGTTCGCGTACAGTGCCCCGGGAAGAACCGCAGATAGCGGAACGCGAGCGGATCCCAGCGTATCGACAGTCCCTTCTACCTATTTGCAGGCGGCACCGTACAGCTTGGTACCGGAAATTAGCGCTCCAACGGGCGGATACGGTGCCGCGGGGTTCGCCGACCTTGCGGGGTCCACAATAACTGTGGGAAAAAACTTCTATGCGAATGGAACTACCTTGAACGCAAATACGGGTAACTGGAACCTGGTGATCCAGTCTGACGTGGGGGACGCGGCGGTCGCGTTCGCAGAGGCGTACAACCTAACGGTGAATTACTGCCAGGCAACCCGGGTCATTTCAGCGGCGGAAAACGTAACGGCTCCTTCTTCAGGAGTCGGGGCGAACACGAACTGGGATACCACGAGGGCTGTTCTTGTTCCAGGGAACCCCAGCTTGGGAACCGGTACCTATACGGTGTACGACAATGTGATCCGGGTGGAGTTCTCGAAACCGATTGAGAATACCAGGAACGAGATCAATGAAGTGATCGGGTACTCCGCCACAGTCACGAACCTACGGACAAATAACGGAAGCGTATCCTTTGTGGGCGCTTTTATCGATCCGGAATGCACTACATCAACGAACGGCCAGGGGGACTTATCTGTTTTTTACCTAAAAGTAGCTGATGCGGACAGGTGGAATACGGACGCTACCGGTACTTCGGCAGGAAATGGGGGCAGTACAGATAGGGGACGGCCAGGAGTCCCGCCCGCGAACCGGACACGGGTGCCCAACATTTGGCACGCTAAAACAGGGGGGGGCGGAGCCAATGACCTAAGTGGTTTCTTTGTATTCCGGGATTCCAGCAAGAACCGGCTCCGCTCTACCGCGCAGGAAGCACAATCCACTACTCCCGGGTACGACAACCCTACGCAACGGTTCACGGGGGTTGCGGATGGGTGTAGGCCCGTATTGGTAGCAGTCCAACGAGGTAGAGCCCCTCATGACGAGGACTCCACAGGGAATCCGCTAACCTACCGCCCCTATGACGCCCACAACTATTTCCACCTGAGGTATTCTGAGCCTGTGAACATCGGCACGGACCCTGCATTCCAACTTGGAGCAGGCGGAAGCGCGGCGGTGAATGTACGAGCTCAGTCTACCTTCGGAGCGGTAAACCAGTGGGGTGGGCATCTAACCTCATCAGGTGGGGTCGCAACCTTGGTAGGCTTCTTCTCGTATCCGGGAACAATCGATCCTGGAAGTAGGGATGGAAACATTGCGACCAACTCCCTGTACCGGGCATCTCCCAATGGCGAGAACCCGGCAGGAGATCACGGGCTCACCGTGTATATATCGGGTTTTAGTTTCATTTCGGGACCCGAGCGGTACTGGCCTGGGTATCATTCGAACCTCTCCGATCCAGCGGGACAAACGGTTACAGTACTGTCTAACCCCTATATCACCGATGCGGCAGGAAATCCCCTAGAATCATCCGCGAACCCGTACACAAAAGCCACTATTACTGTGCAGGCGACTCCAACAGCACCTTGGAATCCTTCTGACGCTTCAGCGGGTGGTGGTATGCCCGCCACGAACTTTGCTAATTGGGACACCGATCCCCCCGCTTTCTCCACCTACCTCCCCGGTGACATTAAAGAGGTCGTTAGCCGGGCTACTACAATTACCAACCTGGTAAACCGGATGGAGTTCTTCATCCAGGATAACAGTTCGGAAGACGTCGCGTGGGATCCCACAGAAAACTGGACAGGAACTTTAGACCCCGACGCTCATCCGGATCGGCCTGCTAGCCGATCCCATTTTGGCCAGCCGAACATCCCCCGTGGGATCCGGGACTCCTCCTGGTCCTACCCTGACGCCCTAGATAAGAGGCTTGCCTTCCAGTTCGAAGCGGTAGGTATTACGCCCCTACTGAACACGTACAACACGGGGTTTGATACGACGGTAAATAACAGTCTCTTCACCGAGGTGAACACCCGGGATGATCCCTACTTTACGGTACTGCTACAGGATTCGGGACACCCCTGGGGGCTGATCACGCAGCTCTGGTTCACCTACGATCATACGAAAGCGTACCTTACTGACCTCGCGGGGAACCTACTGCCTTCCACACCTTATCCCTACCTCGCCATCGAGCGAACGCCACCCACGATCGAGTTGGCCCTATCTTCTGCGAGGGATGTCAAGGTTTATGTAAAGTTTTCCGAACCTGTGTTTGGGGATAGAAGCAATACGGCAGAACTCTCCCCTTCCAAGTTCATTGTAAACAATGGATTCAGCGTAACGAGAGTCGAACCGATCACCCGGGGGGAGAATCCCTTAAGCGTGTATGACGCGTGGGTGTATTTAGATCGAGCCCTCTCTACCGATGAAGTTCTGACCACGACCGTTAGATTAGAAGGTCCACAGAGCGGGGATCCCACGAAAGGAGTGTGGGATAAGACGGGAAACGCCGCTCTACCCACGGATGTACACCGGATCACCGATATCGGGCTTGGCGTAGTCACCCCTATTTGGGCCTCCGATGGCTTAACGGTAGAGGGGAAATCGATGGAGGAGTCTTCCAATACGATCCGGGCTTTCGATGGAACAGGGAGACTTCAGGTGCGGGATATCATGCTACAAGCCCGGATAGAGGCTCCCTCGTTCACGAACCTGCCCTTGACTTTATTCTACGACGTGGACGTCCCTGAACAATACTTCAATAAGACCGATGACGATCCGAGGCGGAACTTCCCCAACATCTGGCTCCCCATCCGGTTGCGGGGTTTGAACCCTAAAGGGAATCCCGAGGCTCGGGCCGTGTTTCCCCACGAATCTCAAGGGGCGTTGAAGAACTTCCTCCTCCCAGGAACCGACAGCGAGTTCAAGGCGGGAAAGACAGTTGACTTCGTCTTTCGGTTGGGGAACCTCTTCTGCGCTCGGTTAACGGATCCGAACGATCCCACTAGCCTCGTGCCCTGGAGTTTCAAACTCCAGGAACCGATTCGTCAGCGGGGAGGAGTGTCCATCTATAACAACGTGATCAACCCGGAGAATGGGGAAAAGGCGGTCCTCACCTACGAGGTCACCCGGCCAGGCATGGTGACGGCTCAGGTCTTCTCCCTCGATGGTAGCCTCGTGTACGTGATTCACCGGGGCCCCCAGGGTAAGGGGACCTACACCTACACGTGGAACGGCCGGAACATGGGGAATCGGATCGTGGCGCGGGGAATCTATTTTATCCGTGTAGTGGGTCCAGATATGGACGAGATCCGGAAGGTGATGGTGGTTAAATAACTACTATGGGGCTTGGAATAGAAAGTTCAGGCAGGAACTTCCCACCTTAGCGGATCGAAGGACGAACCCGCGGTTCCCCTGTCGGAGAGTAAGGGGCATGGGGCAAGTCGCGCAGCTTTTATCGCCAGGTAGAGAACGGTACACGCAGGCCCTCCCCATGAAGAGGGGGGGCTCGAACTTTCCGTAGTTACCCGCAGGGCATTCGCTCGAAAGGGAAGCGCGATCCTGTCGGCTTGCTGTCGAATCGGGGGGCACATTGCACCCCACGAACGGTTCCTCTATCCAGGGATAGTAGAAATCCACCCGGGGCAATAGTTCCCGTACCGTCCGTATGGCGTACCGGTTTGCCATGTACAATCCATAATCAATAAAGAACCGTACCCGTTCTTCTTCTCGGAACTTCCGGGCAAAGGAAAGGTGTCCGATGTTGTTCAGTCCTAAATAGATCTTTCCATCGGGTTCTTCCTGTAGATGAGTCCGGATGAACTGTTCAAGTCTCGCATGGAAGGGTTCAGGATGGAACAGCACGGGAGGGAGGGGAAGGTACAAGGTTTTCGCTTGAGCTTTTAAAAGCGCCGTTTCAGAGAGTGGATCCAGGGTAGATCCGTTGATTGTAAGTAGCTGAGCTTCAAGGCTCGATAGATCCTCCTCTGTTACAAACGGGATCCCGGATGGGGAAGAGTAGAGCGAGTCCCGACAGGGTATGTATTCTAACAAAGGTTCCCTGCGGCCTTGATCCAATTGTCCCTCCGAGTCCCCTTGCACTCCGATGTCATTTTGTAGTCCTTGCTGAAGAAACCTCTCCCTTATGATCCCTTCGATATATAATCCCTTTCTGTGGACCCATGCGTCTGCCGCTTTCTGGTAAACTTCCCGACGGAGCTCTTTTAGTTTCGAAGGGGGAATAAAGATTCCGGGAGGGTGATCGCTGTTGAACAAATCCTGGACCCGCAAGTCGTTCAGCGATACAGTCTCCGAAACGCGGGTCAATTGGAAAAGGGAATCCCCGGGCGGAGAAAGGAATTTCCTAAACACTTCCTCTATCCCCAGACCGGACCGAGCTTTCTCTATAGGGACAACCCCTTTCCAGACAAAGAGAGGTTCGAGGGGTGGTGATGCGTTCGTCCTATTGTTAACCACATGCAAGTTGATGGTTAACCAAAAATCTTGTTTTGGCGCTTCTTGTGATGCAGAAGCGACAGGACGCAGTTCGACCGATAGCTCGATGGAAATTCGTTTTCGAGGAATGTTCCCGGGAGCTTCCGGGAGGGCATCCGCGTGTGTGGAGATCAGGTAGATGTCGCTCCCAACAGGAGGTGGTTCGGGTGCTTCGATCCATACGGATTGTCCTGCGTGGCAGGAGAGGATCGGTTTGCCCCGTTTCGATCCCGGTTTAAAGGGTCTGGGAGTAGCGGAATGGATCCGTTCGATTCCGAAGGGAACTGCTTCTATCCTGAGGCCTGATAGGGGCCGAAAGAACTGTAAGCCATCCCGCACCGAAAGACCCCTTTCGGGCTTCAATAAGAAATACTTCCCTTCTACCGCTAATACCTTCCCGATGGGTATTCCCCGATGCCCCGGAAACCTTGGATCTAGAACCCCGGGAAAGCCTTTTAGGATTGGAAACTGTGTCGGGGGCTCTTCTGGGGGAACTGATTTTTTTTCGTTCGCTAAAAACCCTTTCGTAAGGGAACGGGAAAAGATCCAGCAGGCCCGCTCTAACTGGTCTTTCGAGTTACGAAAATCTGAGGGATTATGGGAATCTAAGGGATTTTCGAGAGTTGATGGATTCTGGATGGATAGTGCATCTTTGTCTAAAATGGATCGATAGTAGGAAGTAACCGCAGCAACCCATTCAGGGGCTTTGAGTCGACCTTCGATTTTGAAAGCATCGATTCCGATTTCGCGAAGACGCAATACGGCTTTCCCCAGGGCAAGATCCTTGCAGGAAAAAAAGTACCCTTCCAGAGGTTGGGATGATCCTTTATCCGTGGGGGTCGGCTTTGCGCCTGCTTGTTGCGTTGCTTTAAAGGGGGGCTCCGATACTAGAGCCGGTGAGAGTTCCGCGGTAAACCAGCTCCGGCAGATCTGGGCGCATTCTCCCCGGTTTCCCGACCGGCCAAGCAACAGGCCTGAAGCGAGACATAATCCGGAAATCGAGTAGCAGAGAGCCCCGTGGATGAATACTTCCAGTTCCACATCGGGATGTTTCTGCCGGATTGAGCGGAGTTCTTCCAGGGTAAGTTCCCGGGAAAGAATGAACCGCCGCACGCCCATGCGTTTGAGTGTTTCTATGCCCGCGCTGTTGTGCACGGCCATTTGGGTGGAAGCGTGGATGGGAAGGCGGGGGAACCAATGGCTTATTAGATACAGGGCTCCTAAGTCTTGGATGATTACCCCATCCACCTCGAGAGATTCGAGATCGTAGAGGGCGGAAGCTAAGGCAGGGACCTCTTGTTCCCGGATCACCGTGTTTAGGGCCGCATAGATCCGTTTTCCCTGAGACTCGGCAAGAGCTTTGAGCCGGGCTACCTCATCCATCGTAAAGTTTAAGGCACCCTTCCGGGCAGAAAAATCCTTTAGCCCGAAATACACCGCGTCGGCCCCTGCCTGGAACGCGTGGTAGGCGGCGGAAAAACCTCCGGCCGGAGCGAGGATCTCAGGCCGGTTTTGGTCGGTTGGTTTCTCTGTATGTTGATTCAACAAAACCTTTCTAGACCGTTTGCTCTGCATACATCTCGAACATGCGAAGCCCCTCCGTGGGAAAGTAGCCCCGAAGCTCTTTCACGATTTCCCGGATTCTGGCGGCTTCCTCCTCGTCACAGTAGATAATAAGGAGAAAATTCTCCTCTGGCCATATCGGATCCCCCTGCTTAGGGGTAGTGGACCCCACTCCGTGCACGATGGGAAACTTCGTGTACTTCTTCACCACATCGTTCTTATTGAACAGTTCGAAGAGGTCCTCCTCGATCGAACGGTTTCCAATGATCTCTAGCCGTTTCATCCCTTCCTCCTAGGTGAGTTCCGAGCCTTTAGTGGCCATGGTAATCTTTCGGGTTTCCCGGATCCTCTGCCGTTTCTCAGCTCGTTTCTTTGCCCGTTTTTCCGAGATTTCGTTGAAGATGGAATAGATCACGGGAATGAGAAAGAGGGTAAAGATCGTACTCACGGTGAGACCTCCAAAGATCGTCTTACTGATCGGTTGGATCAGGTCTGCTCCTTCACTCGGTCGGAAAGCCACGGGCAGGAGGGCGAGGACAGTGGTAAGGGTTGTCATGAGGATCGGCCTGAGTCGGTTTCCCCCTGCCTCCACGCAGGCTTCCTTGATGGGGAGTCCCCGTTTCCGTAACAGGTTCGTGTAATCTACCAGTACGATTCCGTTGTTTACCACGACCCCCGCGAGGGTTACGAGTCCTACGGCCGTAAAGGTACTGAAGTTCGTGGAAGTCGCCACGTGGATCAGGATTACTCCGATGAGGGTCAGAGGAATTGTGAACAAAATGATGAAAGGATCGAGGAAACTTTCGAACTGACTGGCCATCACACCAAACACGAGGGCTACGGAGATAATAAGGATAATGATCAGCCTATTCCCATACTTTAGGAGATCCGCGTAATCTCCGGAAAACTCGATGATCATCCCCTCAGGAGTAGGGACTCGATCGGTAATGAGGGTGCGGATTTTCGCTTCCAGTTTGTTCAGGTCTGTCCCGGGCACGCTCCCCGCGGTCACGTGCACCACTCGCCCCTGGTTTTCCCGTTTGATGCTCACCGGTCCTACCGTGCGCTCCAAAGAAGCGAAACTCGAAAGGGGAATCCGTTTCCCCTGAGAGTTCAACACGAAGATACGGTTCAAATCCGGTACCGTGTCCCGATCCTGAGGGTCTAAAATAACCACGATGTCATACTCATCCCCTTCGATCCGATACTTCGAGGAAACAACCCCATCAATACTGGCCCTTATTTCCGCTCCGATCGTAGCGATATTAAGACCTAGGTTGTACGCACGGTCCCGGTTGATAAAAATTTCAACTTGCGGAAGCCCCTCGTTCAAATCGACGGTAGGTTCTGTGGCTTCGGGTACTTCTTTTTTCAAAAGATCGCGGATCCGGTCGGCCGTATCCTTTGCCTGACGGAGGTCGTTGGATTTAACTAAGATATCTACGGGGTTTCGCGTGGGCCCCCCCTGCCCTTCCTGGAAGGAGAACACAGCTCCCGGAAAATCATTGAAGTGTTTGCGAAGCTTCATTTTGATGGTTTCTGAATCATCGATCCGCTCTTTATAGGGGGGCAAGGTTACTTGGAGGGTGCCTTTATACCCCTGGATCCCTCCTAGGAATCCGAAGAAACTTCTCTGCCCCGCAGAAATCACAATGTCTTTGTACCCCCGTACTTCTTGCTTTACGATTTCTTCCAGTTGTTGAAGTACTGTTCGAGTGACTTCGTGTCGGGTACCAATGGGAAGTTCCACATTGAGAAGGACGAAATCCTGTTTCATCGTGGGAATGAACTCGAATCCAGTCAGACGGATCAGGGTTAAACTGCCTAGGAATAGCGCTAGAATCACCCCAATCGTGAGTTTCCGGTGCCCGAGAACGAACCGGAGAGAGGCCCGATACGCATTATCCAATCCATCGAAAAATTTCGCCATTCGGTCGTCTATCCATTTTCGAATGCCCCGTAACGGTTGTTCCTTCCGGGAAGATATGGGTAGGTAATGACTCGCCAGGACAGGAACGAGGAAGATAGCCACGAACAGGGAGGCCGTCAAAGAAATTACGATCGTGAAAGAAAGGCTCGCAAGCATTTCCCCAATCATTCCGAGTTGGTTCTTGAATAGAGCAACGGGTGCGAAAACCACGATGGTGGTAAGGGTCGAAGCGGTGATGGCGGTGAGCATCTCGGAAGTCCCTAGGATGGCCGCTGGTTTTAGCTTGGCCCCCTTTTCCCGATAGCGATAGATGTTTTCCAGGATCACGATGGAGTTATCCACTAGCATCCCTATCCCTAACGCGAGGCCCGTTAAGGTCATGAGGTTCAACGTTAAACCCGCGAAGTACATGAGAGTGAGGGTGATGATGATGGACACGGGGATGGAAAGACCAATGATGAAGGTGGTGCGGAGGCTACGGAGAAACACGAAAAGGATCACCACAGCTAGGATTCCACCCGAAACGGCAGATTCGGACACCTGGGCGAGGGAGTCGCGGATGATGACGGTTGTGTCCCGAAGCACTTCCACGGATACACCACTCGGCAGGGATTGGTTGATTCTAGGAAGACGTTTCATTACATTGTCCGCGGTTCTAACGGAGTTCGTTCCGCTTTGTTTCTGCACGATGATGTACACTCCCGGTTTCCCGTTGATGAGGACCGTAGAGGTTTCCTTCTTATACCCATCGTACACATTGGCGATGTCCCTCAATCGGATAGCCCTTAAATTCGAGCTTCCTCCATCTACTCTCGGATTTGAAGAGGGCTTGTAGGCGATTACCGTGTTTTGTATTTCTTCTATGGACCGGTACTCCCCGCTGGTACGAATCAAGTAACTTTTTGTACCTTCGTCAATGCTACCCGCGCTGATCTGCACATTCTGTCCCCTAAGCATAGAGGAAACTTGTGTGAGGGTTAGATTGTAGGCTTCCAGACGGTTCAGGGGAATCTCCACGAGTACGGCGCGGTCCCGTCCTCCGCTGACACCCGCGAAGGCTACTCCCTCGATCTGCTCCAATCGAGGTTCGATGTACTTCTCTGCGATCTGCTTCAACTCTTCAGGGCTCCGGTTTCCTTTCACGATGAGGAATAGGATGGGGATCATCGCAGGGTCGAACTTGAAGATCTGAGGTGTGGTAGCCGTTTCCGGGAGGCTTGACTTTACCATTTCGATCTTGTCTCGCACATCGTTGGAAGCCTCATCCATATTGGTACCGTAGGTAAACCGTATGGTAATTTGACTAGATCCTTCGGAGGAAGTGGAGATGATCTTATCGATATTGGCTACGTTGCTTAGGGCTCCTTCTAGAGGCCGGGTAATGAGTTTCTCGATCTCCTCTGGCCCCGCCCCAGAATAGTTAGTGAATACTAGTAATACGGGAGGAGTCACTTCCGGGTACAGATCGATGGCGAGATCGGTAATCGTATATAGTCCAAAGCTCACCAATAGAACGAATATGATGAAGAACGTGGTAGGTCTCGTTACTGCGGTTTTCGCAATCATATCGGACTCCTATTGGATGGTGTCTGTCACGGGGAGGGGTGGCACCTCTCCCACTACCCGTACGATCGAGTCGTTTTCCAGAAGGGATTGTCCCATTACCACGATCTTCTCCCCTGCTCGAAGCCCTTTCAGGATCTCTAGTTTCTGATCGATTTGGATTCCAAGGGTTACCTGTCGTTGCTCGGCCCGGGTGCCCGTAGGGACGGAGGGATCTTCCTTCACCACGAACACGAAGTTGCCTCCGAATCGACGAACTAACGCATCAGCAGGAATCTTTACCACCCCCCACTTCCGCTCCGTAATGATCTTTAATGATGCAAACATACCCGGTCGAATGCGGGGATCCTGATTGTTCAATCGGATCTTCATTTCCAGGGTACGGGAAAGGGGATCAACAAGAGGACTCAGTTCGGTCACCGTTCCCCGAAACACTTCCCCTGGGAAAGCCGTGAACGTGACTCGAACTTCCAAGCCGACCCGCATTTTTCCAATGAACCGTTCCGCTACTTCCGTGCGGATCTCCAGGTTGTCCGTTGTAGTGATTCGGGCGATGGGCATCCCCTGGGTAATGGTGGAACCCACGTATACGGGAATATTCGAGACAGTCCCGGCAATGGGTGATTTCACGGGACTAGGGACGAAGATCATTCCAGGTCTAGAGGGATCGATTTCGGCGATCACCTGATCTTTCTCGATTCTGTCCCCAATGTTGATCAATAACTTCGATACTTTTCCAAACGTATCGGGATAGATATCCACCGTGGACTTGGTCAGTACGTCTCCATTCAATTCGAGGTAATCGATCAGTTCTCCAGCTACTGCTCTCGTGGTATTGACAGCGAACACTTGGCTCGGCTCTTCCTTTCTGTTGATAGGAGAAGATTTGCCAATAGGTTTACTGCTGGGTTCTTGGACAGTTTGCCCGGTACTAGATTTCTGCGTGGATCCTTCGGGGATCTGGGGCTTACAGCTGGCCAAGCCCCATAGAATGATTAGCCAGATCCCCAGGATAAAGATGCTTCCTTGCTTCTTCATTTTCCTAACCCTCGTATGCTTTCCAAAGAAGTGTTCAAGGCATTCTCCAATTCGAGAAGCCCCGATAGATAATTGAACTTTTCTTTCAAAAGATTCACTCGTGCCTCTTGGAGGTTCACCTCGGTAGTCTCGATCTGGGAGTAATCCTTCAAACCTGCTCGATACGCTTCCTGACCCATGCGATTCGCCTTTTCTGCCAGTTCCACGTTCAGTTTCAGCACCTCGATCGATTTGGCTGACTTTTCCAATCCAAGCACGATGCGACGGATCTCTAATTCAGCTGCCTGTAACACCTGGGACAATTGTACCCGGATCTTTTCCCGATCAATAGATGCGTTGTATATCTTATTCTGTTGAGCTGAACTGGGAATCAGGTTGTCAAGGGATACCGAGAGGGTGAGTCCAAACATGCCGCTCTGTTGTTTCCAGCTCTTGTCGAACCAGAGGTCTCCGAAGGGATCACCCTGAAAGGTGGGATCCATGCTGTACATGAGGGTCAGCACTGGCAGAAGGTTGGATTTCTCCAGTTTCCATACTTCTTCAGTGATCCTCTTGGCCAAGAGAAGACCTTGCACGTCTAAGCGGTTGGCAAGGAACCGGGTGGTGAGTTCTTTCGCGTCGAATTTCTGAATAACCGGTTCAATGGACCCGGAGAGCCGGATGGGGATATCTAGATCGATTCCCAGAAGCATCTTGAACGATAGGATCAGGGTCTCGTACCCATTCCGGATTTCGGCGATCACGGGTTTGATGCTCTCCATCGCTACTTGGGCGGCCAGCATCGAGTACTGATCCACCAACCCACTGTTGTAGTTCGCTTCCGCCTGCTTGAATCGGGTAACTGCCGCCTGGTAGTTCTGTTCCGCAAGCTTGATACTTTCCTCGATCACCAGGAGGTTGTAGAAAGTCTTTTTCACGTCCAGTTCGACTTTTTTTCGGGCTTTTTCCAGATTGATCCTTCCCGCCTCGTAGTCCATCTCGGTAAGCCGGATCCCATGGATCATCGAGTAGGAGAGGGTAAGACTGGCCGAGATACTGGTCCCTAAGGAAAAGCGGTGGGGCGGGGTATAGGTGTAAGGCAGGACTTTATCAAACACAGGTAGCCCATTAAGGGTCCCAGTTTGGGAGGTAGGATCCGGAATCAAGGTGCTCACCGAACTGGGCCCCTGGTTCAAGCGGTTCAGTTTCACGCTGGCAGAGATCTTTGGATAGAACACGTTGTACATCGTATCCTTTGTGCGCTGTTTTATGGCCACGTTGAGTTGTTCCGATTCGATACCCAGGTTGGCTCGAAGAGCGAGGGCCACAGCGGTTTGGATGTCGATGATTAGGGGCTCCTGTTTGCTCGGATCCTGACTCTTGGAAGGAGAGGAACCCGAGCTACTGGAGGGACTCCCCCCTTGATTCGCTTCTTCCTTAACCTTCGCCTCTAAAGATGTGCCTGTCTGGGCAAAGAGGAAGCCTCCTGTGAGAAGACTACATAGAAGGAGCAGGATCAGGGTTCGTGCATACTTCTTCATACCGACTCCTTGAAAAGTGTGGGAGTAGAAAGACCGTACAGGTACAGTCGATGCATGGTACGGAGTTTATTCAGAAACAATTCATTCAATTCCGCGGGAGCTCCCGTGTCCTGTAGGGAACGGAAGGTCAGTACATGGAGAAGAACTGCCGAAGGCAGGAGTTCTTCTTGGGTACAGGAAAGTTCTCCCGCGGTCAAGGCTTCAAAGAAAAAGCTGAAATATTCTTCCATGAAAGACCGCCTTGGTTGCCGTATAGGTATACGGATATTCTGGAAGCGGAACCAGTTGAACAGGCTCAACAGAGATGGGTTCGACAAGGTATGGAGGATTGTAATGTACATGAACCCATAGGACCTCTCGGCGAACCCTGAAAGGAGAGAAAGTTTTTCCTTGAGAACCTTCAGGATGAATCGTTGCTCCTCCCGTATAAGGGTTTCGAACATGGAGCGTTTATTTCGGAAATGGGAGTATAGGCTACTTTTGGACATCCCGAGCTTTTCTGCGATCCGCTCGATCGAGGCCTCCCGAATCCCCACTTCCGCCGACACGTCCACGATGGCTTGAAAGATTCGATCGTGTTCCCGTTTGGGGGGAGGGGGAAAAACAACCTTTTTTTCTATCTCTTCGTACAAGATTTCTCGTTGGTCCACTCTTGTCGAGTTTGTTCTGCTGTTTAAAAGACCCTTCATACAGTACTGGTGCCAGCGATCCAACGCGTGTTCCCATACCTCTCCGTCTATATTGTCGGGGGGGCGCAGTTGGGACGGATGTTTGCATTCGTTGGAGTTCCAGAACAGGGTAGAGACCCAGAAGGTGGCGCAGATATAGAGAAAATGTAATCGAGTGTCCAGTTCCTCTCCGTTCGTGTGGATCCCCATCGCATGGAATAAGGTTTGAAAGAGTTCTCGTTGATGAAGAAAAAGAGGGATAATTTCGGCTCGTTCGGCCATTCGGGTCCGGAGTAGCCACACGTAGAAGTAGGATAGAAAGTACGGATTCCCAATATAGAAACGAAGGACCTTTCCCAAGAATAGATGGACGGCATGGAACAGGTCAGAACCTTCCACTTCTTTGAAGAACTCTTCATGGAAAGCCCTGTATCGGGACAGGAACCGTTGTTCCATGGCCTTTAGCAACTCATCTTTGTTGCGGAAATGCTTATAGAGGGCGGCTTTCGTGATTCCCAAATGCCTTGCAATGGGAGTGAGGCTCATCTGAGTAAAGTTCGTCTTACCCCAGATCTGGAAGGCGGCATCCAGGATCGATTCTCTTCGTTCCATCCATACTCCTAAGTTACCGAACGATCGTTAACCAATGGTTTGAATATACTCATAGCCAGTTTGCAGTGTCAAGGGCGAAAAAGCATGGTATAGTGAGAAAAGTATGGGTTCGAAGGATTTTTCGAAACTTCTTTCGCGAAAGGTAAAGATCGGCTTTGGGATCTGTGATCTTGGCGGGAACCTGTTCTTTACCGTAATGGGGTTCTATCTCCTGTATTATCTTACCGATACGGTAGGTCTTCCGGCACACTTGGCCGGTACAGCTCTCATGATAGGGAAGATCTGGGATGCCGTCACGGATCCTATCGTGGGGACTCTTTCCGATCGAACACGGACGAGATGGGGAAGGAGGAAACCCTGGATGACCATTGGGGCTTTCCTGCTCTTTTTCGGAATGCTTTTCCTGTTTCGAAAACCTACGTGGATATCCGCTGGGACTCTCTTTATCTGGGCCACGATCGCCTACTGTCTGGTGAATACTGCCTATACCTTCGTCAGTATCCCATACGGGGCCCTCACTCCCGAACTCACCTCCGATTACCACGAGCAGTCTATTTTAAACGGATACCGGCAAGTGTTTGCCATTCTGGGAACCTTCTTGGGGGCTGGAATCGTTCTTCCCTTGGTAGAGCTTCCCCGGGATCCTGTACAGGGGTGGTTCCTCGCGGGAGGCGTTCTGGGAGGCATTATGCTTGTCTCGGCCCTCCTCACGGTAGTGTTGGTGGGAAAAGAGAGGATCCTGAAAGGAAACGAGGAGAAACAACTCTTTTCAATAGAACCCGAAATAACGACATCCTCCAAGAACCCTCCGGAGCACCCAACACTATCTGGGGGATTTTTTTCGCAGGTCTGGGAAGTCTTACAGCAGAGGACCTTCCTGCTAGTCCTGATCCCCTGGACTCTACATATTTCGGGAGTGACCCTTCTCCAGAATGCCATGGTGTACTATTTCGAGTACATGTACCGGTATAAAGAGGGTTTCCAGGTGGCCCTGATGATTTTATTGAGTTTTGCTCTTCTCTGCATTCCCCTCTGGATACGGGTTTCCCGTTGGATGGGTAAGCGAAAGGTGTACAATATGGGGATGTTGATCTTTGCCGCTACGGTACTGGTATTCTTTTTCTTCGGGCACAGGTTGGGTGTTTTGTGGGCCTACATTCTGATGATTCCCGCGGGAATCGGCTTTTCCGTGCAGTACGCCATGCCCTTCGCCATTTTGCCGGATGTGGTGAAATGGGACCTGTCGGAACATGGGAAACGGAGGGAAGGGACTTACTACGGATTGTGGACCTTTGCCAGTAAGATCGGTCAATCCCTCGCATTCCTCGTTTCCGGTTGGGTGTTGGCGTTGTTCGGGTACATTCCCCTCGCATCTCAACAGTCCCCTTTCGCTCTTTTGGGGATTCGGTTATTGGCCGGGGTGTTGCCAGCCATCCTTTTCCTTCTGGGAGTGATGATCCACCGCCACTATCCGATAGATCCAGAGAGGTATCGGCAAATCGAAGCCAGGATTCGCTCGATGGAGAAGGAAAACCCTCCATGAGTCGCTCCTTTCATACAGAAGGGATCATCCTGAAGAACTATCGATTTGGCGAAATCCACAAGGGAGTCCTGTTCCTCTCTCCCACCGAGGGGTTAGTGGACGCGGTTGCGTTTGGAGCCTACTCCCCCAAGGGAAAACTGCGCACCGTAACGGATCCTTTATGCACTGGCACCCTGTATCTGTACAAGGATCCGGTCAAAGGTCTCGTCAAGATTACCGACATGGATTGCCGTACCTTCTATCCCGGTATCCGGGAGAGCGTTCGCAAGTTTTTCCATGCTTCCGTGTTTCTGGAAACAGTGCTCAAGACCTTTGGGGGAGAGGGCCCATCGATCTTTCGATTGCTGATCGAAACATTGACCTTGCTGGAAGCCCTACCAGAGGATCGAACCACGGAGTTACTGATCCAATTCCTTTTCCGGTATCTCTCCTTTGCGGGGATCGCACCCCACATGGAGAATTGCAATATCTGCGGAAGGGAGCGGTCCGTCCGGGAGCCCCTATTCTACCATCCAGGAAGTGTAGAAGTGTTTTGCAAAGAATGTTCGCATTCCGAAGATGGGATTCTTCCAGCGGGGGGCGTAGCTTACCTCCACTATACCCGTTCTCTAAGTCTTTCAGAGGCTTTGCAAGTACGACTGGAAGAGGTTTCCTTACAGGCCCTGAAGGGGTACTTACTATCCTGCATCCAGAACCTCGCGATGGGAAGCCTGCAGAGTCTTCGCACGGCGGAAGGATTTTTATGATCCGTGTTACTTGTAGAAGCAGATATAGGCAGTATCGGAAGCCACATCCACCTCGTACGAAGAGTTACCCGGTACCGTGAAGGAATCCCCTGCCTCTACGGCCTGCCAATCCTTGCTACCCGGAAGTTTGATCTTCAGATTGCCAGTAAAGATGGAAATCCGTTCTTCCCCTTGGGTCTGGAAGGTGTACTTTCCAGGCTCCATTACCCCTACGGTGGCAGGACCCTCCGGTCCATTGAATCCCAAGCTCTGTACCTTTCCATCGAAGTATTGGTTATGCTTCATACAAACCTTACTATACCAAGAGCCTGAAACTCTGTACAGACGGATAGGGGAAGAGCGGGGAAATGGAAACGGTGTTCCTGCCTTAGTGGGAGGCTTCGAATCGATTCAGGACATCGGCACAGACAACTCGCCCGTACTCGATCAATTCCTTTGCCCGATAGAACTCGAATACCGTGGCACATTCTTTTGAGATCTGGATGAGCACATCGGGGGGCGTGCGTGCCAGGGCATAGGTGGTTAGCCGATGCTGCATGAGTTGAACCGATCGCATGATCAGATCAAAGTAGCCGATCTTTCCATCGGTGGATTCTGGAATCTCTTCCTTTGAGCGGAATGGGTTTTTATGGCCGAACATTTCATCCCATTTCTTCAATAACGCTCGAAATCGCTGGTTGGTGGCACTATGCTCGCCCGGAGGAGAAGGAGGATTGTAGGGAATGGGAGCATTGAGATCAACGGCCACAAGGATGTCTTCTGGTTCTCTCTCCACGTAGTCCAACGGTAAAGGGTTCAATACTCCCCCATCCACCAGTACTCCGCCATTTTCGTGTACCGGAGTGAACACGAGGGGAATAGCGATGGATGCTCGAATCGCATGGAGCAGGCTACCAGAGGTAAAGACCCGTTCTTTGTTCCGTAGAATATCCACTGCTACCGCAGTAAAGGATATGGGAAGGTCTTCGATTCGAATGTGGGGAATCATATCTAACTTTCGCATCTGTTCAAAAACCCGTTCCCCTTTGATGAATCCTTCATCGGAAAGGGTAAAATCGATCATCCGGAGGATATCCAGCTTATCGAACCCGAGGATCCAGTGTTCGTACTCTTCCAGTTTCCCGACAGCGTACAACCCCCCTACCAGGGCCCCCATGGAACTTCCCGCGATTGCATGGATCCTGTATCCTCGGCTTACAAGTTCATGGATCACTCCTATGTGCGCCAACCCGCGGGCACCTCCGCTTGAGAGGACAAGGGCTACCGATGGGGAGTGTTTGGTTCCCGGTTTCATGGGTATACCCTAAGGGTTCAGAACGCTTTCGTCAAGGATACAATGTATAGCTGGGAATTCAGTGATAAGTTTATACACTATGTAGTATGGGAGAGCAACTAGAAAATAGAAAAACAATCCTCCTTGTGGAGGATGACGCAATTGTGGGCCTGGCAGAAAAAAAAGTCCTGGAAACAGAAGGGTACAGAGTACACGTTGCCTCCACTGGGGAAACAGCGTTGGAATATATCCGGGGGAATATTACTCCCGTCGATCTTATTCTAATGGACATCGACCTGGGCCCGGGAATCGATGGAACAGAGGCAGCCCAGAGGATCCTGGATATACGGACAGTGCCTATCCTCTTTCTCACCAGTCACACGGAGCGGGAGTATGTGGCAAAGGCTGAAGGGATATCCTCTTACGGGTATGTGGTAAAACACACGGGCGATCTGGTATTGATCGCGTCGGTGAAGATGGCCTTCCGTTTGGCAGAAGCTAACAGGCGGATCACCCAAGAACTGGAGGATCGGATCCGAGCGGAGGAGGCTCAAAAGCGGAGTGAGTTCCGACTGAGGCGGGCAGAACTGGCGGCAAAATTAGGGAACTGGGAACTAGACCTTACAACTGGGAAGATCACCGGATCGGAAGGGGCTGCCAGGATCTACGGGGTATCGGGAACAGAGTTCCCATACGAAGAGATAAAAAAGATTCCTCTTCCCCAATATCGACCCCTCCTGGATAGAGCGATGAAAGCATTGATCGAGGAGGGGAATCCGTACGAAGTGGAGTTTCAGATCCGGACAGCTGATACAGGGGAAATCAAGGACATTCATTCGGTGGCGTTCTATGAACCAGATCGGCGTATCGTGTTTGGGGTGATACAGGACGTGACGGCACAGAAGCGAATCGAACAGGCCCTCCGAGACGCGGAAACCTTATGGAGGTTTGCCTTGGAAGGGGCGGGGCACGGAGTTTGGGATTGGCACATTCCCTCTAACCATGTGTATTTCTCCCCCCAATGGAAGCGCATGATAGGGTACCAAGAAGACGAGATAGAGAATCGGTACGAGGAATGGGAAACTCGGGTCCATCCAGAGGATCTACCAAAGGCCCTAAAGGCAATAGAAGATCTATTGAACCACCGGGTGGAGTTGTACCAGTGTGAACACCGCCTACGATGCAAGGACGGATCCTACCGCTGGATCCTCGATAGGGGAAAGATTATTGAATGGAGCGCGGATGGAAAACCTGTTCGAGCGATAGGTACCCACACGGATATCACCGATCGAGTCGAGGCGGAGGAACGGATCCGGTTGCTCCTAAAGGAAAAAGAGCTTCTTCTCCGGGAAACTCACCACCGGATTCTCAATAACCTCAACGTCATTCGTAGTCTCCTCTCCCTGCAGGCAAATGACCTTTCTTCCAGAGAAGCGGTCGGAGCCCTTAGAGAAGCGCAGGCAAGGATCGATGCCATGCGGATCCTCTATGAACGGCTCTTCCGATCAAAGGCACAAAAATCCGTTTCTGCTCGCTCCTATCTGAGCGAACTGATACGGGATATTGGGGAGATCTTTCCCCTGGGAACCCGGGTGGAGATCGCGGTGGTAGGAGATGATTACTTCCTTTCGCCCCGACAGGCTGTCCCTGTGGGAATCATTGTCAATGAACTGATTTCCAATGCTTTGAAGTACGCCTTTCCAGAAAAACGAAAAGGGAACATCTTCGTCCGTTTACAGGGGAAGGACGGGAAGGTGCAAATACAAGTAGAGGATGACGGGGTGGGTTTCCCGGAAGCTCAACAGTCGCCTGATGGAGTATATCGGTTGTCCTGTGGAGCTCAGAGTGGAGATACCCCCCTCCCTGAGACAATGGAACGGAGAGGGTTTGGCCTGGAACTCGTATCCGTGCTGATAGAACAGTTGAATGGATCCTGTGTAATGGAAAGTCGGGCAGGGAAAGGGTCACGGTACCTTATGGAGTTTACCCGGGAAATTGTTCCCGCTTCAGGATCCTAAGAATACTCCCTTCCCGTAGCCCATACCCTGTCTCCCTTTTTTCCACCCCTTGGAACACTACCACATCCCCCCGCTCGAGAGAGAAAAACAATGAAAACGGATCCGAGCTCTTAGGCCGGGCGCTTCTTTTAAAATCTCTTCTTGTCGAAATCGAAGCCTTTTTCTTGTCCGCAGACAAGGGAAACCGACCCAGTGGACCGCAAACAAGGTACCGTACCCTGCCACTCTTCGAGGTGAGGGGATCTGAAACTACGCGGTGCGGAAGTCCTTCAGGACTCGATGGAAGGGCCGCAAGAGAAGAAAACGAATTAGAAGGGGGGGAGGGGAGGGAGGAGAAGGGTTGGAGGATCAAATAGGAAAATTTTACCGATCTTCGATCGGACACCCTAGCCCTCCTGCCAATTTCCCGTATTAGGGAAGGAGGCTCCCACGGGATTTCCAAATGGCAGGTCCCTTCGGGCAGAGCTGGACAACTAGCTTGCCTGAAACAGGGAGCTTCTATATACAGATCACCATCCAAGGTTAATAGGTCCCGTACCTGAAGCAGTTCTTTTGAGGTGATAGATAAGGCGGGTTCAAGGATCACGATTCTGCCGTCTGGTTCTAGGGAGGAGAGGAGGGATTTCACGAATAGGAACCGGCGTTTGATTCGGTCGGGTTCGTCCTTCCAGAGTTCGTTTAGGACATTCCCTAGGGTAATGAGTTGAAAGGGCCCTTTAGGTAGATCGCTTCCTTTTTCCAGGTCTATCACTTGGGTGGGGATCGAAACATGCTTTTGAAAAGCGATTCTTTTCAATAGATTCAAAGCTTTCGCATTTCGATCGCAGGCTACTACGGTCTTTATTCCATGATCGATCAGTGCAAAGGTAACGGGGCCTGCTCCCGCTCCTACATCCAGAGCAGAATAGATCTTTCTCGAAGGGAAGAGTATGGAGGATAGGAGGAAAGATGCGGCTCGATAGGAAATGGGCCAATAATAAAAGAGGTAGGCCCCTAAGGATGTAGGATCCTCCA
>Ga0067045_1029371_pt1 | contig 21329 bp, 21 predicted proteins | sample TerdegcTABiofilm_FD_59184 | JGI IMG/M metagenome (GOLD analysis project Ga0067045, IMG submission 59184) | Combined Assembly of (Gp0054472, Gp0054536) Wastewater bioreactor microbial communities from Singapore -Terephthalate degrading...
GAGATATTGTCGGTGTGGATATTGGGTTGCGCTACCGTGGTTGGTGTGGTGATGCTTGTGTCACATATTTGGTCGGAGAGGTAAAACCGGCTATCAAACGACTGGTTGAAACTGCTTATCAATGTCTGATAAAAGGTATTCAGGTCTGTCAACCGGGTAACAGAGTGGGTATGATTGGTGCAACCATCCAAAACTATGCTGAAAGCCGGGGTTTTTCGGTAGTGCGTGAGTATGGAGGGCATGGGATTGGGAGGGAGCTCTGGGAAGAGCCATTTATCCCACATATTGGTCCAGCAGACCGTGGACCACATCTGCAGCCAGGCATGGTGATAAACATAGAACCCATGATAAATATGGGGCGCCCTGAGACGCAATTACAAGATGATGAATGGACTGTGGTTACTGCTGATGGATCGCTCTCAGCACAATTCGAACATATGGTAGCAATTACTGAGGAAGGACCAGAAATATTAAGTAAAGTGTAGGTCATTAATATGGATGTGCTTGTATTTGATTGGGGTGATACTCTTATGCGTGTATTTCCGCAATTCGGTGGGCCAATGGTTGATTGGCCGGAGGTAGAGGTAATTTCTGGTGTAAAAGAAACACTTGAAATTCTCTCGAAGGATTATCAACTATACGTAGCTACCGGAGCGAAGGAGTCCAATGCGACACAAGTAAAAAATGCATTAAAGCGAGTTGGGTTGGAGGGTTATTTTCAAGGTATTTTTACACCTTTTGAGATTGGATTGCCAAAATCAGAGATTGGATTTTTTCACAAAATTGCTCGATCAATTAATCATTCATCTCCTCTAATTTATATCGGTGATGATTATGGGTCGGATATAAATCATGCGGTTCGGTGTGGTTGGAGAGCAATATGGTTTAATCCGCTGTTGAATCCCTGCATTGCTTTATTGCCTTTACACTCAATTGAACTACAATCTTTGCAAGAATTACCTCCTTTATTAAAAGAAAAACCCTTGCCTGAGGTCAATGTGGCCATTAGTTGGCTTATTGACCAGGGTGTCAACACAAATTTGCTTTTACATTCTCTGGCTGTCGCATCGGTATCCTACTATCTCTCCTTACTTCTTAAGTCTTCCGGGAGTTTGATTAATCCAATTTTGTCACATCGTGGTGGGTTACTGCATGATATTGCCAAGCTCAACCGGCGTGATCCGAATGAATTGGAAATTGATCATGCAGAAATGGGTTCGCGATTTTTAATTGAAAAAGATCAACCCGAATTGGCCCAAATCGCACGCAGCCATTTGATTTCCAGCCTGTCTGACCGAGATAGAAAACCAGCTACTTGGGAGCAAAAAATTGTTCATTATGCCGATAAAATCGTAGAAGGTTCAAATGTGGTAATGCTTGAAGAAAGAATTCAAGCAATTTGCAAGCGATATCCTCATCACGCTGATAGGATTCTTGGATCAGTTTCTGGAGTGAAACAATTACAATCTGAGATTTGTGATGCCATAGGCATATCACCTAATTTATTAAAAAACAAGGTGTCGCAGGCATTGCTGGGCATGCAAGATGTAAGGTTTGATTAGTTAGGAAATATTGAAAAAATTATAAACTGCGGATGATATCTGGGCTGCAATGCTATTAGCAATATCATAAATCAGTTGTGTGGGTTGGTACATGGCAAGGGTAACAATATAATTGCCTCCAGGGGAGTAAACGATTAAAACATCAATTACTTGGTGTATCAGGCCATCACTTTCAGTAATATATCCCTGTTTATGCGCATTTTTAGTGCCATCAGGTAGACCTGATTGCAATAGAACCATCACCTGGTTACGTGCTAAAAAGGTTATCATCAGTTGACACTCTGATTGGGTGATTTCCCCAGGGAATATGGCAATTAACGCGCCACCTCCTTTTTCAGCGCATTGGTATATATCAGCCAAAATACTACCCATTTCCGCAGTGGTGGTTTGATCATAAATATCGGGATCAGTGTTGTAATCTGTTCGTTGATTAGCAGGAGTTTTATATATATTATTCAATGATTCAAAGGTTAAAAAACCTGCTAAGAATGTATTTTCATATCCTAATTTACGTAGATCATCAGTAACAATTTTGGGTCCTAAATTTTTATCCAGGTAAGTCTGCATTAATCTATCGGCTGCTTCATTAATCGATTGGTCAATCATTAGTTGAATTAAATCTGCTGCACTTTGAGATAATGGTTCAGGTAAAAGTCTGAACGCAGTAATCATGATTGGGATCTTGATTGTGCTGGCAGCAGTAAAAGCAATCCCTGGTGGAAATTCCACACCATTTTCATATGCGAAATTAATTTCATTCCCATTTTGTAGATCAAGTACGTAAATTTCCGTAAGACCATCAAAGCGGGAACGATCCAGAATCTGTTTTAGGAGGATCTTTAAGTTCTCCATGGAAGGTCGTGGCGGCTTCGTCTGAGAGATTGCCAATGTCACGGTGCGCTGATTAGGTGATGTTAGCGCTTTTTTTATCAAGGTGATAGAACGGTCTATGTCTAAAACTTCTCCAGGAGAACCAATTTTGAAATTTACCGTACCCGCTATGGGTTGACTGGGTTCAGGTAATTTATCATATCGAGGGGCGATTTCATTGACCAGATAAGCGCGTAGTCTTTTCTCTTCAACAGTGGCTACCAAGGGAGTTTCATAGGCAGTGGGTACGCGGTTCCAAAGGTAATCCCAAAACGATGACCAGAACGGTGCATTGACGCGAAGTTGATCAGCTGCTGCAATCATCGCATCAATGTTCAATTCGAACCCTAATGTGGATGGCTTAACTTGAATAATGTCTTCTCCATATATCAGTTCCAAAGGAATGCTAAATGCTTGGGCAATTCGGTCTGCCGCTTGTTGTTGTGTCAGACCCCCTACCGGAACACCACCAATCAGTGTACCAGGTGGAAAACCAGAACGGATTCGGCTATAGCGAATCAATTGTGTAACAAGTAAGATAACTGCTAAAGAGATAAAAGCAATAGCTATCCATCTTAATAGGGAGAAGCGACTTATTTTCAATCTATTTCCTCAAAAAAAGTGCCACCATTTTACCAGAATCAATACAAAATTTTCAATCAATAAATTAGATAATAATTTTTAGATATACTTAGCATATGCGTGTTAGTCAAAATGATATCTTGTTAGTTTTACAACGAGTTCATCTTTTTAAATCACTTGATCAACGAGATTTGTTAGAGATCGTTTCATTATGCGAGGTTGTTTCGTTTGCTAAGAATGAGAAAATTTATGAGCAGGATTCGGATGCCTCGAATTTCTATCTGATCATCCAGGGAAAAGTTCTTATCGAACTAACCACAGTGGATGGAAAAGAGAAGATTACACTGCTTGAAAAGTATGATTATTTCGGCGAGGATGCACTTGAGATGCCATCATTGAGACGTACCTCAGCTAAAGCAGTGGAAGATTGTATCTTTTTAAAAGTTTCAGGGAAAAGGTTAATTTCCTTTATTGAAGATCATCCACAAATTGCCTCCGCATTTGAAATGATACTAAATAATTATCACAATCACCTTAAATATCATCCAGATTGGATTCAACCTGAAGAAGGAATTTACTTATTGTGTCGACCACATCCTTTTTTTCTTATTACCCGGGTGATTATTCCCCTCGTGTTTTGTATTTTCTCATTCTTAGGTTTACTGATAATTTTTAATCAAAAAATACTTAGTGTATTAGGGTTATGGATATTTGCTGGCCTGATTTTTATCCTGGGATTTGGTTGGGTGCTCTGGAATTGGATTGATTGGTCGAATGACTTTTATTGTATTTCAGGTAAGCGGGCTACATTCATGGAAAGAGTTGCATTATTTTACGAGAGCCGGCAGGAGACTCCTCTGGCAGCAATATTGTCAATTACGAATAAAACAAGTTTGATCGGGAGAATGTTCGCTTTTGGGGATGTGGCAATTCGAACGTATACTGGGGTGTTGAATTTTAGGCATATTGCCTATCCGGAACAGGTAGCTGCATTGTTAGAAGAATTATGGCACCGTACCAAGCTGCAGGCTGTTACAACGGAACCTGCAGAGATGGAAAGAATATTGCGCGAGCGATTAATGCCAAAGTCTGTGGAAGAAGTTAGATTGCCTAATCATGACAATCAGTTGCCCCCCATTGATTTTAAAAGTGGATGGATAACAGAATCTTTAGCTCGCCTTTTTGGTATGCGCAGGATCGATGGCGAATCAATTATCTATCGCACGCATTGGTTAATCCTGCTTCAAAAGACTTTTTTACCGGCGCTTGCATTATTCTTTCTCTTGCTAATATTGGTCGCTTATGTGTTTCAACGCATGTCATATATTCCACAGGAAATTTTCTATCCTTTTCTAATTTCTACCAGTGTAGGTGTAACAGTCTGGTGGGTATATCAATTTGTCGATTGGAGTAATGATCGTTACATCATCACAGCTGATAAAGTTGTGGATATCAATCGTAAACCTTTAGGGGTTGAAGAAAAGCGTGAGGCTTCAATAAAAAACATTCAATCGATTGAATACAAGCAGTTTAATATTCTGGGACTATTATTTAATTTCGGAACTGTATTCATTCGCGTGGGGGATATACAATTTACATTCGATTTTGTGCATAATCCTTCAGAAGTTCAACGTGAATTATTTGAGCGATATATATCTATCGTGCAAGCTGAGAAGGAATTACAGACAAGTCGCGAACGGCAAGAATTAGCTGAGTGGATCGACACTTACCATCGCATCATGAGTCAAAATGAAGATTATTCTGATGAAAATAAGTCAGGGGATAATTTAGAGTAAAATTGTCAAATTATTTTTCCTTTGAGCAATTGTATGGCAATTAGAGAAGTAGTAAAAATACCCGAAGGCATTTTACGCCGCAAAGCCCATAAAGTGACATCTTTCGATCGTGATTTACAATCACTTGTGGAAGATATGATTGAGACCATGCGGACAGAACCAGGGGTAGGGATCGCCGCTCCGCAGGTAAATGTGTCCCTTCAGCTGATCGTTGTCGAATATCCCGAGGATGATCAGCTAGAGAATGCCAAACCTCGATTGTTCGTAGTGGCAAATCCTGAAATTGTAGAGCGTTCTGAAGAAACAGAGTTAGGGGTTGAAGGTTGTCTTTCAGTTCCAGAGTTAGTTGGAGAAGTTGACCGTGCAACAAGTATTGTAGTGAAGGGGCTAAACAGGTTTGGACAAAAGCAGAAAATCATTGCGCATGGTTGGTTGGCAAGAATTTTTCAACACGAGATAGACCATGTGAATGGCATTTTATTTGTGGACCGTGCCTCCCGAATCTGGAAACCTGAACCTGATGTTTCAGAGGACCAAGTTATCGCTGAGTGAGGTTACCCAGATTCTGCATTCATGTTCTTAACTTCCCTGTCTCTCTCAAATTTTCGGCTCTTTAGCAGATTAGAATTGGAGCTACCAAAAAAAATATCATTAATCGTCGGTGATAATGCTCAGGGGAAAACCAGCATTCTAGAAGCAATTTTTTTCTTTGCTGTCATGAATTCATTGCTGGCACAAAATGATCGACAGCTAATCCATTTTTCATCTCTGAAAGAAAAACTCCCTGTTGCTCGTCTAATTGCAGGATTTCAACGCCGTGATGGCTTTCATCAAATGGAAATTCGCTTAATCCTGGAACCTGGGGTGAATGGGTCAGGGAGAATGAGGAAAGAAATCTTGCTGGATGGTATTAAAAAGACCCAATCATCAAGTTTGGGTCAATTTTCAGCTGTGGTATTTTTACCCCAGATGATGCGAATTTTGGAAGGAAGCCCGGAGGACCGTAGGCGATTTATCGATGAAGCCCTTTCTCAAGCGTATCGGGGTTATGCCAAAGAATTGAATGAGTATATGCAAGTACTTGCCCAGCGCAATGCTTTGTTGAAGCAACTGGCTGAACGTGGTGGTGATCCTGATCAGCTTAATTATTGGGACGAATTATTGGTTCAGCACGGTTCCATGATTATTCACACCAGAATCTTAGCACTCGAAGAAATCGGTCAACTATCAACTTATGAATTCCGACAATTATCCAATCAGTCTGATCATCTACAAATTATTTATCAGCCTTCATGTGACCCACTCTCTGAGGATGAAAAGCAAAAAAGTTTGAAATTAGATTTTTCAATCAATCGTCGCCAAATTGGCATCGATGCAATTAAGCAGGTTTTTCAAAAAAAGTTGCTTCAATTACGAAGGGAAGAAATCTCTCGTGGAGTTACTGTCATCGGTCCGCATCGCGATGAATTGCGCGCAATAGGAAATGGGATTGATTATGGTGCCTATGGCTCACGCGGTCAGATCCGCAGTGCCATCTTAGCCTTGAAGTTAGCTGAATTGAAATGGCTGAAGGAAAAAAGTGGTGAATGGCCGGTATTGTTGTTGGACGAAACTTTAGCCGAATTAGATATGCAACACCGCAAGGACTTAATTTCGGTGCTGGAGGAATGTGATCAGGCAATCCTGACCACTACTGATTTGCATCTCTTTCCATCGGATTTCATCACCAAATGCAAAGTCTGGCAGGTAAATTCTGGGCAGGTGACAGAGCTTTCCAAAATCTCATAATGGCTTCTTATTTGGCAGACCTGACCGCCGTGGGTATAAGGGCGGTGTAGGAGAAATCTTGCTAAATACTATTAAGTTGCGCACTTCCATACCCGGAAGCTGAACAGGGTATACCTGAATTAATTTACCTCCAAGAACGCTCAATGCATGTTCCATCGTGCGCATTTCTCCCTCAATATTTTGTGCTTTTTGTGCCAGTGCGTAACCACCAATTTTAACAAAAGGAAGAAGATACTCTAAAAGCACAGGTAGTTTGGCAACAGCACGCCCAACTGACCAATCGAAGGCTTCGCGATATTGAGTGCTTTTCCCAATATCTTCTGCCCGGGCAAAAACGAATTCCACATCCTCGAGACTTAGGGCGCCTGAAAGATGCTTACAAAAGTTAATTTTTTTTCCCACCGAATCAACCAGTGTTAATCTGATGCGCGGGCAGGCAATCTTCAATGGGATACCCGGAAACCCTGCTCCGGTGCCAATATCGATTAAACTGAAACCTGTTTTTTGTGCATCTGTCGGGATTACAGATAGACAGCTTAATGAATCAAGAAAATGTTTTAAGAGTATTTCCTGTGGTTCTTTGATGGATGTCAAGTTGAATTTTCGATTCCACAAAATTAATTCTTTTTGATATATTTCGAATTGGATAATCTGTTTGGGAGTAAGAACGATATTTAAGTATTTTTTTGCAGATTCTTCTAAGAATTTCATCTGTTGCAATTATAATCACGCAGTGGCTAAATGACTGCTTTAATAAATCTCTCTTCTCTTTAAAAAGTCATATTTAGGAAGAATTTTTATTTTTTGTTTGCATTAATATTCTCGGAGGTTTCATCAATGCGTAATTCTATCAATGCCATCATTTTTGATATGGGTGGGGTTCTCATTCTTACAGGCAATCCCAAACCCCGTGAGGAACTGGCCTATCATTTGGGTATACCCCTTATCGAGTTGCTGGATGCGGTATTTAATAGCGAATCTGCAATTCGTTCAGAGTTGGGAGAGATTAGTAAAAAGAAGCACTGGCAAATTATTCTTCACAAATTTGGAAAAGAAGTGGAGGATATTGAGAAGATTGATGAGATTTTTTGGTCTGGTGATTACCTGGACCAGGAACTGATGGATTACGTCCGATTTCTTCGTAAGAACTATCGCATAGGTTTTCTTAGCAATGCATTTAAATCTGCCCGGGAAACCGTAGAGGAACAATTTCATTTCCTAAACAATTTTGATTTGAGCATCTTTTCGTATGAGGTGAAAATGCGCAAACCTGATTTACGGATTTATCATCTCGTATGTGCGGGCTTGGGCACCTTGCCTGAAAATGCTGTATTTATTGATGACATGCTACCCAACGTGGAAGGTGCGCGTAAAGCAGGTTTATATGCTATTCACTATCAAGGGTTAGAACAGTTAAAAGAAGAATTATCCTCTTTACTTAATGATTGATAAAAATTTACCTTTTATGATATTTGAGCCGTGGTAAGGATTTCTCTTTTTCTTTTCGGCTTTGGTTCCGGCGATAGAGGATGTTAATTTCGCTAATTTTTTTTGCTAATTCTTCAGTTAAGGTATTTTGCATCATACGCCAGTTCCAGTTGCCTGTCGGGCGACCTGGATAGTTCATACGGGCTGAATTGCCTAATTCCAAGAAGTCCTGCATGGGAGCAATGGCGAACACAGCCACTGATGACCAGATCTCACGAATGAAATCCCAGGCAATGTGCCGTCCGTTGCTGTTGAGATATCGCAGGCAAAATTGACGTTCTTTCTCGGGCGCATGTTCAAACCACCCCCTGGCTGTTTCATTATCATGAGTGCCCGTGTATGCCACGCAGTTCACCGGATAGTTGTGGGGTAGAAATGGATCCGTGGCATCAGTGCTGAACGCAAATTGAAAAATTTTCATCCCCGGAAAGCCAAAAATCTCCCGCATTTCCTTTACATCGGGTGAAATCACTCCTAGGTCTTCTGCAATTAAAGGTACATCACCCAGAACTTTTGTTACTGAATTAAAAAAATCCATTCCCGGACCCTCAACCCAGCGCCCACGCTCAGCAGTGGGTTTACCGGCAGGTACTTCCCAATATCCGGCGAAACCACGGAAGTGGTCCAGCCGAAGGATATCCACCATGGATAGAGTATGCTGGATGCGCTTAATCCACCACTCATAATTACCCCTTTTGTGAAAGTCCCAACGGAAATGCGGATTGCCCCACAGCTGACCATTAGGGGAGAAGTAATCGGGCGGTACACCTGCCACCACGCGTGGTTCCAGATGCTCATTCAGGTCGTAAAGTTCTGGTAGTGACCAGACATCTGCGCTGTCAAACGCTACGAAAATCGGGATATCACCAATGATCTTTACTTGTTTCTTGTTTACATATTTTTTCAGGTTCTGCCATTGACGGTAAAACAAGAATTGAAGAAATTGATGGAATAGACAGGATTTGTGGTTCTCCTGGGCAAATTTTCGCAAGGCTGTTGGTGTACGAAATCGAAGTGAGTCAGGCCAGTGGTTCCATGCCTGTTCCTGGTAAAAGCATTTAATCGCCATATACAATGCGTAATCATCCAGCCAGTAACGCTGCTTTCTGCAATATTTCGTAAACTCATCCTTAAGTTGAATATTTTTTGAATGAAGGAAATTAGTAAACGCAATTTGAAAGAGGATGTTTTTCCATCTTTTTACTTTTGGAAAATCGACTTTGTTTTTCGGGAAATGAGGAGTAGGGCTGATATCTTCTTTCTTGAGTAGCCCATCCCTGACCAGAAGTTCAGGGCTGATTAAATAAACATTTCCTGCAAAAGCGGAAAAGGATTGATAAGGCGAATCTCCATAACCAGTTGGTCCCAGCGGTAATATCTGCCATAACCCAATCCCAGATTGGAATAAAAAATCCACCCAGCGGTAAGCCTCGGGTCCGAAATCACCTATGCCATAAGGACCGGGCAGGCTGGTGGGGTGTAGCAAGATGCCAGATGAGCGCTGGAAATTCATATCATTCTCCATTATAGGTAGGTATGTTATACTTCGTCAACAACACCAAGTCATTCCTTGACAGGGTATCAGCGGTTGGGTAGAATCTTTTTTACCCTAAGAGCCGGGCCTGTAGCGCAGTTGGGAGCGCGCATCAATCGCACTGATGAGGTCGAGGGTTCGAATCCCTCCAGGTCCATTAGGGTGATATGTGAGTGCAAGGGCCCATAGCGCAGCTGGGAGCGCGTCTCAATGGCATTGAGAAGGTCGGGAGTTCGAATCTCCCTGGGTCCACTGGAAAGGTGAGGCAGGAGTAGTAAGTCATCCGCCAGCAATCCGGGGCTTGGGTGTAAGCCCGGAACGGCATTTGCGGAGTGCCTTCAAGACCGAACTCGCCTGCTGGGTTCAATTGAACCACACTGAATCGGTGAAGTGCTAGTAGCCGGTTCCGGGTCAGCCCGTTAGCGCAGCCTGAGTGGCCTGCTTGCCGCAGGCAATCAGGGTGGCACCACGGAGAAACCCTTCGTCCCTGAGGATAAGGGTTTTTTATTTAGGAGAACAAAGCAGATGAATGAAGAAATCATGGAACCATATAATCCAGCGGTAATAGAGCCGAAATGGCAGCAGCGCTGGGAAAAAGATGGTCTGTATCATGCCGATATCGACCAATCCAGAACGAAGTACTATGCATTGACTATGTTACCCTATCCTTCCGGTGATTTGCATATCGGACACTGGTACGCGATGACCCCTTCGGACGCGCGCGCCCGATTTATGCGTATGCAGGGTTTTAATGTGCTTTTCCCCATGGGATTTGATGCCTTTGGTTTGCCGGCAGAGAATGCTGCCATTCAGCGCAACATTCATCCCAAGCAGTGGACCTATGACAACATCGTCAACATGCGCCGGCAATTAAGGAGCATGGGCACCATGTTTGATTGGCGTCGGGAGATTATTACCTCTGACCCTGAATACTACCGTTGGACGCAATGGTTTTTTTGCCAGTTTTATAAAAACGATTTGGCTTATCGCAAGTTTTCTCCGGTGGATTGGTGCCCGCAGTGTAACACCACTCTCGCCCGTGAGCAGGTGTGGGGGGATGACCGCCATTGCGAGCGCTGCCATACCCCGGTGATTAAGAAGGATTTGGAGCAGTGGTTTTTCCGTATCACTAAGTATGCTGATGAATTGCTTTCCTTTGATGGCATCGATTGGCCCGAACCGGTTCGCCTGCGCCAGATTAATTGGATTGATCGCTCCGAAGGCGCCAATGTTATTTTCCATACCGAGCAGGGTGACCCGTTGGAAGTGTTCACCACCCGTCCGGATACCCTCTGGGGGGCAACATTTATGGTGCTGGCACCTGAACATCCTCTGGTTAAGAAAGTCACTACTGCTGACCGCCGTGAGCAAGTGGAGAAATATGTAGCCTGGGCGGTGCGCCAGACTGAGATTCAGCGTAAATCCCTGGAAAAAGAGAAAACCGGTGTCTTTACTGGCGGCTATGCCATAAACCCAGTGAATCAAGACCGCATCCCGATTTGGGTGGCTGATTATGTAGTGATTTCATATGGCACTGGTGCTATTATGGGTGTCCCCGCTCATGACCAGCGCGATTTTGAATTTGCCCATCAATTCGGACTGGATGTGCGCGTGGTGATTCAACCTAGGGGTGAGGAACCTTTAGTAGCTGAAACCATGCGAGAGGCTGGTCCAGTCTTTGGTGACATGATAAATTCAGGTCCATTGACTGGCACGCCGAAAGAGGAAGCGTTTAAAAGAAGTGTTGAATACCTGGAGAAAAATGGCGTTGGCAAGTCGGCGGTTGCTTACGGCATTCGCGATTGGCTGATCTCGCGCCAGCGCTATTGGGGCGCACCCATACCAGTAATTTACTGCCCCAAGTGTGGAGTTCAGTTGGTCCCGGAAAAGGACCTGCCAGTATTGTTACCGGATGATGTGCAATGGAAACCTACTGGTGAGAGCCCATTAAAACTGCATCCCACCTGGCGCTTCACATCTTGCCCGCAATGCGGTGGCAAAGCGGAACGTGAGACGGACACCATGGATACCTTCATGTGTTCCTCTTGGTATCACCTGCGTTATCTCAGCCCTCACTACCAGGGTGGTCCTTTCGAACAGTCTGAATACGATTATTGGATGCCGGTGGATATTTACACAGGAGGTGCTGAGCACTCCACCATGCATTTGATCTACACTCGCTTTTTCCATAAGGCTTGCCGTGATCTTGGTATCTTTAAGGGTAATGAACCTATGCTCATGTTGCGCAACCAGGGTCAGATTCTCGGCAGTGATGGTCAGCGCATGAGCAAATCGCGTGGCAATGTGGTCGACCCGGATGAGCAGGTTCGCAAGTACGGTGCGGATACAGTTCGTGCCTACCTGATGTTTGGATACCGCTGGTCGGAAGGAGGACCGTGGGATCCAGGCAACATCCAGGGTGTCAATCGATGGCTCAATCGTGTTTGGACTGCTTTATTGGAACCTGGTGATAAAAAAGTCGATTCTCATCAGCAGGAGGCATTAGAGCGGAAATTACGCCGCAAACTGCATCAAACCCTGCGCCAGGTGACAAACGATTTTAAGCAGTTAGAGTTCAATACCATTGTTTCCGGCTTAATGGAATTGCTGAATTTTATGCTGGAGATTAAAAAATCAGGCGGTTACGGCACATCTGCATGGTTGGAGGCGCAGGATATTTATCTGTGCATGTTGGCTCCTGTCGCCCCGCATATTGCGGAGGAACTATGGGAGAAACTGGGTAAGCCCTATTCCATCCATCAGCAGAAATGGCCTATTGTAGATGAACAGGCAGCTAGGGAAGAGGAGATTACCCTGGTGGTTCAGGTGAACGGCAAAGTGCGTGACCGCATCCTTGTCCCTGCGGATATCACCGAGGAGGACGCCAAATCCCGCTCATTGAACAGTGATATTGTAAAGAAATTTATTGAGGGAAAATCACCTCAACAGGTTATCTACGTCCCCGGTAGATTGGTGAATATTGTGACCTCTTAGACCCTTGGTTGTGGATTTAACCATGCAAAAATTTCTCTTTATTCCACAAATTCCATTATTGTAATGATTTATTAGGAGATATTAATACCTTTAACAACCACATAAATAGGTCAAAAGTGCAAAAAATTTGGAAAATGTCCCCTTGTATGGGTAAATAGTTGGTTCAACAGTTGAGGAATATAGATTCTTTAAAGGGTCCAATTTATTTGAGTGTTTTTTTCTAATTCCCTTTTTTTATTCCCTGTAGAATTTAAACTGGTCACCAATCATTATTTTCGGGATTTTAGTATCTTCCAAGCTAATATCCCCTGGTAATTCCGGTTTACTTTTTCCATTAAATTTTAGAATAAGATGACCTAAATTTTTAATGTTTATATTTGCTACATCTCCCACAGATAGAACTTTAAATATCCTATCGTTGAGTTGAAAAACATCCCCGGCTCTTATTTGGTCATTAAGGCTTTTAGCATTATGAATGATGGAAAATTCCACTAGTTCAGGTGGAGCTCCATCACCAAAAAAAACCAATATTCCCGCATTAATGAATTCACTGACAAGTGGACCAATATTAATCACTTTTCCTGCATATAAAATCAAGATGTCTCCTAATAAATTAATTTATTCTAATTCGATATTTTCTAGTTTCACTCCTGACACAAAAATATCATTGGTAATGAATCTATATAATGGTCCGGTAGGAATAGTGGCATATATATCAATTGTCGGAATTCTTTTCATTGGATAAACTCCAATCCTGGCAGTTCCACCACAATCAATAACAACACACGCCATTTTTTCAAATGGAACGCCACTTTTAAACCCATCTACTGCAGTACAACCAGATAAATCAGCTATTTTCTGTGCCACTGGATTTATACCACCCCCAGTAACAGACACTACAAAACATTTTTCGTGAGTAGGGGAAATTATTAATGGTCCTCCCCAACCACCTGGTCCTGCAAACACCTTGACATTTTTATACTTTTTACTCTTTGTATTCAACTTAACCTTCCTTTCCCATCTCTGAAATTTTGTACTTTTTCAATGCATCCATGAACGCATCAAAGATTCTCGCCTTATCCTTTGTGACTTTCTTATTGATCTCTAACTCAAATTCCCTAATATTTAAATCCATCAAAGATACCATATCCCTAAACTTTGAGAAAATCGTAATACCTCGGAGATATTTCGCACACACAATCTTGTTTTCATTTATTACAAATAACGCATATACACTTCCACGAAATGGTTTCTTATCTACGCCAATAAATAATCGACCTAATTTATTCAGTTCATTGATCTTTAATCTTATTAATCGGTTCTGATAATATAGACCTACCCCCTGCATGATCCAAAGAACAAAAAAAAATATCAAGAATTGAATTTCAATTTTCATAAATGATTTCCTAGTTCATGGCTTTACTGGATAGAAAATAATTAATTGATTTCTTATTCTGAGAGAGCTTACTAATTAATGAGGATTTATTAATGTTATCAATAGAATTTATTACTCTAATCTTCTATTAATAAATCTTGTAGCATACGAAGTTGCAATAAAAAGCTTTTGGAGGGTAGGTTAACCATATCATATGTTATTGGTGTATCTTTATTGATATTTGTGATTATCTTTGCTCCTTTTGCAATACCAGCAGGTAATAAATTCTCGTCTTTCACTTTTTGGGCTTCATCCATGGAAGAATAAAATGTTTCACCACCAAATCCATCTAGAATATCCCCGGGGACTAGGTCTTTCTTTGCTACAGGAAATACTTCAGCGTATGGTCGCTCAAGTGGGATTAGGCTTGATTCGAAAAACTCGTTTGCTAAAAGGGCTGATAATGGCGTTTCAATATCACACAAATGAAATGGTCGATAGAGTAAGTAGTTTGGACCATTACCCATCTTTTCAAATTTCAAATCTTCAATAATGAGAGGGTCCTTTGTAGTAACAATTACAAATACACCTGGTGCAATATTCCCTAGTGCGAAATCTACCACACCTTTTTTATTCAGGATACCCCCATCCTGATTTAGAGAAAATACTTTCGCTAATTCCTCAAGTTCTACAGTTGGTCCATGCATTCCACGAATATCAGGTATCAATCCTGTTGCATTCGCTACCGCGGTCATTTCCACCATGGTTTTCGAACCATCCACGAATGAACAATGCATTTTACTGCTAGTCCCATATTCCTTAGCTTCTTCCGCAACTGTTTCTGGGGTTGCATATCTATTGAAACGATTATTTTTCCCTTTGCCAGCTGCAACAATGTCAAATCCAAGAGCTTTTGCAAAATCATACAACTCAAGAATGGCAGCTGGTTCATCTCCGGCTGCACCAGTGAAGATTACTCCAGCAGATTTGGCCATGCTATTGAGAATGTGGCCAATTGTAACGACGGTCTCGTAACTCAACATAACAATATGCTTTTTTCTGTTGATACCAAGATAAGATACTTTTGCACCCACATCAGGATCACCTGTGGCTTCAATGATTACGTCAACAGATGGGATCTCGGTAATATCTTTTGCCTGGTTGGTGATTAAGATATCCTCATCAGAGTATTGTTTATTTCTTTCATATCGTTTAATTTGTTTCTCGGGATAATACTTGGATAGGATATAATTTGTCCGGTCTAAATTTAGATCGCAAACCCCTTTTAACTTGAGACCTTTCATCTGATTCATCACGGCAATCATATATGAACCCATTTGCCCAACTCCAACCAAGCCTATTCGAATCTCTTTATTCATTTCACTCAGTTGAGCTAATGTTGTATGCAATCTCATGTAATACCTCAAAATTAATGTAAAGAGGTCCCACACTCAATCGGGACCTCTTTAATAATAAACTATTAATACATTCCCAACCCAGCCACATATCCTACCAGCACTGCAACAGGACCAGTCAACCATCTAGAAATTAGAATGGATGGAATCCCAATTTCCTCAGTTTTTGGTGATGCTTCTGACAAAGAGAGGTCAACAGGGAAGAAATCACATCCAACTTGCGTGTTGATTGCAAATAACGCAGCGACTGCGAGGTTTGGTGGAATGTTTCCAAGGCCAATCTGTGTACCCACCAAAGTACCAACTACGGAAGCAATCACAGCTCCAGGTCCTAATAGAGGGGAAAGGATTGGAATTCCACAAATCAAACTGATCACCAACAAACCAACTACATTATTGGCGAGTGGGGTTAAGGTATTGGCGATTAATGTACCGACATTGGTTCCCAATATTATTCCAATTAATGCAGATACAAACACCATAAAAGGTAATACAGTCTTAATTACCTGATCAACGGAATCTCGGGCAGCAGCGTAGAAATTGTTTACTGCACCACCAATAAACCGACTAATTTTTTCAACCAGTACGTTTAAGAATTTCATTTTGTACTCCTCTTATGTAGCCTTAATTTTTTGTTTTTCTATCTCAAGGTCTTTAGGTGTGATACCATTCCTTTTCATGTTGAAAAGCATGATTCTCTCGGTTATAGTACCTCTTATTAGAATCACAACCAGACCTGCTAGAAACGCGCGGATTGCAAGGGGAGCTAGGGATAATTCTAACTGTTCTATTCCTATCGCGATACCCATATAAACAAAAATCTCTCCGGGATTGATATGAGGGAATAAACCCAAAGTTGGGTGTAGAATAGACTCTGCTGCATCTACATATCCGGGTTTCTGATATTCCTTGAGAAATTTACCAAAGATTGTGAGTAATGGATTTGTTAGAATAAAAGCTGCTAGAAACGGTAGAACCATATACCTTGCAATTATGTTTCCAGTTAGTTTCTCCGCGGCCTTTTCCACTTTATCCTGACCGATAAGCCGAATGATAAAATTTACTATCGTCATAAGGATAAGCAATGAGGGAATAATACCTCCTGCTATACTTACGAATACTTCTGCTCCTTTTGAAATTAGAGCGAAAAAACCTTCAACAAACTTAACTATCGCATCCATGTGTAAACCTCCGATTTTAATTTTTAATACTCAAATAATGTAATTGTTCAATAAAACCACCTCCTTTTTCTATGCCAGTAATACTTGAATTTTCATTTCCTCAATCTCCCTCGTCATATCTCTACCAATTGAATCATCAGTAATCAAAACATCCAGTTTTGATAAGGGACAAACAGAAACCATGGATATTCGACCAATTTTTGTGTGGTCGGTAATGGCAACTACTTCCTTAGAGGATTCGATCATAATCTTTTTTATTGCAGCTTCTTGAAGATCTGTAACAGTTACACCACGTACTAAATCAAAGCCATCCATGGCAAGAAAAAATAAATCAGCATTCAAATTTGATGCAATTTCTTGCGCAATGGTGCCAACACAATTAAATTGATTAGTCCTTACTTTTCCCCCAATTAAAATGACTTCATGATTGATGCTTGCTGCTAAAAAGCAACCAATTTTAAGATCAGGTGTAATGATTATTAATTTATTTTTTTCACGTAAGTTCTCAGCAACTTGAAAAGCCGTTGTACCAGAATCCAAATATATTGTATCTCCATCCTTGACAAGGCTGGCTGCTACAACACCGATCCTTTTCTTCAAGTCACTATTTAGGATTGATTTTTCTGAATATTTGGGTTCAAACGATGTAGAAAAATCTGGAAATAACGCCCCGCCATGAACTCTAAGGAGTTGATCTTTTTTACACAAAATATCAAGGTCACGGCGGATAGTAGCAAATGTTACATTATATTTCTTTGCTAAATCACTGACTATAACTTTCCCCTCTTTTTTTAGCATTTTAATTATTTCTTGTTGTCTTTCAGCGGCTAATTCATGTGACATATTACTTATATAACGCGATTATTTCGTAATTAAATATAGTATAATTTTCTATCATTATCTATTTATCATTATATTATACTTATGTTGTTCTTTTGTCAAGTGTTTAATTATCTATTATTTGAATAATAATGGTAAAAGCTATCGCATTTGACTTGGATGGTCTTCTTGTCGACTCAGAGCCTTTGTGGGAGAAGGCTTGTATAGAAATTATGGAACACTTTGATGCTAAATGGAAGTCGATTGACCAGCAGCAAACAACTGGGATAAGTGTGATGGATTGTTCTGAATATATGTGTAAAAAAATCGGTTTTACAATTTCAAAATTAAGAATGCAAAAGATATTAATTAGGAGAATGATAGCTCTTATTGATAATGGGATTCAACCTATGGAAGGCTCTAATCGTATACTAGGTTTAACCTCCCAATTCCCAAGGGCATTATCTTCGAGTTCTCCAAAGAATATAGTTCAAAAAGTACTTCAAAAAATGAGCTGGAAAAATCACTTTGAAATAATCATTTCGGCGGAAGATGTGATTAGATGTAAACCAGCACCTGATATTTACAATCTTGTTAGTCAAAAACTTGAGATTAAACCAAGCAACTTGGTTGTGTTTGAAGACTCAGTCAATGGCATCTTAGCTGCGTATCAAGCTAAGATGAGAATAATTTGTATTAAGAATCCAATTATTGTGTATCCACATGAAGTGTTGTTAAAAAATGATCTGGTGTTAAATACACTAAATGAATTCACGCTAGATATGTTGGAGAATCTATGAATATATTTTTGCTGGGTATGGATTTTTTTCATTTTTGTCTCTTCCTCTTACCAATATACAAAGAACACACATAATTATTGTTGAAATCGTCTTTCTATTTGTTGCATGAATATATCCAAAGATTACAATGTTTGAATAAAGTAAAATTACTGCGAGGTAAATATTATGTCAAAAATGTGGACTGAAGAACTATTTGGAGTAAAAAAACCAATCATTGCGATGTGTCACCTGAAAGCAATGCCAGGTGATCCTGGTTTTGATCTAACTGGTGGAATGAAAAAAGTGATTGATGATGCCAGGAAGAACCTGCTTGCCCTGCAAGAAGGGGGAGTGGATGGCATAATGTTTTCTAATGAATTTAGTATGCCATACTTACTAAAAGTGAAAACAGAAACGACTGCGGCTATGGCAAGAATAATTGGCCAATTAATTAATGAAATCACTGTGCCATATGGTGTTGATGTTCTTTGGGATCCCTATGCCTCCCTTGATCTGGCTGTTGCGGTAGATGGTAAATTTATTCGGGAGATTTTTTCAGGTGTATATGCCAGTGATTTTGGATTGTGGGATACTAATTGTGGTGAAATTATTCGTCACCAACATGCCATTGGTGCCCAGAATGTAAAATTACTCTTTAATATTGTACCAGAAGCGGCACAATATCTTACGCAAAGAGATGTGGCTCAAGTAGCTCGTTCAACTGTATTTAACCATTTACCAGATGCACTTTGTGTTTCAGGTTTGACTGCTGGTTCAGCGACTGATACATCCACCTTAAAAATTGTCAAAGCTGTCGTTCCAAATACTGTCCTATTCGTGAATACAGGTGTTCGTCTTGAAAATTTGGAAGAACAATTAAGCATAGCAGATGGGGCAGTGGTTGCCACCACTTTCAAGGTTGATGGCATATTTCAGAATTGTGTGGACGAAAATCGAGTGAAGAATTTCATGGCTAAAGTTCAAAATTTCCGCAAGAATCTGGGATAAAACCATATGGTCAAAATCGCACCCTCATTAGCATCGGCACCATTAAATCAATTGGAGGAACTTGTCAAGGAATTAGAAAAAAGTGGAGCAGATTATTTACATTTTGATCTAGAAGATGGTAATTTTGTACCAATGATGTCTTTGGGAGTAAATATTATTAAAGAACTTCGATCTGTAAGTTTATTACCTTTTGATGTTCATCTTATGATCAACAATCCTGAATGGATTATTCCCCAACTAGCAGAAATTGGTGTTGAAATGGTTTCGGTGCATTATGAGGCTTGTCCTTATCCACGTCGGACACTTGGTATCATCCATGACCTAGGTTTGCAAGCGGGATTGGCATTCAACCCGAAAACACCCTTACCGAGCCTTGCCTGCTATTTACCTTTTCTCACGTTTGTATTAATCCTTACGACTGAACCTGAAATTAAAATGTGTACATACCTACCTTCAGTATTGCAAAAGGTAACAATGGGGCGAAAACAACCAGGATTAGAGAAACTTATATGGGAGGTGGATGGAGGATTTACCTTAGAAAATATCCATGATGCTCTCCAAGTTGGTGCTGATATTGTGGTTTCAGGACGAGGCGTATTTACAAATAATAATTTTGCTGAGAATATCAAAAGAATGAAGGAAATTGGAAAATGTTGAATAAAATAGTATTTGGATCAATTAAGAAAGTATTTCGCTATACATGATTATTTTAACCTTAATCTATATTGAGGTGTTATTCATGTAAGCAACTATTTGAAAGAATAGATTTCTTGAATGACCTATTATGCAATTAATTTTTGTTGATGGTTTTATTAAATTTCATGTTTAATATTTCTTATGTAATATAGTGATACTGAATGTAAACTATAGAAATAGTGAACATCGTGTAGTGCACCCCTTAAATTGGACACAGGGGATAATTAATTATACAGGAGTGCAAAATGAGGACACGCAGGACATTCAGCTCAGCCTTCAAAGCCAAAGTGGTTTTGGAGTGCATCAGCGGTGAAAAGAGTATCAGTGAAGCATGTCGTGAATACCAACTCAGCCCAATTCTGGTCAGCAGGTGGCGGACTGAATTCATCGAACATGCAGCAGCCATCTTTGAAAAGGATCGTATAGGGGGTGAAGACCAGAAACGTGTTGCTGATCTGGAGCGATTGGTGGGTCGCCTTACTTTGGAGAATGACATGCTAAAAAAAGCCTCCAGCATCTCCCATGCACAGGCAGGCAGAAACGGGAGATGATTGTCATGCTCAAGGGCACCCACACTGTGCAAAGAGCCTGTCAGATACTTGCCTTCCCACGCAGCAGTTATTACTATCATCCCAGGATCAATGAAGGAGAGCTTGAATTGAAACAAGCCATTCAGCATGTTGCAGGAGAGTGGCCAACCTATGGGTATCGCAGAATCACTGCACAATTGAACAGGCAGGGTTGGGTGGTAAACCACAAGCGCATTTACCGATTAATGGGTCAAATGGGCATTAAAAGGGTCAAAAAAGCACACAAAAGGCGCACTACCAACAGCCAGCATCCTTTCCCGCGCTATCGCAACCTCGTGAAGGACTTACCCATCACCTTCCCAGACCAGGTTTGGGTATCTGATATCACCTATATCCGTTTGGGAAAAGGTTTTGTCTATCTGGCGGTAATTATGGATATTTTTACCCGTTGCATTCGGGGCTGGAACATAAGCCGCCGCCTGGATCAGCAATTGACCTTGCTGGCTTTACAAAGAGCTCTTCAGAAACACAAACCCACGATTCATCATTCCGATCAGGGTTTGCAGTATGCTGCTCGGGAGTATAGCGAAATACTTCAAAAATCTGGAGTGAAGATCAGCATGGCTGAGATGGGCGAGCCTACACAGAACGGCTATGCCGAAAGGTTGCTGCGCACCATCAAAGAAGAGGAGGTGAATCTATCCGATTATCAGGATTTCCAGGAGTGTATGCAAAATATTGACCGGTTTCTAAATGCTGTCTATATGCGTAAGCGTATCCATTCATCATTGGGTTACCAAACACCGGTCGAGTTTGAGTACAATTGGATCAGGCAGAATATGTCTGTGGAGATTAAATAAAATCACCCTATTTTGTGTCCAGTTTTTGGGGTTCAGTACAGTTCAATGTTGT
>Ga0067045_1029374_pt1 | contig 21319 bp, 19 predicted proteins | sample TerdegcTABiofilm_FD_59184 | JGI IMG/M metagenome (GOLD analysis project Ga0067045, IMG submission 59184) | Combined Assembly of (Gp0054472, Gp0054536) Wastewater bioreactor microbial communities from Singapore -Terephthalate degrading...
TACGGTCTATCGTTCCGAAGCCCCCATCGATCGGGGGTCCTTTCCGGGAGCCCTGCGCATCGCGGATCTTCCCTCGGGATCCGTGGAGTATCTAGACGTGCCTCCGGACTCCCGGGGATACTATTACGCGGTCCTGGGCCGGACCCGTCAGGGCGGCATCTACGAGGTATTCATTCCCCTCAAGAACGTGAGTATCGCGCCCGTCTCGTTCGAACCGGTCGCCGCTCCGGCTCCGAAGCCCGAGCCCCCGGAACCCGCTCCGGAGCCCCCTCCCGTAGTCCAAGCCTCGTTGGATCGGGACGGCATTCGGATAACCTGGGAACCCATCCGGATCGGCCGCAGGGTGGTCCTGTACCGGTCCCCGACCCCGATACGCTCGCTCCCGGACCTGCTCGGCTCGTCCTGGGTGGCCAGCGTGGAGGAATCCGAGGCGGGCATCCTGGACTTCCCGGTCCCGGGAATCGGCTACTATTACGCCCTGGTCGACGAAGAGGGTCTGCGTTCCGGAAGCCCCGTCCTCGCGGCGGGACGCAACGTCACCACGGCAAGCGCGTCGGTTCCCGCGGGCCTGTACCGGATCGGCCTGCCCCAGATCCCCTACGCGTCCCGATCCCTCCCCCTGCCCTATCTTGCCCTTACCCGGGGTGTAACGGCGGGTTCCGAGGCCTTGTCCGGAGGCCTTCCCGTTCCGCCTGACGCACCCCTGAAGCCGGAAACCCGGAAGGCCGTGGCCCGGATACTACGAAGCGAAGCGCTCCCTCCGGCATCTCCTCCGGAACTGCGGATCCTCCCGGAGGATTTGGAAGCAACGGCGGCGGGAGGCGAGGAATACACCCTGCGCACCATCGTGCGGGACCGCCTCGCGAAGAAGGATTGGAAGGGAGCCTCGGACGAATTGGCGCGCTACCTCTCCCTGAATCGCAGTCCCGGTGCCGCCGCGCGCGCCCGTTTCTATAGAGGCCAGGCCCTTGCGTACTCCGGGGAATACCGGGAGGCCTTTTTCGAATTTCTGCTGGCCCAGGACATCCTTTACCTTCCATCCAACCAATGGATCGATTGGCTGCTTGACAGGATGAGGCTTAAGAGTCCGACGGACGGCATGTAGCGATCCCGGATCCCGGCCGGTTCAGACCTTGTCGTACAAGGCTATGATCCACTCGAAGGTCCGGGACGGCAGGATGCGCTTCAACATCATGGCCAGTTTCTGGAACCCCGGCCCGACCATGTACCGTACCCGGAGCCTCCTTTTCCGCAGCAGCCTCTCCACCAGCCGGGCCATTTCCTGAGGATCCGCCCCGTTTCGCTCCTCGGCTTCCATGACTCCCAGGGAACGTCCCATGGCCTCCGCGTAGGGGCTGCCCGGAACCGCGGTTTTTCTTCGCGCCTCCGTGAAACCCGTCCTGTGATCCCCGGGCTCGACGACAGCGCAACGGATGCCGAACGCCCGTGTCTCCAACCGCAGGGCCTCCACCAAGCCTTCCAGGGCGAACTTGGTGGCCGAGTACATGGCCTGGAAGGGAACCGCGGCCAAACCGGCCATGGATCCGACCACAAGTATGCAGCCCCGTCCGGATCGGCGCATATCCGGAAGCACCGCCTGGATGGTCCTCAAGGTGCCGAAAAAGTTGGTCTCGAATTGGGCCTTGGCTTCCGACATCGGCGTTTCCTCGACGGGTCCGGCTATTCCGTATCCCGCGTTGCACAGGACCGCGTCGATCCTCCCTTCCCGGTCCAGGACGGTGCGGACCGCGTCCTTCACGGATCCGTCGTCGGAAACGTCCATCGCAAGGAGGGTCACCCCCGCGGTTTCCGGAGCGGACGGTCGCCTGCCGGTTCCGTACACCCGGTATCCGCAGGCCGCCAAGTGTTCCGCGCACGCTTTTCCCAGCCCGCTTGTCGCGCCGGTCACCAACACGACATCCCCCGCTTGGGTCGTCTTCATTCAGCCCTTCCTGTTGTGTTCGTTTCCCGGTCAAGACCGGGAAGGTCGGAGCCCGCGAACCGCGGCCTCGATGATGTCCACGATCCGGGAAGGACCGAGACGTTCCGTGTTGATGGACAGGTCCGCGAAGTCGTAGCGATTGTTGTCGATTCCGTAAATCTCCGCATAGCGGGCCGTGTCCTGAGCGTCCCGGGACTGGGTGAAGGCCAGGACGTCCTCGTACTTCCCCCCTTCCCGGTTCCAGATCCTGCGTGCCCGGGTCTCCGGGGAGGCGTGGAGGTAGACGGATAGGGACGCTTCCTTCAACAGCCAAATGGCGAGCCGGGAGCCTATGACGCAATCCCCTTCCCGGGCCATGGCCACCTGTCGTTCGTCCACTTCCCGGTCCCAGGACGGGTCGTCCCGGGCGAGTTCCAAAACCTGCTGAAGGGTGATCCCCCTCTCCGCGGCCAGATTCCGGAACGTAAAATTGATCAGCCGGAGGCCAAGGCGTTCCGCCAGTAGACTGCTGACCGTCGAGTTCCCGCATCCGCTCTTCCCGGACACGGCGATGATGAAGGGCGATCCTTCCATGCTTCCTCCCGGGTTCATTCCACGTTCCGGACTTGTTCCCGCACGTTCTCGATGGCGTCCTTCAGGGATACGACGGCTTCCCCGATCCTGGCCAGGATGTTCTTTGAGCCGATCGTGTTGGCCTCCCGGTTCATCTCCTGGCAGAGGAAATCAAGCTTCTTGCCGCAACCCGGATCATCCATCGCCGTGCGGAACGCCGCGAGGTGGGATCGCAGGCGGACGATCTCCTCGTTGATCGTGTGTCGGGCCAGATAGGACGCGACTTCCTGGAGCACTCGGTTCTCGTCCACCGCGTTTCCCAGCACTTCCCTGAACCGGGCGGCCAGGTTTCCCCGGATCACGGCCTCGATGGCCGGAGCCTCGGATTCCACGATTCGAACGGAATCTTCGATGATCCCTAGCTTGCCCTCGATGTCTTCCCGGGTCGACCGCCCCTCCCGCTCACGATCCCGGTTGAACTCGGCAAGGCACTCCGAGACGGGTCCCTCCAACGCAGTCCAGGCGGCGTCCGCGTCTATATTCCTCTCGAACGAGACGACACCGTCGAAGGATAGGATGTCGGAGATCCGTATGGGATCCTGGATGCCCGCCGCCTCGGCGGCGGCCCGTAGGGCCGAGGCCACCTCCGAGATCGCGGCGGAATCCACTAGAACCCGGGGGGCCTCGGATACCTCCCGTACCCGCAAGGACACCTCAACTTTTCCGTGTATCACAGACGCCGAAACAGCATCCCGAAACCGGGACTCCAGGGCGGCCAGGTAGGGGGGCAGGAACACGGAAATCTCAAGGTACCGGTTGTTGTAGGACTTGACCGTCAGGGATCCCTTCAGGTAGGGCGTCTCAACCTCCCTGCGGGCGAATCCCGTCATGCTCTTCATGGCGTCCTCGCCTCCTGCTCCGATTTGATGCGTTCATAGAGCGCCCTTCCCAGCCTGAAATTGTCCCCCGCCCCCAGGGTCAGGAACAGGTCTCCGGGACGAAGCTCGGATAGCAGATGATCCAACGCGTCCAGGGGTTCCTCGAAATACCGGACCCCGGGACGGCGGGCGGACATGCGCTCGAACAGCGTCCTGCCGGTGACGGATCCGTCCGGCTTCTCCCGGGCGGAGGCGTAGATCTTATGGAGAATGACCAGGTCCGCCGCGGGAAAGGCATCCGCGTACTCGTCCAGCAGGGCGGCGGTCCGGGAATAGGTATGGGACATGAAATCCACCACCAGGCGCCGCCGGGGATAGAATTCCCGGAGCCCCTCCAGGGTCAGCCGGATCGCGGTCGGATGATGGCCGTAGTCGTCCATGAAAAGAACGCCCCGGGCGGTTCCCAGGATTTCGCAGCGCCGCCTCGATCCGGAGAAGCCCTCCAGGGCCTGCCGCACGGATTCGAGGCGCTCGCCTTCCAGGGGCCGGCGGTATTCCGCGAAGACCAGACGGTCCGTCAGGGCCAGGGCCGCGGCGGCATCCAGGGCGGCGTGCCTGCCGGGAATCCTCAAGCGGAAGGACTCCGGGAACCCCGAAAGACGGAATTCCGCCCTCTCCGAGGAAACCTCGTAGGATTCCAGTCTCCACTTCCCCTCGGCCTTCCATCCGTACGGCACGGTGTCCAGATCCGGACGCAGGCCTACAGCCCGTCGCGCTACGTCCGAGGCCCCCGGATCGTCCGCGCAGTAGATGAGACAACCCCGGGGCGGAAGGCGGAGCACGTACTCCAGGAAGGCATCGCGTATGGAGTCATAGTCCGGGTAATAGTCTTGGTGATCCGGTTCCACGGAAGTCAGGACGATCCGGGCAGGTGAGAACGACAGAAAATGGCGCTTGTATTCGCAGGTCTCGGCCACGAAGAACCGGTTTCCCAGGATCAGGGTCGATCGATCCCCGAACCCCGCGACCGCGCTGCCCGCGAGGACCATGGCGGAGGATCCCGCCCCGCGCAACAGCGTGCCGGTCATGGCGGTGGTCGTGGTCTTCCCGTGCACCCCGGAGATTCCGGAGGAATCGAAGCGCCGGGACAGCTCGCCCAGGGCTTCCGTATAGGTCAGGATCGGTATGCCCTGCGACTCCGCGGCGATCAGCTCCGGATGCGAGCCTCGGGGGTAGGCCGCGGAGTGTATGACCAGCTCGATCCCGGGGCGTATATTGTCCCCGGAAAACGGCAGGACTTTTATTCCCAGGGAGGCCAGGATGGCGTCCGTGTAGAAGACGTCGGGAATATCGCTTCCCGTGAGCCGGGCGCCCCCGGAGCTCAGGATCTCGGCCAGGGCGGCCATGCCGGTGCCCTTTATGCCGACCATGTGGATGCACACTCCCTCGATGCGGGAGGGAAGCAAGGAATCCGTCATGGAGGCATGATAGCGATCCGTCCGCATCCTGGCAACGAGGTCCTCTGCCCGGGCCGCAGGGTCCGGCCCTCTTCGTCGGACATCCGGGAAACCCGTGCCCTTCTCGATGCCGGGATTCATTCCCGCACGCCGAGGGTTACGGACGCCTTCCAGGAGGAGTCGGGCTTAAGCGCCAGGACCCATTCCAGGGAAACCGCGCAGCCTTGGTATAGTATCGCGGCTCCATCGCCCGTGCCGATCCGGTTGTACAGAGGAGTCTGCAGGATCCTGCATCCGGGCTCCGCGTATACGGAGACGGGTTCCTCCGTCTCCAAGTCCACGAGAGTCAAGCGGTTGCCTTCCGGCACCTCCCCGGGAAGCGAGGAATCCAGCTCGATGGTCCGGTCCGACAGGCCTGCGGCCATGACCAGTTTCTGTGGCCGGCAGGCCGGGCTGAGGTTCAAATCACAGGCGTAGACACACCGTAGATCGTCGGAGCCCCGATTCGTGATGGTGTACCGCACCGTCACTCCCGTCTTCCGGAATTGGAACACCTTCTCCACGGTAACCGGGATCTTCCGCTCCCCGACGGACAGGAACCCATCCCGCATGAGGCAGATCTCTTGGTTGGATCGCTTGAGCTCCCGGATGTTGAAGTAGGAATCCGAGAAGGTTCCCAGATCCTCGACCTCGCCGCGGGAGAATTCCTCCAACCGAGCGGGACTTGACTGGAATCGGTCCAGGAAACACCTCCGACGGGGACCCGGGGGGCCGTTGAAGTCGGGTTCCTGGTACCTCCCGAATACGTTGGCAAGATTGCGGGACTTCTTCAGGGAGTCCAACTCGAACAGGACCCCGCCCCGGGCATGGAGGTAGGCGTTGATGTCCGTGCCCTGAAAGAGAATCTCCTTGACGCCGTCGAAGTCGATATCCGCCTGAATGATGCCCGAACTGAAGGCCCCCTTTTGCCGGGTGGTCTTCTCCGCCTCGATTAGACCCTCGTACACAGCCTTCCGTAGAGAGAGCCGATAAATTCCTCCGTCGGGCTTGAACCAGTAGGCGTCCCCGGACTGTCCGCGCCAGAGTTCCTCCTGGGCCGTCTTCTTCCGGGATTTGTCGCCCCGAAGCTGTCCCGTAAGAAGGTGAACATACTGCATCTTGGCGTATAGGTTGATGCCCTCCTCGTACCGAAGCACAGGAAGTCGAACGCCCCCCAGGGATGGACACTCTTCGATCTCCCCCCCCGATTTCTTCCGTGCTTCCGAGCGTTCCCTCCTGGCCCGGGCGGACAGCCCGGAGGCCAGGTACCTTTCGGTGGCGGAGCCGGGGAAGTAGGCGCGCCGGAAGTGCCGCACGCTCCGGAGATAGCGGGCGGGAGTCACGGTGTCCATGGACAGGGATTCTTTCCGTATGCCCGTGAAGGTTTTCTCAAGATAGACATCCGGAGATTCGTAGACGCTCTTCGACCAAAGCCCCCGGACGGCTTCTCCGTTCAGAAAAACAACGATAAGGGGGTGATCCGATCCGTACCGCTCCAGCACTGCACCCAGGGTCTCCTCGAGTCCCAACGAAGACTCAAAGCTGAACTGGCAGTCGAAGACGGGAAAGACCGCAAGGGACCTCCCCTGGTCCTCGGTCAGCACGGGAGCGAAGTATTCTCCCTCCTCGAAGCCTGCGGCCCGGAACAGGGAAACCGGCAGGAACGTGAAATCCATGCCCGAAGTCTGCAGGGAGGTCGCGAGGGAAGGCTCCCAGGCGTATTCCGGCATCCAGCATCCCCGCGGCCGACGACCGAAGCTCTTTCGGATGAAGGTAGTCAAGGACTCGATTTGGCCCACCCGATCCGCGTTCGAAAGCAGGGGAAAGATAGGCGCGAAAAAACCGCCGCCCAGCAATTCGATCTGTTTCCGGAGCACCATTTCTTCCAAAAGCATGAGGAACTCGGGGTGCCGACCTTCCAGCCAACGCAAGAGGCTGCCGGAATAATGGAGGCAGGCGAAAATGTCCGGAAATCGGTACAGAACGGAGAGGAAAGGGCGGTAACAGGTTTGATAGGTCTCCTCGAAGACGGATTCCTCGGTGCCCTCCGGGAGATGATTATAGGTACCCAATACAAGATGGGTTTTTCTCATCCGAACGACATCCTTATCCGCCCGCGGAGGGTTCGATTGAAGTGCTGAAGGGGATTATAATCCACCGTCTTTGGATTCGAAAGATCCGGCGGGTTTTTTCTCAGAACCAATCGTTCGTATGACCCCGGTCGGGCAGTCTGCCGCGATAGCGGCCCAATCACCTGCCAGGGTAGCGGACGCCGCAGCCAGGTTGTTTTTCAGGCTGAATTCGCCTCCCGCGGACCTTCGCTGGCAGATTCCACAGGCCGTACAGGAGGCGGTGCAGGATGACTCCTTGACCTTCCCGGGGGCCGTGGACGAACAGGCTACGAACCAGGCGTCCCTTCGGGGCAGCATCCGTATGACGCCGGTCGGGCAGGCGGATACGCAGGCGCCGCACCCGTCGCAGAGGTCCGGGCGTATGACCGCAAGGCCGTTCTTCACGGCGATGGCGTCCTTCGGGCAGGCCGGGACGCAGGTCCCGTACCCCAGACAGCCGGTACCGCAGGCTCTGGGTCCGCCGTACAAGCCTGCTGCCGCTGCGCAGTCACGGTATCCCGCGTACTCGAAGACGGGCTTCACCGAGCGGTCGTCCCCAGCGCAGGCGACGACGGCGACGGCTTTCGAATTCTTTTTCCTGTACGGCGGCCGACCCAGAGCTCCGGCTATCCTGCGTTCCACCGCGGGACCGCCGGGAACACAGCGGTGGTCGCCGTCTCCGGAGGCAAGGGCTCTCGCGAAGGATTTGCAATCCTGTAGTCCGCACAGCCCGCAATCCCAGGCCGGCAGGCCCGCAAGGATCTGGGATGTCAGGGTATCCGCCCTATCCCGTTTCAGGGAGGACAGAATGTAGGACCCTGCCGCGAAGGATGCGAAGGAGACGCCGAAGACAGCGATCAGGATATCCGTCCGCACGGCTACCCCACGATCCGGGCGACCAAAAGCCGGTCGATTCCCGAAAAAGCCATGGCCACAAGCCCCGCGGAAATGAACCACAGGGGGGTTCCCTGCAGAGCGGGGGGCACGTCCTCCAGCTCCAGCCTGTCCATGATCCGTTCAAGGAGAACTACCGCACACCACCACCCCGCGGCGGCGGCCAGTCCTGCGGCGGCGGCTTCGGCCATGGAAAAACCGCTCCGGGAGGAGGAAAGGGCCGCGGCATAGACGACGCAACTCAGGACCTGTTCCTTGGCGGCCTTGCCGGCCTCCGCGAGGAATCCGGATCCCGATGCGAGAGCGGAGGTCAGGGAGTATAGTAGGATCACGACGATGAACATGTATGCCAGGGGTTCCAGGGCGTCCAAGCCCAGGGGAACCAGGGCGTACCGCATGACCGCGGAGTGCAACGCCGAGGAAACGAGGCTGATCACGCCCAAGGCCAGGAAGGCCCTCCAGCCTCCTCCTCCAGCCCGAGTCTCCTTGGCGCCGGCACAGGTTCCGGCGCCGTACCGGAAGAGGACGTTTCCGCCGAAGACGAAGGTGAACACGATTCCGATGTACGACACTCTACCCTTCCTTCCGCCGTTTACCCCGCAAACGGTACAGGGCGATGCAGTATCCCAGGAGCAGGAAGGCTCCGAAGGGAAGCAGAACCGACCTGAGGGGAAACACTATGACGGATCGCAGGTCCAACACGGCCCGGGAGGTTTCCGTGGCGTACAGTGTCAGGAACCCCGACCCCAGCACTTCCCGAAGCGCGGAAAAGCCGAGCCAGGTCAGAAGCAGGATCCCTGCGGACCTTGCATACTCCGGAAGACGGTCCAGCCCGGCCTGGCGCAGGGAACCCCGTAGCACGGAGAGTCCGAAGCAGTTCACGGCAATCAGTCCCAGGAACGGCGAAAGGCCGTAGGCTTCCGCGGGGAACGCGAGACGGACGCCGACGGAATAGAGCGCGGTGATCATTCCCGATAGGGCCAGGGACAGGGAAAACTGCAGGGAACTCCCCACCATCCGCCCGAGCACGGGCAACAGGGCGGCCAGAAGGATCGCATGGACGACGACCCCGATGCCTAGGATATACCCCCGCTGGAAGGTAACGGAGGGGATCAAGAGGGGACAGAGGCCCGTAACGACCATCAGCACCGGATTTGAGGCGGAGGGCCGTTCATTCGGCTGGTTCATTTCGTCTCCTCCAAGCCGTCCCGAGTCGCCGCCAAAGCCGCTTCCAGGGCCCGGTTGACCGAAAATTCAAGATCCCGGGGATCCACGGATACGTCTAGGCCGCCTGAAGCCTTCCTCTCCCGTTGACGCAGGTACACGGCGAGCTCCTCGGACCGAATCCCGGACGCGCCGTTCCTGGGCAGAGTGGAAACGAGGCGCCCCCGTTCATCGGCCAGCACCAGGAGTTCTCCGGTCCACCCGTATCCCTCGACGACCACGGCGGCGCCGGTCCCGACTCTCCTGCCTGCCCGGTCGGTGATCGAAAACGCTCTCCGAACCGGCAAGGAAGCCCGCAGCGGGCTCGGAAGCACCTGCACCGATATCCCCGCCGGAACCAGGGTCCTCTCCGCCATCCGCGCCAGGGACGCGGCGATACTACCGGATTCAGCCCGATCCTGGATCATGGCTCCAAGGGCTATCGCGGCGGCCAAAAGCGCCACCAGAGCGGCCGCGGCCGCGGTCTCCGCCGCCTTTTCTTTCGTGAAGTTGTTCACTTCCCGACCTCCGGCGATCCGGCCTTCCGGCGCCTGAATCCGGCGGCTGGCAGGGCGGCGTCCAGCAGGGAAACCAGACAGTTCATGATAATCACCGCATAGGCGGATCCTTCCGGACCCGAGCCGTACCTGCGGAACAGAAAGATCAGAATCCCTATGCCGGCGCCATACAGAAGGAGGCCCGGGCGCGACATCGGGGACGTGGAGGGATCGGTGGCGCAGAAAAAAGCGACCAACAGGAAACTGCCCGTAAAGAAGGCGAACAGGACGTCCCCGGAGAAAAGAGGTTCGGATCCTGTGCCGAAGATCCGGACCAGAACACCGAAGGTAAGCGCGAGGGAAGCCGGTATTTCCCATCGCACCACGCGCCGAGCGATCAGGAGCAGGGATCCCAGCAGGATGAACAGCCCAGCCATCTCCCCCAAAGCCCCCGGGCGGATTCCCAGGGCCAGGTCCACATAGCCCTCCGGAAGGCGTACTCCAAGGCCCGATAGAAGCCCTTGGTTCAACCGAGCCGTCACTACCTTGTCCAGGCCCGAGATTCTGTACCCAGCCTCCCGAAGGAGGTCCATGGGCAGGCCCTCCGCGTGTTCCGAGGCGCTCCGAAGCAGGCCCAGGGGGGTGACGGAACTCACCCCGTCCACACCCGTGAGGAACCTGGGGGCCTTCCAGGCGTCCAGGGCTCCGGGCCAGTTTATATGGGCGAACACCACTCCGGCCATGGCCGGATTCATCCAGTTCGCGCCAAGGCCTCCAAAGGACCACTTGACGACGGCGATCGCGAAGATCGAGGAGAGGATCGGAATATGCAAAGGAACCGAGGGGGGCATCGAGAATCCGATCAAAAGACCGGTCAAGAGGGCGGTACCGTCGAGAAGGGTGTTCCGCCTGCGGAGAAAACCCAGGAAGGCTTCCGCGGACACGGCCGAGACCGCAGAGAGACCTACGATCGCCAGGACATCCCACCCGAACAGGAACACCGACCAGGCCAGGGACGGCAGCAGGCAGATTAGGATGAGGAGAACCAGACTGGCCGTCGATTCCCGGACATGGACGAAGGGCGCGGAGGATACGGACAGACCCTGACGGCTCGAACTCATGCGGACCTCCCCCCCGCGGATCCCGTCCGCACGCTTCCCTTTCGGGCCAAGGTGAAGGCCTGCACCAGGGGAAGCCGGGCGGGGCAGAGATACGCGCAGCTTCCGCATTCCGTGCATGCGCCTAAGCCTTCCGAGACGGCTGTGGATATCTTCCGCCGGACGATGCACCGATACAGGCGGGACGGATCCAGCCGGACGGGGCAGGCCAGGACGCATCGGCCGCATCGGAGGCAGGCGGTCGTACGATGTCTTCGGGTTTCTGCGGAGGTAAGGGCTATGACGGATTTTGTCGTCTTGAGAATGGGATAATCCAGGTCCGCCACGGCGCTTCCCCGCAGGGGGCCGTTAAGGACTATGCATTCCGGGGCGGAGCGGAACCCCCCGCATTCCTCCAAAAGCTCCCCGATGGACGTGCCGATTCTGGCCCTCAGGATACCCGGAGACTTTACCGCGTCTCCCGCCACCGTGACGTACCGTTCGACCTGGGGTCTATTCAGGACCACCGCGTCATACACGGAAACGACGGTCCCTATGGAAAGAACGATCCATTCCTCGCCGGAGTGTTTCTTGGAGTTCAGGGCCTCCCTCAGGAGGACAGGGAGATCCTGGGGATACCTCGGCTCTAGAAGCACCGCCTCCGCGGACAATCCGTCCTCGGCCAGGTTCACCCGGTCGTCCCCCGCCAGAAAGGGCGAATCCGGGTCATCCACGGCGATCAGAGTCCGCACGGGAGCCGCGGCCTTTTGTAGAATCGCGATGCCCTCCCGAAGCGCCTCCCCCCTCTCCTGGAGAATGGCCCGGGACGAGGAATTCCAGGGATCGCTCTCCATGCAGTTCACCACGAGAACGCAGGCGGATCGCGTCCCTTTGGGATCGTGCAGGTGGTCGTAGAGGGGCATGCCGGCCCCGGTATCCTCGACCACTCCTTTTTCCGCCAGGGTCCTCAAGATTTGGTGCCGGGACAAACTCTTCCAGGGGAAGATCTCGACTTTTCTTCCAAGCCTGTCGAAGGACCCCTCCAGGGAAATAGACAGGGCCTCCACCTGTCCACCCAGAAGATCCGGCAGCATCCGGATTCCCGTCACGGTTCCGGGGATCGGAGAATGGATGTTACTGGATCCGGTTCCCGAGGCCTTTCCAACCAGCTGACCCTCCCGGATCGAATCCCCTATCTCGACGATCCGACGCGCCGCCGGGCCGGAATGCTGCCGAAGAGGCAGAATCGCATCGGTCGGGAGAAAGGCCGTCATGACGGGGCTGTCGATTTCGAGTTTTTGGGGGGGAATCTCGATTCCGCCGTACTTGAAGGTGCGAATGACGCTCATCTCCTTGAATCGGTCCGAAAACCGCGGCCGGGAAGGTTCAGAAGGGGGATCCCTTTCCACACCGTGCTGAGCACAGCGGGCGCAAGAAGGATTATATAAAAGAAAACATCCCTTAACGCAAGGCTCCCGTACAGGAGGCCGCCCTCGGGCGCTCCGATACTCGGTTCCACGACGCCCTTCTGGCCCGCGAGGACGGCGCCGATCCCGGTCCCGGCCTCCTCCTGAAGGGCGTTCCGGACCCACCCGTCGTCGAATTCGACGACGGTTTCCCGGACAAGGTTCACACGGTCCCCCTGAGGATCCAGCTTGTCCAGCACCACGGATGCTAGACTGCCGTACTCCCGGGTTCCGATGCGTGAGTACGGTAGAGCCTGCTGGTAGGCCCTGTGGGCCACCGCGTCCGCGAGGGTCGGCAGTCCCTGGCCGGCCCTTTCCCGGACGATCCTCTCCACGGTTCGGGCATCCCGTATCCGCGGGGAGTTCGCGGATCCCGGTCGAGGCAGGGGGGGCAGCGCCGGGTCCGTACCGCTCGGTCTTGCCGGGGATGCGGGGAGGAAGGCATGGAAAACCAACACCGCCGTCGAAGCGACAAGGGCGGCGAGGACACGTCGGCGGCGCAGGGCTTCGCTCTCCCGTTCTGCCCGTTCCACGTCCAGGATCACACCCCGGAATACATCGTGCACTCGCCGTGCCGCCTTCCATTCCTTTAAGCGCTCCAATCCCAGGACCAGGCAGGCCGCGGATGCGAGCGACAGAACCAAGCCCGGGATGGATGGAGGATCCGCGGCGGCCAATACGGTCAGGGTCAGGGCCTGCGGCAATTCGAGCGGTAGGCGGCCTTTAAGGTCGGACACTTTGTTCGGGGCCGGATTCAAGCCGTTCCGGTCGGCCCGGTCTAGGATACCCTGGTAGCCCCATATGCCCGCCAGGGCCGCGGTAATCCTTCCGGATACACCTAGGGGAATCCAGGGAAGCGCGGCGGCTAGAGTCCCAAGGCGGCCTCGGCGGGATCGAAGGGCCAGGACGGCGGCCAGGACGGCTCCCGGAATCCAGAGCAGGCCCGGTCTGCCGGGCAGGATGGAATCCGCCGGGCGCCAGGCCTCCCCGGGGAGGGCTCGGGTGAAGGCGCGAACTGCCCGGGGCAGCTGGGAAGCGGGAAGATATAGGATACTCCAGGCATCCTCCCCTTCCCCTGCCCTGTAGAAGCCGATAAGCCCGTCCAGCCATGGAGTCCGCCGAGGATCCCCGGGCTGCACCCTCTTCAAGGCCTGAGGCAGGCTTACCCGGGTGGAACCTACGAAATCGCTGAGATAGACGGTCTGGGAGAGCTCCGACCACACGGGGGATACTCGGGAGTCCTCCAGAATTTTCAATGCCTCCGAAACGTAGCGGCCCGGGCGGACGAGAACCATGCTCCATCCCCTCCAGGCTCCGGACGACGACCGTACCGGCGGAAGGACCAGACAGGCCGCAACGGCCAGAACCAGGCTTGCCGCGAGGGGAAGCACACATCCTATTGCCCGGGGGGCTCTCTTCCGGGGATCGTCGGACATCGCGGCGGCTTACAGCGTACAGAACGCCAGGGAGAAGAAGAATCCTAAAAGACAACCGACCAACACCTGGGGAACCGTATGTCCGTGGATTTCCTTCACAGGCCGAATGGGGATGTTCAGCTTGCTCTCCAGGTCTTCCTGGAGAGCGTTGATCGCTCGAGCTTGCATCCCCGCGGCCCTCCGAACCCCCAGGGCGTCCCGGATAACTATCATGGAGAAGAAGAAGGACAAGGTGAAGGCGCTGGACCGGGTTCCTTCCGTCAAGGCTATGGAAGTCGTCATCGCAACCACGAGGGCGCTGTGGCTGGAAGGCATTCCTCCGGTACGCCAGAGCAGGGTCTCCACGAGGTCCCTGAGGGATCGTACCTTGTTGCGGCTTAGGCCGATGACGGCCTTTATGAACTGGGCCGTGAAGAGACTTACAGCTGCGGAAAGAAAAACGGGATTGCGCAGGAGATCCTGCAACCCCCCCGATCCGATCGGCGTCCCCTGCATTAGGGTACTCTCCCCCACACCGGAAGGATTGTCAAGGCTCAAGCCCTCCTTCGACCCCTCCCTGCGTCACTTTTCCTTGACTCATTTTGATACAACGCGTAGGATGTGGGCATGGCCCTACGGGATAGTTTCATCGCCGGACGCGACGACGACGGCAAGCGGGTGGATCGCGTCGTCCGGCGTCTGTTGGGCGACGTACCCCTTTCCGCCGTGTTCAAGGCCCTCAGGACCGGTTCGATCCGCGTGAACGGCCGCAAGCCTCTGCCCGCGGATCGAGTGCGGGAAGGGGACGCCTTCGCCATCAGCGAGCTGAGTTTCGAGGCGGCTCTTTCCCCGACGGAGGACGAGGATGCCGGACACAGGCCCCCCGGGGCGGCCCCGGATCTTTCCGGTCTTCTTATCCTGGAAACCGAGGATCTTCTCTTCATTAATAAGCCCCGGGGAGTCCTATCCCACGGTCCCGGGGGCCTGGACGAGTCGGTACGCACCTATCTCTCGTACAAGGCGAACAGCTCCTTATCCTTCTCCCCCGCCCCTCTCCATCGTCTGGACAGGAACACCACGGGGCTCCTGGTCGCCTCGAAGACCCTCCGGGGCGCCCGTGCCTTCAGCGCGGCCCTCCAGGCACGGACCGTGGAGAAGAGGTACATAGCCGTCCTTCGGGGACGTCTGGACCGCAAGGACCACTGGGTGGACAGCCTGGAACGCCTTTCCCGCCAGAGGCGGACCCTGAGATCATCCTTGTCCAGCCATCGGAAGGCCGTCACCCTGGTGGACCCTGTAGCCGCGAACGGAGCGTTCACCTTGGCGGACATACGGATCCTTACGGGTTTGACCCATCAGATCCGGGCCCAGGCCGCTCTCCGCGGCCGCCCCCTGGCGGGGGACGTCAAGTACGGAGGGGGCGCGGAACCGTCCGGCTACATCCTCCATGCCTACCGGCTGGATTTTCCGGAGGATTTCGAGGCGGACGCCCCCCGTACCATAACGGCTCCGGTTCCCGAAGACATCGCCTTCCGCCTCCGGGAGCGGTTCGGGCCTAAAATTCTGCTGTACGCCCCTCCGGGAGTGATTCCTCCTTGAACCCGGCTCCCGTTGTCAGTACCCTAGTCTCTTAGGGAACTTGGTATTCAACGGTTTGTCTGAATTCTTGCGACCTTCCGCCGAACTATAAAACCGTCGTTCCCGGAAAGGAGTGCGGATGCCCCCGAAATTTCGAGAGCCCGTCCGTCTGAACCTGAAACCGCGCACCATCATCGCCATTGCCGTGGTCGCCGCGGCGGCCGTCTTCCTGGGTACCAGCTTCTTCGTGGTGGACACCACGGAGCGAGGCGTGCTGACGACCTTCGGCCGATTTACCCGTACGGCCGAACCGGGGCTTCATTGGAAGATCCCCTTCGGAATACAGCGCAACTACAACGTCAAGACCGAGGTCATTCAGGTTGAGGAGTTCGGGTATCGCACCGACAAGGCGGGACTCCAGACGGTTTACTCAGACAGGGAATACCCGGAAGAGGCGACCATGCTGACCGGGGACCTGAACATCGTCGATGTCGAGTGGATCATCCAGTACCGTATAACGGATCCCAAGGCCTGGTTGTTCAACTTCTCATCTTCGGAACGGATACGAACCATCCGGGACGTGTCCCAGGCCGCGATGAACATGCTCGTAGGCGACAGAACCATCCTAAACGTTCTGGGACCCGAGCGCACGGCCATCGAGACCGCGTGCCTGGAAATCATGAACGATACCCTGTCAAGCTACGACATGGGAGTCCGTATCATAGCGGTAAAGCTACAAAACATCGTGCCCCCCAAGGGCGTCCAGCAGTCCTTCGAGGATGTAAACAAAGCCATACAGGACATGAACCGATTGATCAACGAGGGCAAGGAAGCCTACAACCAGGAGATACCCAAGGCTCGGGGCCAGGCGGACCAATTGATCCAGATCGCCCGCGGATACGCGGCCGAACGAGTCAACAAGGCTCGGGGAGATGTAGCCCGTTTCGCGTCGGTCTACAGCGAATATCGTAAGGCTCCGGACGTAACCCGGGAGCGGCTCTACTACGAGATGGTCGAGCAGGTCTTCGAAGGCGAAACTTCGGTCGAGTTGATCGACAAGGAGCTCGGCAACTTCATTCCCTTCAAGTCCCTGGACGGGGGAGGCAAGCGATGAAAAAAATCATCACCGCGCTGGTGATACTGGCCCTCCTTGTCATCGTTCTGGTCGCCGCGGGCCCCTTCTACCTGGTCAACGAGGGCGAACAGGCCGTGGTGGTTCGGTTCGGGCAGATACAATCCATAGAACGGGAAGCAGGTTTGAAATTCAAAACCCCCTTCCTGGACAATATAGTCGTCTACCCCAAGAAGATCCTGGCATGGGACGGCGAGCCCCAGCGGATTCCCACCCTGGAAAAGCAGTTCATCTGGGTGGATACCACCGCCCGATGGCGCATTTCCGATCCAGCCAAGTTCTACGCCTCCGTGTCCACCTTGGACGGCGCCTACGGCCGCCTGGACAACGTCATTGATTCCGCGGTCCGCACGATCATCACCCAGAACTACCTGCGGGAGGCGGTCCGCAACTCCAACGCCATACAGCAAACAAAGAGCTCCGAGAGCTTCGAGACCGGGGACGCGGCCGGATCCGAGGCCCTTGGACAGCTCACCCAGGTTGAGGTCTCCCACGAGTCCATCACCAAGGGACGCCGCGCCTTGGCGCAGGAGATGCTGGCTCTGTCCCAGGAGCTCACCCCCGAGTACGGCATGGAGATCCTGGATGTCCAGGTACGGCAGATCAAGTACTCCGACGAGCTGACCGAGAGCGTGTACAACCGGATGATCAGCGAGCGCAACCAGATCGCCCAGGCCTTCCGCAGCTTCGGGGAAGGCAAAAAGGCGGAGTGGCTGGGCAAGCTGGAGAACGAAAAGCGATCCATCCTTTCCGCGGCGTATACCGAGTCGGAGACTATAAAAGGAAAAGCGGACGCCGAGGCCACCCAAATTTATTCGGAGACCTACAGTCGGGATCCTACGTTCTTCTCATTCTGGCGGGCCCTGGAGTCCTACAAGAAGACTCTACCCAAGTTCAACAAAACTCTTTCCACCGACATGGATTATTTCCGCTACCTCTACGGAACCCGGGGTCGCTGACGGCCCGGGCCGGCGGTTCGATCTGGGCGCTCCGGGCGGACCGGAGCGCCTTTAGTTTTTCGAGGATTCCCCGAGCGAGCCCGGGGGACGCCTTGACCTCCGCCACGCGGAGTGTATAGTTGACGTGTGAGCATCCGCGTCAAGATCGTCCTGGTCGTACTCCCCATCCTCCTCGTAGCCGTCGTCCTAGCCGGCATGTCCTCCTACTTCGTGGCTGCCCGGGCGGTGACCCGAGTGGCCACGGATTTCCTGGACTTCAAGGCCTCGGAACTGGAAAAGTACGCCGAGAGCCAGTGGAACCTCCTGGTGGAGAACGGGGTGGCGGACCGGCCGGACATGGTCGCCGCGGCAAAAGCCGGGGTGGAGTCCTTCGCCGTATCCATCCTCCGAAGCCCTACCGAGCTCATCCTGGGCTTCGACAAGGACGGAACCCTGGTCTTGAAGACTTCCGCCGTGGATCTTCGCCCCGAAGAGACATCCCGGGCCGCGGAACTCCACACCCGGGGAGAACGCGGATTCTTGACGCTGAGCGCCGGGGGGACGGAACGGGTTGCCTCGGGCTTTCCCTTCGGACCCTTCGGCTGGTATGTCCTGGTCACCGAGGAGCGGTCCGCCTTCTACGGGGACGTGGAGACCATCACCCGGGCCACCCTCGCGATCCTGGCCGCATCCCTCGTGATCGCGACGATCCTGCTTCTGATCTTCGTACGCTACCTGACCGGACCGTTGACCGTCGTGGCCGGGGCCATGCGCAGGATCATCGACTCCGGGGACATGTCCGAGCGGGTCCCCGTGGAGTACAAGGACGAGATCGGACAGCTTTCCCACACCTTCAACATCATGCTGGAGGAGCTGGGCAAGGCGTACGAGAACATCAAGCGCTACGCCCTTTCCGCCAAGATCGCGGAGATCCGGGAACGCAAGACCAAGAACGTCTTCCAGCTCTACGTGCCTAAGCACGTCCTGGACGAGGTCCTGGGCAACCCCGAGCAGGCCCTGGTCGGCGAGGACCGGGTCCTGGCCATCCTCTTCTCGGACATCCGGGGATTCACCTCGATCTCCGAGAAGATGATGCCCGACGATCTGGTCGCGAACCTGAACCGCTACTTCGACCTGATGGTGGACGTCATCGACGCTCACGGCGGCATCGTGGACAAGTACATCGGGGACGCGATCATGGCCATCTTCGGCGCCCCGGTCAAACGGGAGGACGACGTCCTCCATGCCGTCCAGGCGGGCCTGGGCATGGTCGATGCCCTTAAGACCTTCAACGCCGAGCAGGAACAACGGGGCAAGCCCCCCTTCAACACCGGGATCGGCATCAACTACGGCCTCGTGACGGTGGGCAACATCGGCTGCGACAAGAAGATGAACTACACCGTCATCGGGGACATGGTGAATCTTGCTTCCCGCTTGGAGGGACAGACCAAGACCTACCGCCAGCCCATCCTGATCTCCGAGAGCGCCTGGATGAAGGTCCGGGATACCCTGCCGTGCCGACAGATGGACAAGATCGCCGTCAAGGGGAAGGAGCGGGGGGTGAAGGTCTTCACGGTCCGAAAGGAACTCACGGAACCCGAAACGCGCGCCTGGCCCATCCACGAACAAGCCATGGAACTCTATTACGGCAGGAAGTTCGCGGAGGCGGCCCGGACTTTCCGGGAAGTCACCTCCATCCTGGGGCCCGACGACCAGCCCTCGGTTCTGTTGACCGAACGCTGCGAGGCGTACGCCAAGTCGCCCCCTCCCTCGAACTGGGACGGCACCGAGGTCCTGCACGAAAAATGAAACCTTCCCGCCCCCCGACCCTGGCTTCTATGCTCCTGTTCTCGGCGGCATTCCTATCCATAGCCGAAGTCGGCGCCCAGGAGACTCCGGCGAACACTGAACTCCAGCCCCTGGTCGCGGTCGTGCCCGTCTGGACGACCCAGGACGCGGAGCCCTTCGCGGCCCCCTTGGCCTCCGCCCTGCTGCGGGAACTGGCCGCTGCGGGCTTCAAGACCGAGGCCCGTTCGGGAGCCCAGAACGACACGGAATCCGATTCGGCGCTGGCCGCCGCACTTTCGTCCGGCGCCAAGGCCCGGTGGGCCGCGGTCGCCCGCTGCGAGATGGACGGCCGCCGGCTGGTCTGGCGCGCCTCGGTCTACGACGCCCTGGACGGTGCCCTGATAGCCTCGGACTCCCAGGGGGCCTTCCCGGGCCTCTCCGCGTTGCCCCTTCTGGAGCGATCCGCGGCCTCCGTCGCCCGGGAAGCCTGGGGCCAGCGCGGCCGGGTCATCCCCGGGGAACCCCTGGAATATCGGTTGAGATTCCGCTCCCGGAACGAGGGCGCCACGGTGGCCTTCGGCACCGGAGAGGGCGGCCGGGAAGCCGGGATCATCGAGGGCGGAGAGCTCCTGGCGCCGTTTACCGCATTCCGGGCCGGTGAGCCCGTGGTGGTGACCGTCCGCCAGGAAGGGTATTGGCCCCGCACCTCCCTCTTCCGTCCCGGTACCGAGGACAAGGTCCTGGAACTCCCCCGCCTGATGCCCCGGGCGAGCCGGATGGTATCCCTGGGAATATCCACCACCCGGCTCCTGGGGGCCCAGGCGGAATACCGGCATTTCCTGTCCGACGACGCGGTCTTCCTGCGCGCCGCGGACTCCCTCTGGCTCCAGTACACCTTCACCCCCGGCTCCGTCCCGGTCCTGCACAACGAGGTCCATCTGGGCGCGGGGGCCTATCTCTTCCTTCCCCGGGACTCCCGGTTCCGGATGGCCGTTACGACGGGATTCTCCGGCATCGTCACCCTCGCCTTCCCGGGAGACCTGGCGGACAAGGTCTACTTCGACGCCACCTTCGACGCCTTTTCCCTGTCCCTGGAGTGGCACACCCCCGGGACCTGGATGTTCTTCCTGGAACAGCGGTACCCCTACTCCCTGGGCCTGGATTCCGGCCTCCTGTCCCGGGGCTGGGTCCAGAACGACGGACCGCCCATGATCCTGACCGCGGGGGTGATGAGACGATGGTGACCAACACCCTCCGCCGCCGGGCCGCAGCCACTGCACTCGCCCTCTTCTGCGCGGGCTTCCTGTCCACCTGCGACTTCCTCACATCCGACATCTTCCCGAGCTGGTTCTCCTACGTGGAGGCGCGGTACGATTTGCGAACAGAGGCGATGAAGTTATCTTCTTCCTTCTCGGTCTTCGATGATTATTCCGTCGAATACCTTCAGCCTCTTACCGGCCGAGGCGTCGTGGCGATATTCTTACCCGGCAGCCCGGAAAAACGCCTTCTCCTCCTCGATTCCACTTCCTTGAAATGGATTGCGACCCCTCCGGACAACTCCGAGTACAGTCCGCTGTTAGCCGTGCCGGCCAATGGAGGTGAAATCGTCTGTGGCAAGGTATCCATCAAGACATCGGATTTTTCTGCCGTAAGCGGGCCGACCACTGGTCTTACTGGGAATCGTCAATGGATTGTCCGCACCGGCCCCAGCTCGGATCAATACTTGATCGGGTTCGATAATCCAACAAATAAGTTACATCGATATAAATATAACTCTGATTGGATTTTCGTTGGCCCCATTGGCCCTCCTCCTGGCACTTCTGGTACAACCTGGTCCGCACCTTTTCCGGTTGTTTCCTGGAGCCTGCTCGACGCGGAAACCAGCTCTTCCGGATCAGGTGCCTACTTTCTATTCCGCAACACGACCGCGACTGAAATAGGATACCTTTCCTTTTTCTCCGTCTCCAGTGACATCGAGGCGGATCCGCGAGATTTTCTCAATGCCGCCGATCAGGTCACCGGTCCCTTCCGGGTGGACGACGGCCGCGCATGGATAACCTACGACGGCCCCGTGGCTTACCACCGGGGCGACAAGGGCCCGGATCGTCTTGTCCGGTACAAGTTGGGAAGCGGCAGCGCCTCGGCGTCTGTTCCGGCTACCGAACTCGACTCCATCCCCCTCGATAACGACGAGCTCCGGGTCCTCTCCTTTGACCCCTCGGGTACCTGGTGGTTCGCCTACGACCGCAGGACGGGATATCTTTACAAGCTGAGGACATGGTGGAGATGAGACGCCAACGATTCCTGCGGGCGGCCGCGGCCGCCGCCTTCC
>Ga0067045_1029372_pt1 | contig 21316 bp, 17 predicted proteins | sample TerdegcTABiofilm_FD_59184 | JGI IMG/M metagenome (GOLD analysis project Ga0067045, IMG submission 59184) | Combined Assembly of (Gp0054472, Gp0054536) Wastewater bioreactor microbial communities from Singapore -Terephthalate degrading...
AATGCCGAATGTATTTATAAAAACAGGGTACTTCACCACGGCACCATACTATTTTCTGCTCAATTGCCCGACCTATCGACAGCACTGAAGGTAGATCCTGCCAAGTTTAACGACAAATCGGTAAAATCGGTTCGCAGCAGGGTAACCAATGTTTCGGAACACCTCTCCAAACCTTTAGATGTGATAGAATTTAAGAATTTAATATTCAATCACATCATGGAGATGTATAAAGATGCTCACATTTATCAATTTACCGAAAAGGATATAAAAGCCATCGAGAATCTCAAAACCAATAAATACGACAGTTACGAATGGAATTTCGGGCAGTCGCCTGAATACAATTTCCGTAAGGTTGTGAAAACCAGCGGAGGTTTTGTTGAGTTTGACCTGATGGTCGATAAAGGAATAATCCAATCGGCTCGTATTTTTGGCGACTTCTTTAGCTTGGGCGATACCGATGAGATTGAACAGGCTTTGCAAGGTGTGGCGCATGCCGAGGAAGCTGTCAACGAAGTTTTTGACAGATTTGACCTTAGTCTGTATTTTAGCAACATTTCGAGAGAGGAGCTTTTAAGTGCAATGTTTTAAAATTAATGAACCTTGAAAAACCAGAGCCAGGCCTATCTGCTTGCACTGTTGGCAGTCTTATTCTGGTCAACAATTGCCAGTGCATTCAAACTTACGCTTCGCTTTTTAAGCTTCACAGAATTGCTGTTGTGGGCTTCTCTGACGTCGTTGGGGGTTTTCAGCATCTATCTTGGATTTAAAGGAAATCTTAGGAGTGTTTTCCGGCATTCCCGCAAGCAAATTTTTATGGCGGCTGTGGCAGGAATCTTAAACCCTTTTTCGTATTACCTCATTCTACTCAAAGCCTATGAATTGTTGCCAGCCCAGGAAGCCGGCACATTAAATTATTTCTGGCCGGTAATTCTTGTACTTCTTTCTATTCCCTTGTTGCATCAGAAAATTAAGTTCAGCAGCATCATTGGAGTGGTAGTCAGCTTTTCCGGAATTGTAATGATTAGCACCCATGGAAATCCTGCATCGCTTCATTTCAGCGATCCATTGGGGGTAGCGTTAGCTCTTACCTGTCCGTTTATTTGGGCAATTTACTGGATAATCAACATGAAAAATCCAATGCCTGATACTGAAAAATTGTTTATCGGATTTCTTACAGCCTTTCCTCTTTTATTTGTGGTTTTTATTTTAAATGGAGGTACCAATCACTTACCTGAATGGAAAGGTCTGGCAGGAAGTATCTACGTTGGTCTTTTCGAAATGGGAATTACCTTTATCGTATGGCTAAGTGCATTAAAAAAATCGCAAACTACGGCGCATATCAGCAATCTCATTTTTCTGTCCCCGTTTCTCTCTCTCATTTACATTCATTTCCTGGTAGGTGAAGAGATTTTACTTTCGACCATTGCAGGATTAGCCCTGATAATCGCAGGAATCTTCCTCCATCATTATGGCGGACGGCTCTACCATTTTTTCAGGTTGAGAGCTTAACTGTAATTTTGCAATTCGTTTAATCATTGGCATATTCTTTAATATTCCTTAAAAATCAGGTTTAAAACCTAAATGTCTAACAAACGCATAGCATTTCATACACTTGGCTGTAAGCTTAATTTTTCTGAAACCTCAACTTTAGCCAGAAGATTCAGGGAATTAGGTTACGAGATAACCGAATTTTCTGAGGAGGCCGATGTATACGTGATTCATACATGCACAGTCACCCAGGTGGCAGAGAAAAAAAGTCGGGCAGCTATCTATCAGGCTATCCGGAGAAATCCATCGGCAAGGGTAGCAGTGATTGGGTGTTATTCAGAACTCAGGGCTGAAAGTATCCGCAGAATTGAAGGAGTGGATGTGGTTTTGGGGAATCAGAATAAATTTGATTTACCAGCAATAATCGAAGGTAAAACTATAATAGACAAGGAAACCGGAAATTATCAGCCCTGCCACGAAAAGGAGGAAGGATTTGCCCCAGAAGGCCAATTTTATCCGGCCTTCTCTTCGGGAGACAGAACCCGTTCCTTTTTAAAAATCCAGGATGGCTGCGATCATTTTTGTACTTATTGTGCAATTCCCTATGCCCGTGGCAGATCGCGCAGTGCTACTGTTGAGCAAGCCTTAGATACTGCCCGAAAGGCAGCAGCAACGGGTGTGAAAGAAATAGTGCTCACCGGGGTCAACATTGGCGATTTTGGCCGCCGCAATGGGGAAAAATTCATTGACTTTCTCAGAAAGGCTAACGAAGAACGTGTAGTGGAACGAATGCGTATTTCTTCCATTGAACCAGAATTGCTGACGGACGAAATCATTGAACTTGTGGCGAGTTCCGAAATTCTCATGCCCCATTTTCACATACCCCTTCAGTCGGGTTCCGATACCATTTTACGGTGGATGCGTCGCAAATACGACACCCGACTTTTTGCCTCAAGGGTGTTTAAAATTAAAGAGCTAATGCCTCATGCTTGTATTGCGGCGGATGTCATTGTTGGTTTTCCGGGCGAAACAGAGGAGCTCTTTAATGAAACCTATCATTTTCTGGAAAGTCTGCCGGTTTCATACATGCACATTTTCACCTACAGCGATCGGCCCGGCACACCTGCTTCGATGAAGGCAGGAAAGTTAGAACCCTCTGTTAAGCGATCAAGGAGTAAAATCTTGCATGAATTATCTGAGACCAAACTGGCTGCCTTCTACCAGTCATGCCGTGGGCTGGAAGTCAGCATTTTGTTTGAATCGGATAATGAAAACGGCATGATGGGCGGATTTACCGAGAATTATATCAGGGTGAAAACTCCTTACAATCCTGACCTTATCAATACATTGATTCGTACTACACTAAACATCACCGATGAAAAAGGACATTACCTTTATTTACCTGAATAAAAGACCCCCTTTTCATATCCAGTGAATTTGAGTAGCTTGCAGCTAACTTATCCATTTGATAAAGAGCGAATATGTATCCCAAAATCAGCGACTTAATCAATGACCTTCTGGGCACGCAAATTAACTTGCCAATACAAAGCTATGGGTTTATGGTTGCCATGGCCTTTGTGGCAGCCGGCCTTGTGGTCTATTTTGAGTTGAAAAGAAAACATCAGCAAGGACTCATTCCTGTGTCAGTGAAGAAAATTATTGTGGGACAACCCGCCTCAGTAACCGAAATATTAACCTCGCTCCTATTCGGGTATTTCATAGGCCTCAAATTTTTCGGGATTTTTGGTAACTATAGTTATTTTGCCGACCATCCCCAAGACTATTTATTGTCGGGAGCGGGTAGTAAGTTGGGGGGAATAATCACTGCTCTATTTTTAGGTTTTCTTACCTGGTACGATAAGCGACGGAAAAAACTTCCAAAGCCCAAAACCGAATTCATAAAGATTGCCCCACAACAACTCACCCTGAATTTCCTTGTAGTTGCGGCGGCATTTGGTATTGCAGGTGCCAAGCTTTTCGATGTTGTTGAGCACCTTGATGAATTAGCCAAAGACCCTTTGGGAACGATATTTTCGTTCAGTGGTCTTGCCTTCTACGGAGGACTAATTGTGGCTGCTATCGCTGTGGTAATTTACGCCCGACGCAATGGCATAGCCTGGTATCATATTGCAGATGTAGCAGCTCCCGCTCTAATGCTTGCCTATGCTGTTGGCAGAATAGGATGCCAACTTTCGGGTGACGGATGTTGGGGTATTCCTAATCCCAATCCTAAGCCTGCCTTGCTTAGTTTTCTGCCCGATTGGATGTGGGCTTTCAACTATCCGCACAATATTATCAATGAAGGGATACCCATAGCCGATTGCACAGGGGCCCATTGCTTTGTTCTTGAACATCCTGTATTCCCCACGCCGATTTATGAAACCATTCTATGCACACTTTTTTTCCTTGTGCTTTGGAGAATGCGTAAAAGGCTGAAGTATGCCGGGCATCTTTTTAGTATTTACCTTATTTTAAACGGATTAGAAAGATTTTTAATAGAAATTATCAGGGTAAACCAGCGATATACTTTGACAGGCAATCTGGCCCTCACCCAAGCTCAGATAATAGCAATAGGTCTGGTTATCACCGGAATAGTTCTACATTATTATTTTAAGAAACAATCCATCATAATTCAATCAGGTTCATGAATTACGAAAAATTAGCCCTTGAAGTAGAAGGCATAGCCCGTGAAGCAGCCGCATTTATCAGAGAAAAAGCGGGCAACATTGGCGAAAGTGATGTTGAGCACAAGGGTCTACATAATTACGTTACAGCCGTCGATAAAGGCTCAGAAGAATTGATTGTAAAACGCCTATCAGCACTGCTTCCGGAAGCCACCTTCCTTGCAGAAGAAGGAACAGGTAAAGTTGGGGAAAGCCGTTTTCGTTGGGTAATTGATCCGTTGGATGGCACTACCAACTTCATACATAGCATCCCTCTTTTTTCAATTAGCATTGCTCTGATGGAAAATGGTGAAACCGTGATTGGTTCAGTATTCGAGGTAAACCATGGTGAAAGTTTTTTAGCATGGAAAGATGGGCCAGCACTGCTCAATGGCAAACCTATTCACGTATCCCGACGTAACGACATGCATGAATCTCTATTGGCCACAGGGTTTCCATATTATGACTATGACCTGCTGGATCCCTATTTGCAGTTATTCAGAAGTTTTTTGAAAAATACCCGTGGACTCAGAAGACTAGGGTCGGCCGCACTCGACCTGGCCTGGGTAGCCTGTGGTCGTTTCGATGGTTTTTATGAATATGGCCTAAATCCCTGGGATGTGGCTGCCGGTGCTTTCATCGTTGAGAGAGCCGGAGGTGACAATACAGATTTTAGCGGGGGAAAGAATTTCATTTTTGGTAAACAAATTCTTAGTAGCAATGGCCTCCTGCATAATGACCTGCTTCGGGAAATACAACAATTTTTCTAACAAGATGACCTTATCTTTGCAATAGGTTGTTTGCCAAACCATATCAAAATGAAAACATTCCTGAGTGCACTAAGCATCCTTTTATTGAATTTACAACTCATCGGAGGGGAAGCATGGGCGATGATCAAAAAGAAACCCCTGTCACCCGATATCGAAAAAGTTTATGTTATTAACATTAAGGAAGAAATAGCCCCACCGGTTAGACGGGCAGTCCAGAAGGGTTTTGAGGAAGCTGCTAAAATAAAAGCCGATCTCATCATCCTTCACATGAATACTTATGGAGGTTCACTGGATGCAGCAGATAGCATACGCACCATTATTTTGACGTCAAAGATTCCGGTTTGGGTCTTTATCGACAACAATGCTGCCTCTGCCGGTGCACTCATTAGCATTGCTTGCGATAGCATATATATGAGGCCCGGTGCCAACATTGGTGCAGCCACCGTGGTCGATCAGACAGGTAAACCACTGCCCGATAAGTACCAAAGCTATATGCGCTCCATGATGCGCGCAACGGCCGAGGCCAAAGGTCGCGATCCACAAATTGCCCAGGCAATGGTTGACCCGAGAATTTACATACCAGGAATCATTGACTCCACAATGGTATTAACGTTTACCACCAGTGAAGCCATCAAACACGGCTATTGTGAAGGAGAAGCCGAAAACATCCGCGAGATTTTAGACAAATATAATTTCACTAAGGCTCAAATAATTACCCAGAAGCTAACAGCTATCGATAAAATTATTGGCTTCCTGATCAATCCATTTATTTCGGGTATTCTCATACTCATTATCATTGGAGGCATTTACTTTGAACTTCAAACACCGGGGATTGGATTTCCTTTGGCAGCAGCAGTTGTTGCCGCTATTTTATATTTTGCCCCTCTTTATCTTGAAGGCCTGGCAGAACATTGGGAAATACTCCTGTTTGTTGCAGGAGTTATACTTCTCGCTATAGAAATATTCGCGATACCTGGTTTTGGAGTGGCGGGCATAAGTGGCATAATATTGATTATAACTGGCCTTACGCTGAGCATGGTTGACAATTTAGGATTTGAATTCGGTGAAAATGTAATATCTCAATTCCTTGAAGCCTTTTTCATCGTTATAATAGCTGCATTTACTGCACTTGTGCTTTCGCTATGGATCAGCAAAAGGATTTTCAGCCGTCCTGTACCTGTTCTGGGCAGTCTGGCACTCGATACCGTGCAGGATAAAAGCGAAGGTTATAGCATTGCCGATAATCGCTATGCCGAAATGATAGGCAAAAAAGGCCTGGCAGTAACTATTCTAAGACCCGCAGGAAAGGTTAATATTGAGGGAGAGATATTCGATGCAGTTGCAGTGGTCGGTCATATTGAAAAAGGGGATCCTGTAATTGTGGTTCGTTACGAAAATGCACAGCTATTCGTAAAAAAATCTTCCGAAAACAATTAATTTCAAGATTATGGAAATTAAGGAATTTCTGGGAGGTCGTATTCGCTTGTTTATGGGCGATATTACGCTCATGGAGGTAGATGCTGTTGTAAATGCTGCCAATAATAGCCTGCTTGGAGGCGGAGGCGTGGATGGCGCCATACACCGTGCTGCAGGCCCTCAGCTGTTAGAAAGTTGCAGAAAAATTGGTGGGTGCGCTACAGGAGATGCAGTGATTACTCCAGGTTTCAACCTAAAGGCCAAGTATATCATTCATACTGTGGGTCCTATCTGGCGAGGGGGACAACACGGAGAACCAAACCTTCTGGCTTCATGCTATCGTAAAAGTTTGGAATTAGCTGCCTGCCATCAAATCAAAAGCATCGCTTTCCCAAACATCAGTACGGGAGCATACGGTTATCCCCATCAAGAAGCGGCTGAAATCGCAATCAATACTGTGTATGAATTTCTAATAAACCACTCCCTCCCTGATTATGTGTGGTTTGTATGTTTTGGGAACAGTAACTACAATATATATGAGGAAAAGTTGAGGGCAAAATTTTAAATGCCTATTTCCATAGCTTTGCGCGAAGTCTTTTCGGGGTTCCAGGCATCGTAATAAGATGAACGCCAGAATATTTCTTTAAAGTAAGCCATGGTACGAATGACACGCATGTAGTATCCAGTATAAAGTGTCATTAATGGGACAAAAATAAATAACTTCCATTCCTGACTTCGCCTCTCTGAAAGTGCCATGGAAACAAAAAACTGGATGTAACCTGCTGTTGTATAAATCAAAAACTTAAGGGGTATAATAAACATTAAAAAATCAATATTATTGATAATCAAATTTATAAGATAGAACCACCAGGTCATATCCAGGATAAAATTGTAGAAAATATTGTCGAAAATGGCGAAAAAGTTCGAAAAGTTGAAATTAGCCTGGGGTACAAATACATCGCTATGTTTCCGCATTCTGAAACGGACCAGTGATTTAGACCAACGAAGACGTTGATTGGATAATGCCTTCAAATTCGTAGGAACATTTGTCAGGCTAACTGCTTTGGGTTCAAAACGTATTTTATAACCCAGTTTGCGCATTTTCATGGTAATATCCCCATCCAGCCCTGGGCCAATATCCCAACCACCTAATCTATCGAGTACATCTTTTCTAAAGGCACCAAATGCACCTGAAATGATTTTATAAATTCCCAAGTATGAAGTAACCATTCGACCCACAGAGATGGTTTGCAGATATTCTATGGCTTGCAAACTGGTCAAAATGGAATCGTTATAATTCCTCACTTTCACATTACCACCTACACCCCCCACATTGTCTTCAACATAAAAAGGAATAAGAAGGCGTTCAATAGCATCCCGATCGAAAGAGGTATCTGCATCGACATGGACAACAAACTTTCCTCTGGCATAACGAAGGGCAAGATTAGCAGCACTGGCCTTACCTCCCCTTTCCTCGTTACGCAAATACATGTCGATCATTCCATTTTCTATAAGATTACGGCAAATGATATATGTATCATCATCCGAGCCATCATCTACAATAATAAATTCAAGATTGGTGTAGGTTTGTTCGCGCAATCCTTTCACCAATTTATAAATATGTTTTCCTTCGTTTTTGCCCGGTACAATTACGCTTACCAAAGGGTTTTCAGCTAAAAGTTCATAGCGGGCTCTTTCATATACCTTCTGTTTTCTGCGGGAAGTAAATAACACAACCCCCAAAATGATCAAATCAAAAACCAAAAATCTGGGTGCCTCAATATAAAAGTAATACCAGAAAAGGTTTATTATTCGAATAAAACCCTCATGTTCAATATAATAGAAAAAATCTTCCCAGAATGTATATAACATGCTTTAAGGGTTTTATGGTGTAATTAGCTGATTGATAAGATCGCTATGGTTTTTATCGGAACTAATAGTAACGACTTTTGGAACTAAGTTAAAGGAATAACCAACCAGATTGCTTAGTAACAATTTATGAACTGATTGTCTGATATTTTCGAGCAGGTTTTGAAGCCGGGTTGGTTCGCTGTCGGGAGAAATGATGAGATAGGTATTGTTGTTGACAAAAGAAAGAATATCTGTAGAGAAGGTTGCATTTTTTATAAAATCTGCAATTTCGCCTGCCAGCTTTCGGTAACCGGGGCCCATTCTATTGCGGTCTTCATCGCTCATAGAGAGGATAAGGGAGCCTGCGGAGGATATCCTGCCAGAATTTTTGGCTCTTTCGACTTCGTATTTCAAAAAGATATTGAAAGTAGTAAAAGTAATAAAGCCGGGTAGTTCAAATTCTTCTCTAATTTCCCTACCAAATCCATTGATAGCCGTTTCTTCTCCAATTGGCGTCAGTTCATAGCTATATATCTGCTTATCAATCAATGCTTCTACAGGATTTTTTTTCTGACAATTAAAGCAAAAAGCTTCCATGACAGGTTCCTGGAAGATGTGTGAACAATTTCGGCAGTTGTAAATAATACTGGGTTTATCGTAATCAACACCAATATGCCTCAGCATGCGGTTGCATTTTGGACACACCAGATAATCGCCTGAATGAAAATCATGTTCAGGGCCTACATAAGCGCAAACAAAATGATGAATCAAATTCTCGGTCACCAGGTCGGCTGAGTTGCATTTGGGACAGGTTTCCCTAAAATTGATGAAGCCGGAATAACAATTGCTGCATAAATGAAGCCGGTCAACAAAACGGGGCCTTAAATACTCTTTTTGTATGCCGTCATCCAGAATCTTAAATAACTCGGAAAGGTCTCCGTTTTTATAATGTTCTGATAGAATAGGATAAAAGTAGCCAATATTAGAATTTGGATTTACTACAGGTGTCAATCGTGTTTCGCGTGTATAGAGAAAACGAAGCACCTTCGTCATGATCCTGATATCTGGCGACACAGAATCGATAGCGGCCAGATTTACCTGTTTGTTTCTTATTTTGTCAATTTTACCAATTACCCCTTCAACCTGCAACGAAGAAACCACTCCATCTGAGAGAGATTCAGCAATTGGATCAATATTTTTGTCGATGGAATAAATAAAGATGGGTAGCAAATAAAGGGTTCCTATGAATGATGACCTGCATTGCCTAAGCAAATTAACGCAACCCTGCTGGTCGGTATAGTCAAGGATAAGTCCATCATAAAGAGCTAACTGCCTAATATCAAGCTCATGGTAATGTGAGATATATCCCACCTCCCGGTTGTAGTTGTTAGGCAGCTTAGTTATGATTGCTCCGGCCATGAGGTTTAATTTTTAATATTGTAATGCGCGCTTATTAAAATTTATATCGGGTGACTTTTACGGAGAATTGATAGTAAGGCAGCCAATGTTGGCGTTCCTTCTCATCAATAGGGTAAATTTCAGCAATTACCGTTCTTTCTTTTTCACCGCGAACGGAACGGAATTCGTCTGGGACAAGGTCGGTATTCACGTAAAGGTCTTTAATAATGCCCTTGCCTCGGGTTCCATCGTAAAAACGAAGCCGAACCTCATCACCCAGCTTAAAATATTGAAGATGGTGTTGGGGAATATAGGTTCTGATATATATCTTATCGAAATTAGTAATGTAAAGTGTCACATCTTTTTTATAAGTGATACCATTTACCGGTGTATTTATTTGGGAAATGACCCCATTGACGGGTGAAATATAGTAACGATAAAGTGACTCCAGGCCACCTACATTATTGCTTGCTATTGAAGCCTGAGCCGCCGGTTGCTGCTGTTGTGCCAGCAATTCTTCCATCTGGCGCAGATACATATATAATTGAGATTGTTCCTGACTTTTCTTCTCCAGTTGAACCTTATAATCAGATAACAGCATTCTTTGCTGTTTCAACACAGCAGGTGTATAAACATCTAAATAAACTTCAAGTTTAAGTCTTTCTATTTCCTGTTCGGTTTTCTTTACACGCGTTTTCAGATCGTTAATTTCTATGTTATTAAGCTGAATATTACGTTTGGTCAGGGCAATCTCACGTATAATCCAATCATTGGTTTTTGCAGGTGTACTAACACTTATAGCGGCGCCCAAATCGTTTTCATCTCTGAAATCAGTGCGATATTTAAAAAGTGTATCCCCTACTCTGACGGTATCTCCCACCTGCACATAGTATTGAAGAATTTTCATATCCTCAGCCTCTTTCACATCGAAGCGGTTAGTAATCACCTCTCCATTGGCGGAAGCTGAAATATTTCTCTGAATAACATAGAAAAAGAAACTGGCCAACAGGATTGTAAAAATCAGCAGGTAAATAATTCGGTCCCAATTGGTCTTCTTCTTGGGCTTTTCCTCTTTTATACCCCGAATTATACTGGCCTTATTTTGAAATTTAAACTGTTTCATTGGGAAATATCTTGTGTGGGTTATCTAACTTTATACACTGACCGTTCATCGATGAGTATAAGTCGGCGAAGGTCGTGGATAGCTATTTCTGATGTCATGGAAGCATTAAGCAGTCTGGAAATAAACGATTCCAAGGAAAGGCGATCGGCAAAATCATCAGGGCTTAAGGCAATAATGGTTTTGTCGTGTCCAGCCTGTATCTCCTGGGCAATTTTTCGAATGATAAAATCAAGGTCAGGCTTTTCGTAGGCCATTACGAATACTTTATCGCATATAGCATATATCTGGTTTACTTCACTTTCTTCATAATGCATTGGGATAGAAGCGCTCAATAATATTCCACGGCTATTGCAGATATTTCTCGATTCGTTAAGCAAAGCCAGGTATTGCTGCATATATTTTTCCCTTTGGTTGCGAAAGTCTGGAAGGGTATGAGGCTCTATATCCAGATGAATACCTCTGAAGTTAATATCAGAGAAACGCGCAAGCCATTCACGCATTGCTTCTGGGCCCCGCTCCAGCATTCGATTCTCACCTATCATCAGATGAGTTTTTATTCCCTCGTTTTGAGCCTTGAAGACAAAATCTCTGAATTTATTGATATTTTCAGTACCCGGGGAAACGATAACTTCCCTGATTTCGTTGTTCTGCAAAAAGGCGATGATATGTTCATTCGTCATTTTGCTGAAATACTCCGACCAAATGTAAAGATAACGATAACCATCATATCGCTTTCCCATTTCACTAGGGTCCATAACAGTAATGAATGCGTTTGGGTCGTCCACATCGAGGTAAGTAAATATCTTTAAAAGTTTCAGATACATATCTTTTTTTAAGTCAACTAATTCCGATTCAACTGCAAGCTTTTCTTCCAGTATTTGTAAAACTCGTAGTGGACTAAAACCTTCATCATTAAAATCACGCATGACCATTTCTTTTCTGAGCCTCTCCTCTATCTTCAACTTCTTGAAATAGAAACTCGTGTATTGTGTTTTCTTAAACTGGAATTCATAATAGTGATTGAGTAGCTCATTACCACTTGCAAATTGGTTGATTTCTTGTTCATTTTCAACAATTTTCAATCGCGCTTCAATTTCACTCTGTGATCGACTTTTAAACTTTATGGGCATACTGGCCGATAGCCCCACAGATGCATAATTTTTAATACTATAGGCATCAGGCTGGAGCATATTAAAACGCACAAAAGGACGCAGCACATAATCGTTCCATTTCCAATAATCGGCTTTGTAGCGGTCAAGTTCGAGTTGACGAACCTGCTCACTGGTTTGAGACTGGTTGAAATGTTCAATCATTTTTTGTGGATCAATCGAAAAAAGGGGGAGAAAGTCATACATGAGTGCATCGTCCATAAAAAAGGCGGGCATTTCTTCCCTAAGACGTTGATTGTAGTATACTTGGTTATCTGCCAGTAAGGCCGAAAGCTCACCTGCCTTGCTTTCGAGGTCTATTAAGTTTTCCCAGGGGTAAATGCGCATGAGGTACATCATGCGCGCTATTTTCACCTGCTCATCTACTACTTCCTTCCTACGAAGAAGCAGGTTGGTCTTTTCTTTTTTAAACAGATAGGTAATGTATGCATAGAGGTAGAGATAGGAATTTTGCTTGTTTTCCTGCTGGTATTTCAAGCGAGCTATTTCATTTTGTTTCTCAAGCGATTTGATTTTTGCTCTATTGGCAAACAATCCACTGTTTAGTATGTCCCATTCGATGCCCAAATAAATCCTTCGCAGGTAAGTTAGGTCTTCGTCGCTGATGATTCCCGGTTTAAAATTCTCGGTATAATTACCACCAAGTCTTAAGCCCAAATCAGCCTTGAGATATTCTATCTGTCGGGTGTATAATTCGATAAATGCATCAGCCTGGTTGTTTTGGTCGAATTTTTGGGAGAAAAGAATGCGCAACAATGCCGTGTCTGTCACAGTTTTGCTGGCTACAGGTCTGGCAAGGTATTCAGAAAGCAAGGAGTCTACCTCTCTTGCGATTGACTTCAGATTCAAAGTATCTGCCACCGAATATTGATAAGCTTGCTTTTGGGCCATGGCTTCCTGGAAAATCACCGCAAGGCAAATAACCAGTATGCCCAGCATTCCCATTCTTTTCAGTCTTATGGCGGCCATTTTTTTCATAATTCCAATTTTACGTCTTTCGGCTACACTAATATTGTACCAAAATAAAATTTGTTTTTTATCTGAAAATAAGCAGGCATATTGAATATATCTATCCACATAAAGCAATAACATTTAATGTTTTAATAAAGATGTCAGAATTGAGGATTATTAGTTGTACTTTTAAAAATTCTTCAAAAAGTCACCTGTGATACAATTCTTGGAAAAACGCTCCATAATGAAACGAATAGAGACAATTCAATGATAAACCAAATTTATTAGGTTTGTAAAAAATTTGGAAATGGGTATCAGGATTTTAATAGTAGAAGACGATATAACTTCGGCCAAACTGTTGATGATAGGGCTGCGAAGGCTTAATTATGAAGTTAGTGGACATGCCAAAACAGGTGCAGAAGCCATTAAACTGGCCTCATCCACTCAACCGGATGTAGTAATCATGGATATTAACCTGCCTGGAGAATACGATGGCATTAGAGCTGCTGAAATTATAAAACAGGAAATCGACGTACCCGTATTGTTTTTAAGCGCCAATATTGAAGATAACACAGTCAAACGAGCCCTTGAGACCGACCCGATTGGTTACATAAGTAAACCCTACACTTGGGAATCCATAAGGGTAATAATCGAGGCCGGAGTATATAGGCATAGAGCCGAGGCCAAAATAAAAGAGAAGGAAGAATTCCTATCGGTTTTGCTTTCAAGTATAGGTGACGGGGTAATTGCCACTGATTCGCTGTACAATATTACTTTCATCAATTCATCCGCACTAAAAATCTTAGGACTCGAAGATAATCAACATGTTATTGGTGTGCCTTTGGAAGAAATCATTCGCCTTTACGATGAAGTTACCGGAATCCAACTCCAATTTTTCCTTCACGATGTAGGAGAGGGTGCTATATTGAAAGATGCTATTCTCAAAAATAGGCGCAGCGAAATCATTAATGTCGAATATAGTGTTAGTCGCTTGAAAACCGGGAAAAAAGCGGAAAACCAATTTTTAATCACCCTTCAGGATATTACCTTCCGTAAACAAGCCGAACAAGCGCTTAAAAATTACAGTGAAAAATTGGAGCAACAGGTATTGGAACGGACTGCAGAACTCATGCAACAAAACCTGTTGTTGGAAAAAGAAATTGCCCAGCGTAAGAAATTTGAAGAAGAACTTAAAAAATCGCTGGAACGAGAAAAAGAAATTAACGAGTTTAGAACTCAAATTATAACCACTATATCGCATGAATTCAGAACCCCTCTCACTACGATTCAAAGTTCGGCAGAGCTTATAAGTCGCTTTTTAGAGCAGGAAAATAATATTGAAAAAATCAAAAAACACCTCAGGCAAATTCTCACTTCTTCACGCAATCTGAACGAACTTCTTAGCGATATCCTCACCATAGAAAAGCTTGACAGAAGTAAAGATGATTTACATGTCGAGAATGTTTTGACACAGGAATATTTTTATGAATTGGTTGAACAATATAGAGTTGGAGTTGGGCGCAATCATATCATTGAATTCCAGCATAATGCCATGCCCATGGAAATAAAAACTGACACCAGATTACTCACACAGATTTTAAACAATTTGGTAAGCAATGCTTGCAAATACTCTAACGAAGGGACATTGGTGCTTATCGTAGCCTATTTCGATACAGACTTTTTCAAGATTTCGGTGAGCGATCAGGGGAAGGGTATCACGGAGAAAGATTTACCAAAGATTTTTGAGTCGTTTTATCGCGCCGGCAATGTTGAAAACATTTCAGGAACTGGCCTGGGTTTAGCTATTTTAAAAAGGTCGGTTGAAAGGCTGGGGGGCCAGATTAATGTTGTAAGCGAAGAAGGCAAGGGGACAATTTTCACCGTCACCTTGCCCTATGCAAGTTAACTCTCCTGAATTGAAATCTATCGTGGAGAAACCTGCTTAAATGAACCTACTGTACTGAATTTATATGATTTGCCGTCTGAAGCCGATATTTTGCCGATTACATACACACTTTGATTCCCTTGCGACGGATTTTCAGGCTTGATTTTTATCTTCAATGGAACACGACTTTCAGAGGGTAATTGACTGTAGTATATGGTAATATTGCGTCCGGCTGTCACAAATACGGCTCCTTCAATATCTTGTTCCGGGGCGCTATATTTATCAGGCAAAAGCAATTTCACTTCAGCCTTACCTTGTAAATCTGCTTTATTAAGCTCGATGGAAAGGATAAATTCTTCGTTTCCATATACCTGTTCTGGTGCCCAACAAATAGCATCGATTGCACTACTCCCCTCGTTAACCTTTTCCGAAACGATGCTCCCTTTTTTCTCTTTGGCTTCAGTCTGTTGGGTTTCTTTTTCTGCCTTCTGAGTTTTGGCAGCAGTCTCGGTCATTTTTCGGGCTTTCCAGGAGGTGGAAGCCTCATTGCTGGAGGTTTTCTTACCTGAGCGATATTTCTTAATATCAAAATTATAACCTACCCCTATGGAAGTATATTGCAGGACATCATTTTTATTCGTAGAGCCTACAAAAGCATCAAGTTTATCGGAACCAGTGCCCATATATGTACTTTCGAGAGACAGTTTCAGATTATCAGCCAGATTAATATCCATGCCAACTCCCAAGGATATATCCCCTTGTAATGTTCTTCCATTTATTCCGCTGCCATTACCATTCCCCTCGGACCTGATGTACAGATTATTTCTATAATCATACAAATCCGCACGATAGTTCATCAAGCCTAGTCCAGCTATACCATATATTCTGTAATCGTATTCTTCGGTTGCATTTCTGATAAAGGAACTCAAATCATAAGTGGTTTGAATGCTGGTTTCTAATAATTTAGCTTCCATGGAATAATACGTACTTCCCATGTCTCTACGGCCGGCATATTTGCCATTTATTAGCCTGCCTCTAACCCCCCAATTCGGGGTAATTTGGTTGGTCACAGTGAGGCCATATCCCAGCCGCCAATCTCTTGGATAAGGTATGGGGTATTGCGCACCTTTTATCACAACAACGTCTCCATAATAAAACAATGAACCGGCATGTATATCTATTCTCCAATTGCGCAGCAGAGGGCTTGAAAGACTGTCGTTACTTTGTGACCTGGCAACACCCGTCATGAATAAAAATCCCATCATCAAAATACTTAATTGAAATTGCTTCTTCTTCATGGCGAATTTTTATTGTTTTACGAATCCTTTTTCAGAATGATTCATTGATTTCAAAAAATAGACCGATTTCACAAATAAACTGAAAAACAACCAATTAAAAAAATTATCAACAGGCATTTGTTAATAAATGGAAAGATTTGGTTCTTTTTTGAAAAATGTGCGTCTCTCCTTGCTTTATCTAACATCACAGATTGCTTAACAGCTGAAAGTCGTTAAACAAAGAAATCATGCAAAAAGTTTAAACGAATTTATCCTTCCCGGACTTAAGTGATGAAGATTGATAATAAAAAGGGGTAAAGTAGACAACAGGAGTTATAAACCCAACCTCCCCCCCAAAAGAAAAAAAAACCGGATTCAACAATGAACCGGTTTTGCTGAGGGCGGACGATGGGATTCGAACCCACGACTTTCGGAACCACAATCCGATGCTCTAACCGCTGAACTACGTCCGCCATATTTCGGGGTGCAAAGATAGAAACTTTTTAGAATTCTCAAAAATCAGGTTCAATTTAAGTCGATAAAGCTGGCAAAAATCATCCGCGAGGCCAATAAGCTGCCCGGTTGATATCGTCTAATGTCTTCAAAACCATAGGAGGTTTTAAATATTGATCCAGAAAACGGTAAATCTTTAGCCTAATTTCCCGGGCCTTTCGGGTGTCAATACGATCGAAGGAATGACCTCCCTCTACATCCTTAAATATTTCATAATCGAACTTTTTACCCTCAGCCTTCAGGCTTTTAATTAAATGTTCAACCTCAAGCACATTTACGTCATCGTCGTTGGTATTCGTATGAATCAATAAGGGAGTTTTCAGTTTATGAGCATTCCACGCGGGTGAGCGGCGGCGGTACTCTTCGGTATTTTCAGCTACGGTCTGTCCAATATGGTAATCGGCGGAAAACAGGGCTTCGTATGAGGGTCCATGATAACCCATACGGGCAATGAGATCGCTCACGGGAACTCCGGCAAAAATTACAGCATAATCATCGGGATGCTCAAATGCGGCCATTAATGCAATCAAACCTCCATGACTCCAACCCATTATGCCAGTGCGTGTGCCATCCACAAATGGATAATTTTCGACCATATAGTTTCTCGCCGCATGGCAATCTTCAATCTCCAGTCCGCCATAGTCAATACTTTCATAAAATGACCTGCCATACCCTGTAGACCCGCGGTACTCGGGAGCTACTACTATGTAACCCTGTGCCATAAGCTCTCTAATGATGTGGGTATGGTAGGTAGTAAAATCTGCATGCACCCCTCCATGCGGAAGAACAATTAAGGGATATTTCCCCTTCAAATCGATCCAGCGAGGAATGAATATGTAGCTGTAAAATTTCAACGGATTACGGGCTCCTGTGGCATCAGGATTTTCAATCCTGGCTTTGGGAGGTCCGGTAATGTAAACTTTATCTATCCAGGCTACCTCCCCCACTCTTTCAAACCACAATATGTCATCTATCTGCTTCTTCAGTACATCCATTTCGTGATCCAGGTCTTCAAATTTTTTGTTAAGGCTTGTTTGATCAACATTAGGTTTTTGGCCATATAACGAAAAAACAATAAACAGGGATAGTACTATCAACAAACATCTATTCATGGTAGCATCTTTGGGTGATTAGCTCTTCAAAAATAGATATAATGCAGCAAATTTCCTTATGCTTAATTTTGCAGCTTGTTTTTCATGAAAATTCCTGATTCAAAAATTCCTTTGGCCGGGGCAAATATCCGGGATATTGCCAAAACCTTTGAATTGGCAGGGTTTGATTCATACGATCCTGCGCGTATTCTGCTGCATTACTATCGACACAAAAACGCTGATATTGACGCAATTGATTGTTATCCCAAAAAGCTCCGCCAATTGCTGAAGGAGGTCTATTCTACAGATTTGCTGCAACCCCTATTTCATGAAAAATCATCTGATGGAACGGAAAAATGGCTGTTCAGAACTACCGAAGGTTACCCTTTCGAAACCGCCTGGATACCCGACCAAAACAGACAGACAATATGTCTTTCTACCCAATCAGGATGCAAGTTTGGGTGCAAATTTTGTATGACCGGATCTCTTGGGTTTCAAGCGCAATTGAGTGCTTTTGAAATACTTTCTCAGCTTTTAGCCATTGATAAACCTATTACTCACGTTGTGTTTATGGGTATGGGCGAACCCCTCGATAATTATGATATTCTGAGCCATGTAATAGAAATACTGACAGCACATTGGGGTTTTTCACTGGCAGCGCGCTATATTACCGTGAGCACAGTTGGGGTATTACCTACCTTAGAAAGATTAGGTCAAGAGCTTACGTGTAACATTGCCATTAGTCTTCACAGTCCTTTCCCTGATCAAAGGGCTGAAATTATACCTGCTGAAAGACGCTATCCCATTAAAGACATAATTGCGGTTTTAGAAAAAGTAGAGTTTAAGCGCAAACGCAGACTTTCGTTCGAGTATTTGCTCATAAATGGTTATAACGACAGTAAGGAACATGCAGCTGCCCTCGGTTCCCTGATCAGCCATTTACCTGCTCATGTCAACCTAATTCCCTATAATTACATTCCCGGAAAACCTTATAAAACTACGTCGCTGAAAGATGCAGAAACTTTCAGACAGGAATTAAACAAGTATGGGCTGCGCGTTACTATACGAAAATCGAGAGGTTACGATATTTCTGCAGCCTGTGGAATGATGGCTGGCCGCAGTGCATCAACCCATCAGTAGCTTAATCAAACGCAGCTTTAGTTTAGAATAAGGTGGATATTTCACCGGAGGCTCGAACCAAGTACCCTTATGCATAACACTTTTATAGTGAGTAAAGGTACGGAAACCTTCTTCCCCGTGATAAGCCCCCATACCGCTGGGACCGATTCCACCAAAAGGTAAGTACGGATTTGCTATATGCATAATCGTATCGTTTATGCAGCCTCCACCGAATTTTAGTTTATTAATTACTTCTTTTTGCTGTTTACGGGAAGCGGTAAACAAATAAAGGGCAAGTGGTCGGGGTAAGGTTTGCAATTTTGAAATAACATCATGAATATCTTCAAACTCGATAACCGGCAAAAGGGGACCGAATATTTCATCCTGCATAATTGGGTCATCCCAGTTTATATCTGTGAGAAGGGTAGGCTCAATATAGCGCTCTGCAGCATTCGTCTTGCCCCCATAGTAAATTTTTGAGGGATCAATGAGCGAAAGCAAACGATTAAAATTCCTTTCATTGATTATTTTGACATAAGATTCACTGTTGACAGGATCTGGGCCAAGAAGCTTTTCAATCTGAAAGACCATCTTTTGCAGAAATTCATCCTTAATGCGAGTATGTATCAACAGGTAGTCCGGCGCAATACAAGTTTGACCAGCATTTAAAAATTTACCCCAGGTAATTCGTTTTGCAGCCATGGAAAGGTTGGCACCAGGCAAAACTATACAAGGACTTTTGCCCCCTAATTCTAGAGTTACAGGGATAAGGTTTTCTGCTGCTGCCTTCATTACAATCTTTCCCACACGGGTTGAACCTGTAAAAAAGATTTTATCGAAAGGCAAGCTAAGTAAATATTGGGTTTCTTCTATTGCACCCTCCACCACATGAAAAACCTCAGGCGAAAAATGCTCATTAATGATACGAGCCATGGCCGCTGAGGTATGAGGGGCAAGTTCCGACGGTTTTACTATAACGCAATTACCTGCAGCCAGCGCAGGAACTGCAGGTGCCAGGCTAAGCTGGTAAGGATAATTCCATGCCCCAATTATGAGTACATTGCCGAAAGGCTCAGGATAAATCCTACTTCTACCCGGAAAGTGAGCCAATCCATGAGGTACTTTTCGCACTGCTGCCCAGTCCTCTAAATTCTCAAGGTTTATTCGAATTTCTTCAAAAATAAGAGCCAGCTCAGTAGCATAGGTCTCGAAGGCTGATTTGCCGAAATCTTTCAGAATCGCTTCTTCGAGCAGCGACAAATTGTTTCTCAATACATTTCGCAACCGACGAAGTAAATCTTTGCGGTGCTTCAAGGGAAGCAAAATTCCTTGTTGTGAAGCTTTTTTCTGTTTATCGAATAATTCTTTGATGGTATGCATTATGATTTTCTCCCTTTAAATGTTTCCATTGTTTTATAAACACCCAATAATGAAGCAATAACATCGAAAACGGGTAAAGGTAGTATCCCCCTTAACGCCGGGGTTAATTTTACTAAAAAAGGCATACGTACAACTCTTTTATTGCGTTCAATGGCTTTTACAATCGCAGAAGCTACTTTTTCAGGTTTCAAAACAGGCAACCACCAGTCAGACTTCACCCCATCAAACATTCCTGTGCTGATGTAATAAGGATTGATTAGAGATACTCTAAAGCAGGGTGAAACTTCCTTCAATTCAAGCCTCAATGAATCACTCCATCCGTGTATAGCCCATTTGCTACCAGCATAAACTGACATCTTGCGGTTGCCAATGTAACTTGCAGCTGAGGCAATATTTACAATATGAAAATTAGACTTTTGAATCATGTATGGCAACCATAATCTGGTTACAACCATGTGGGCATAAATATTGACATCGATGGTTTTGCGTATGTCCTCCAGGGTGTGATCTACAAAATTTTTACCTACTACTATACCTGCATTATTTATCAGAATGTCGGGAATCCATCCCTTGGCAGAATACATCTCAACCCAAAATGATATCTGAGAGGCGTCAGAGATATCGACTTCTGTTACAGTGATTTTGCCTTCAAAATGCTTATCAGGGTCTATTTTTGTTAAGACATCATCTGCCCTTAAATCCCAAATCATCAATCGTTGTAAACCTTTTTGGAGTAGTAACCGTCCGGTTAGCAATCCTATCCCAGATGCGCCTCCGGTAATCAATGCTGTTTTATTCAGAATTTTTGTCATGTTTACGATTTTTAAGCCTATTACAAGACAAACGTTTGTTTACGTAAAACTTATGTATCCAGATAACCGGAACAGGGTCGAAACCGTGTGTACCCAAGGGATGGCAACGCAAAACTCGATTAACCGCCAATGCCCCCCCTTTAAAAGGGCCAAAGCGGTTAATAGCTTCAAAGGCATAAGCACTGCATGTGGGTACATGCCGGCATGTCGGGGGTTTATAAGGTGAAATTCCATACTGATAAAACCTTACTAAGAGCAACATTAAAAATTTCAATACCTTTTTAATCATAAGTCAAATTTACATGAAAACGCATTACACACAGACAAATAAAAATCGAGCCGGCAGTTTTTTATAGCGCTACCGTACTCGAAGTACAATCCTAAATTTGCGCAAATAATTTAAAAAATAA
>Ga0067045_1004207_pt1 | contig 21301 bp, 25 predicted proteins | sample TerdegcTABiofilm_FD_59184 | JGI IMG/M metagenome (GOLD analysis project Ga0067045, IMG submission 59184) | Combined Assembly of (Gp0054472, Gp0054536) Wastewater bioreactor microbial communities from Singapore -Terephthalate degrading...
TGATTGGCAAGGCCGCGCCTATACTGCTCAATTGCTTTTTGCTGCTGTTCATCAGATATTTTCTTGCCGGCCTCCATCAAAGTGGAGAGCTGTGTTTTTTCATCTTTTTCGGTTAATGAGGGTAAGTCACCGGTATAATCCCGGTTCACCAGGTCACCAACCGCCTGAACCACAGCCACAATAATCAAGAGTCCCATGACCATTTTGACATATTTCCTCATTTCACCGGCGGGCAGCAGCATATCGAAGAGCATGGCCAGGATGATAATAACAATCAGATTTTGTATGAGCCCGCGAATTATTTCCACCAGGACCCTCCTTATTAATCACCTCAGCATTACAGTGATATTTCCAACACCAACAACAATTGTAATAGCAAAGAAAAAGAGCAGCCCAACTGTCGCCACCGCAGCAAAAATCAAAAGCAAGTTATTCCCAAGGCTATTTAAACAACTTACCATTTGACCGTCTCCAATTGGCTGGATCAAGGCCCCGGCAAGCTTGTAAATAAGGGCCAGTGTGATAATTTTTAAAAGCGGAATGAGCATTATTGTACAGATTACTGCTGCCCCGGCAATTCCAACGGCATTTTTTATGAGAAGCGATGAGCTGACAACAGCCGCCAGTGCGTCGGAGAGCACACCGCCCACAACAGGCACGAAGGCATCTACACCAAACTTTGCTGTTTTAAATGTAACCGAGTCCCCAACTGCCCCGGCTACACCCTGAATGGTCAGAACTCCCAGGAATATTGTCGAAAACACCCCCATCAGGCCCATCGCCACTCCTTTTAACAGGTCAGCCAGATTTGAAACTTTGAACCGTTCTGACAGGTTGTTGACTATCCCAAGGATTGCCACAAAAAAGAGCAGCGGTAAAATTATATTTTTTATCAAAGTGCCGAAAACACCCAATGTAGTCATGAGTACAGGACTGAAGACAGCTGCGGATGCTATTCCTCCGACAGCAACCAGGAGAGTTAATAAGACCGGCAGGAGCGCCTGCATAAAAGAAACCATATTTTCCACAACCTCCCTGCCGGCGTTAACAGCCAGAGAAAAAGACCCGATGGCAATAGAAATCAAAACCAGGTATATGACTGAATAAGCCAGCTGGCCGGTAGTAGTCTTTTCAAAGGAAGACATCAAATTCTGCAGCACAGCACAGATCACTGCCAGGATTACTAACTTTCCCAAGAGGTCGAAGTTAGCCACCACTTCTTTAAAAAGCTGCTGGAGTAAATTTTTAAATATTTCAGCCGGTTTCCATTCCAGCTCTCCCTTCACAAGTTTCAAAACCATGTCTTTAAAATCCAGGTGAGGAATGGAACTCTTGATTTCCGCATCTAGCCGTTCAATATATTGCTGTATTCCTGTCAGATCCAAAGAAGATACCTGTTCTTCCGGCGAAATACCTGTATTCTGCCCGCCAAATACAGGAACCGGAGCAAACAGAAGTAAAGATAAAAGCAACAGAAAAATCTTTTGCAATATTACCCACCGCCTCACGGCACGAGTTTTAAGAGCAACTGGAGCACCGCCACTATAATAGGTACCGCAAGGACCATAATTAATACCTTCGCGGCAAACTCAATCTTTGTAGCAACCGCACCTTCGCCAGCATCCCGGCAGATCTGAGCCCCGAATTCAGCAATGTAGGCAATCCCAACAATTTTAAGGATGGTCCCCAGGTAAACCATGCTGATTCCCGCTCTTGCCGCCAGTTCCTTGATTACATCCATAATTGAACTGATTTTACCGAGCACCAGGAGAAAAAGGATCACCCCTGCTACCACGCTTAAAAGTACCCCTAGCTCGGGCCGCTGGCTCTTGACCACTACAATCAAAACAGTGGCAATCAATCCTATTGCAACAACCTGCATTATATCCATAATCAGATCACCTGTTTAATTTTCTCGCGGCAATACTCCTAGAAAAGCTTAAACACCGACTTCACCTGCTCAAACAAGTTCGCCAGCAGCTGAACAACCCACATAAACACTATCGCAAGTCCGGCCAAAGTAACTAAATGGCCCTGTTCTTCTTTCCCGGCATGTTTCAAAATGGCATTGAGAACAGCTACCAAGATCCCGATACCGGCAATTTTAAAGATTAAATCTATATTGCTCCCCATATTACACCCCCCTCACACCGGCAGCAAACTTTACGAGAAACCCAAAAAAGAAATCATCCCCAGCAAAACAGATAGCTAATAAAGGAGCAACACTATCAGAAGGCCTCCTAAAAAGCCAAGATAACTCCAGAGTTTGACATTCCGTGCTGATTCATCTTCTGCAAGGGCTGTTTCGGCATCAATCTGTTCCATAGCAAGGCGCAGGTGTTTAATCTGGTCTTCCCGGTCAGAAATACCTAGAGACGCCCCCAGGTTGCGCAAGATAGACACATCATGGGAATTTAAAGCAGTGACCTGGTAATATTTCACGAGTGCTTTTTCCCAGGCTTCTGAAGCCGTAATACCGGACATTGAAGAAAGCTCTGCGGCTGCCTCACTGAATAGAATGGACGTTATCCTGTCGCAGCGCCTGGACACCTGGCTCAAAGCTTCTGGCAAATATGTGGCTCCGTAAGCGATTTCTGTTTCCAGCATTTGCAGCGCGGAACGGAGCGACCGCAGTTCTCTGGGTCTCCGGGAGTAATTTCCGGCTACCGCCAGCCCACTGAGGCCGCCAGCCAGCACAACCAGGGTAGCCCCTACCATCTTTAACATTTTTTCACCCCCATCGATCGCATACTCTTGCCGTCGATAATATCTTCTACTGTTCCCACCCCCCGCGAGCGGCCCAGTATTACAAATCGCTCGATCATTTTTGAACGGATGATTTGCCCCAGTGCCGGCCGTTCAATCAGCTCAGCAAGATTTTTTCCGTGAGCCGTGATCAATATCTTTACACCAGCATTTAAAACTTCTTCCAGCGCATCAACATCCTCACGCCGCCCGATTTCATCAGCAGCGATTACCTGCGGGCTCATTGAGCGCAAAAGCATCATCATTCCCTCTGCCTTGGGACAACCATCCAGCACATCAGTCCTTATTCCCACGTCCCGCTGGGGTATTCCCTTGTGGCATCCGGCAATTTCCGACCGCTCATCCACCACCCCAACGGTCAACCCTGGAAAACCAAGTTCAGGAACACCGTTGCTGATCTGCCTGACCAGGTCCCTCAACATGGTTGTCTTACCGCAGCACGGTGGAGAAACCAAGATGGTATGAAAAATGCTGCCGGCACCATCTAACAGGTATGGCAGAACTCCGGTGGCTACCCCGTTAATTTCACGGGATATACGAATATTGCAGCCGGAAAGGTACTTCAATGCTTTGACTTTTCCACCTTCCAGCACCGCCTTTCCGGTAATACCGGCACGGTGGCCTCCGGGAAGAGTGATAAATCCATTCCTGAGTTCCTCTTCAAGGGCATATAAAGAAGAACTGCTAATTAACTGGATCAACCGCTCCATATCGGCAGGAGTTACTACATATGCCTCATTGGCCTGTTTTGTAGGCCGCCCTTCAACACTTAAAAAAATATCCTGGTTAGAAAGCCCTAATATCAAAGGTTTCCCCTGCCTGAACCTGATTTCTTTGACTTTTTCCAGGATAGAACCAGATAAAGCGGCTATCATAGACCTGACATTACCAGGCAAGACCGGCAAAATTTCATTAACAGCACTGTCCACGCTCTGCCTCGGAACTAACCGGCTAGGACCTGCTAAACTCAAAGTTTGTCCCTCCTCACTTTTAATAAATATTGATCACAACGGTAAAATATGCCAGGCATCAACTTAAAAAAATAAACCGCTTCAGTGACCTTACTGTGCAAAACCCTGTCACCGAAGCGGCCCTTTGTGCCATATACTTATGTAGTAGATAAAATTGTTACAAACCCAGGAAAGGAAAATTGTATGAGCAGCTTAAAAGAAAAAACCCTACCGGAGTTTTTCCCCTGGCTGGAAAATTACATGCAGCAATATACAGCATGGGCCCAGGATACCCAACCATCCGCAAACGATAATAATGAATCAAACAGTGAAGCAAAAGAGAAAGTACGTTATGCACCGGTCTTTTTCCCAATCATTTGTCCCGCTTGCTCCCATCCAGGTTATATGCTGTATCCGCTCCTGCCAGCTTATCCGGTCGGTTACCCCGGTATTTCTCAAGACGGGAGGCTGATAGTAAATCCTTGCTTCGGGCAACCGGTACCTCCTCAGCCTGCCGGCAATAATGCCTTCATTTTATTTCTTATTTTTATCCTTATTTTGTTCGGCACCAGGAAAGAGCAGATTCTGGCAGCCCTTCGCAAGATATTTCAAAAGGGATAAACAATTGACACCACAAAAAGGGAGCGGCTGCCTAATGCAGCCGATCCAACATGTTTCGTCTAGATATCATCATTACTTGTATTTATCTTGCTTTCAGCCACCTGTCCCTCAAGTTTTTCCGGTTTATCCTCAGTTTGAAAGCCCTTATCATTTACAAATACCACTTCGTCACAGGTGGGGCAGATTACTTCCAGAACATCCTCATCCTCAGGGATATGAGAGTCAAAATAAACAGTTTCACCGCATTTGGGACAACTCACTTCGATGAAGTCATCTAAGTCATTATCTTCGTAAATTTCACCTTCCAAATGGTACAGATCCTCGTCAATTGTTTCCAGATAGTCTTCCAATTGCTCCTGCTCTTCTTCCAGTTCTACAACAGAATCAGCAAACTCATCCAAGACCTCAATAATTCCGTTAAGAAGTTTACGCTCTTTGGAATCAGCATCCAGATCAAGCCCGGCGGACAGCCCCTGCAAATAAGCCACTCTTGCCTTGAGATCAGTCATCCAAGATGTACCCCCTTTGGTAATTCGGTCTGCTCGACTTTTATAGTATGCCTATAATCAGGGGGTTTTAAACACTCAGCACTATCCTGAAAATAGAATTTACCCGGGCAGGGTATTGTCCCTGTTCACTCCGGTGCTCCGCGTAAGATGTGCACCAAAGCTCGCATCGAGCGAAATCGGTCCGCCTTCAACTCGCCGTCCTGACTCACTGAAGACCGGCGCGAACGTCCTGTCCGCGCCCTCAATTCGCTTCCTCGCTTCGTCAGGTGCTGTTACCGGCGCTACGCAAGTCGTTTACTCGGGACAAACCACCCTTCCTCCCAGCTATTTTCGTCCTCTGCTGGTGCCGCACAAGCAGCATGGGGGTCTAATTATTTAATAAGTATTATTGTATTATACCCGTTTAATATAGTTGCCCGTTCTGGTATCAATCTGCAACTTGTCCCCAACATTAACAAAAAACGGCACCTGCACTACAGCCCCTGTTTCAAGAGTAGCAGGTTTAGAACCGCCAGAGGCAGTATCACCTTTAATGCCAGGAGTTGTTTCAATAACTTCCAGCTCAACAAAATTCGGCAGCTCGATGCCAATAGATTTCCCCTGAAAAGTAAGAACCTGAATATTCATATTCTCTTTTAAGTACCTAACTGCATCACCCAGTTGTTCGGCAGTCATTGCCAATTGATCGTACGATTCCATATCCATAAAATAATACTCTTTGCCATCATTATAAAGGTACTGAACCTCACGCCGTTCAATCCTGGCTTTTGGAATTTTTTCACCTGCGTTAAAGGTCTTTTCAATAACAGCCCCGGTGCGCATGTTTCTAAGCTTGGAACGCACAAAAGCAGCACCTTTTCCAGGCTTTACATGCTGAAATTCAATTACCTGGAAGACATCCCCTTCCAGTTCAATGGTAAGTCCGGTTCTAAAGTCGTTGGTCGATATCACCGCTCCCGCCTCCTGATAATATATATTTTATGATAAAATCATCAGTTTGTCCTTAGGAGCCCTGGTCAAAACCCGGCAACCGGATTCTTCAACCAAGACAGTATCTTCTATTCTAACTCCCCCCCAGTCCGGAAGATAGATACCTGGTTCAACCGTTACTACCATCCCGGCCTGAAGGACAGTTTCATCCTTAGAGGACAGCCTGGGGCTTTCATGAATATTCAGCCCCAACCCATGTCCGGTACTGTGGCCGAAGCACTCCCCATAACCATTCCTGGTAATTATATCACGGGCGACACGGTCAATATCCGAAGCCCGTACACCGGAACGTATAGCCTTAACAGCCTGTACCTGAGCTTCAAGTACAATGGAGTAAATTTCCTCCTGCCTGGGCTCCGGCTCACCCAACACAACAGTTCTTGTAATATCAGAATGGTAGCCACGGTATACCGCCCCAAAATCGATAGTAACCATGTCCCCTTTTTGAAGTCTTCTGGAAGATGCCACCCCGTGAGGAAGCGCCGAACGCGGGCCGGAAGCAACAATTATATTAAAGGCCACGCCGTCTGCCCCCATGCTCTTCATGGAATACTCCAGTTTCAAAGCTATCTCCCGCTCAGGCACACCCGGTTTAATTCCAGGCAGAACCTGCTCAAGCGCTCGATCGGCCAAGCGCACAGCTTCCTCAATATTTTTAATCTCGGCATCGTCTTTATTTAACCTCAATTTTTCCACCAGTCCGCTTGTTCCTTTTATATCAATACCAGCCAATTTATCCTTGAGTATAAGAAACTGATTATAGGATAAATGGTCTCCCTCACAACCAAGCCGAGAAATGTTTTTTTCTTTTAAAATTTGAGCAAGTGTGTCAATGTATGAATCATTGATTTCAATTATCTTAAAGCTCGGACATTCAAGCTCAGCCTGGACGGTATAACGGAAGTCAGTAAGCAAAAACAAGTCATTTCTGCACAGCAAAAGAGCGCCGGCTGTTCCTGAAAAACCACTTAAATAAAAGCGATTTTCCGGGTTGGTCACATAAAAAGCTTCAACTCCGGCGCCTTCCAAAAGCCCATACATTTTATTTATTCGTTCCTGCAATGTCTTTCCTCCAATAAGGTACCAGTTCCACCACTGCCCGTAGCGCCAGAAGATACCCGGCAGCACCAAACCCGCTAATTTGCCCCGCTGCAACCGGGGCAATCACGGAGTGCTGCCGGAAATTCTCGCGCGCGTATATATTTGAAAGATGGACTTCAACCGTAGGGATCCCGATAGCTGCGACAGCATCGCGCAATGCGTAACTATAATGGGTAAAAGCCCCTGGGTTAAAAATAACTGCGTCCATTTCTGCCGCGGCACGGTGGAGCAAATCAATCAACTCACCTTCGTGGTTTGACTGCCGGCAGGTCACCTCTACCTCTAATTCCGCAGCTAAGGCTGATATCTTCTGGTTGATCTCGTCCAAGCTAAGTCTGCCGTAGACTGACGGCTCGCGCTGACCGAGTAAGTTCAAATTTGGGCCGTTAAGTACCAGTACCTTCAAAATAAGCACCTCTTGCCAGGAGACATTTTACCATAATTTAAACATATAAGCAAAAGTGAAGTTTAAAGTTTAAATGATAATAACCTATTGACCGCTGATGGTCATTTCCGCTATCCGGAGGGTCGGTGAACCTTTGCCGCCAAAGAATTGTAGATCATTTCCAACCGCCTCAACAGATGCCAGCAGGTCAATGACGTTTCCACCCAAAGCCATACCACGCACAGGTTTTGTAAGTTGGCCGTTTTCTATCCACAAAGCCGGAAATCCCGACCGAAAAGTCCCCCGAAATCGGGTTGGCTGTATGCATCCCCATTACCTCAGTAATATATATTCCTTCTTTAACCTCTCGCAAAAGTTGTTCCACCGGAGTTGACCCCGCGTCAATAAATAAGTTCGTAATCCCTACCTCCGGGGTTCCTTTAAAAGACTTGCGCACTCCATTACCTGTTGACTGCCAGTTATCTTTTGCCGCCGTATAAGTATTATACAGAAACCCTTTAAGATTACCATTTTCAATCAGCACTGTTCTTGAGGTGGCGACTCCCTCTCCGTCGAAAGGTGTGGAAGCAATGCCGTTGGGAAGGGTTCCGTCATCGATAACCGTTATTTTTTCCGACACAACCTTTTGACCGATTTTACCGGCAAAAAGCGAGCGTCCTTTTTGTACTGCCTCACTGGTAAGCGCCGGACCGAGCAGGCCCAGGAAACCAATTGCCACATAAGGGTCCATCACAACAACCGCTTTCCTGGTCGGGGCTGGTGCCGCCCCCAACATGCGCACTGCCCGGCGGGCCGCCTCTCGACCCACTTCCTCCGGATTTAATTGATTATACTTTAGTTTAAAGTCGAGGGCAAAACCGTTTTGGCTATCGCTACCATCGCTTGCCACGAGCGCCAGGTAGACACCACAGTAACTTCCCCGGCAGGCCAAACTCATGCCATTGCTATTCGCGATTGTAACCAGCACTTCGCCATCCTGGTAGGTAGCGCTTTCGATTACCTTTACCCTCGGGTCGTAATCAAGCGCTGCTTGTTCCATTGACCTGGCCAGTTCAATTTTCCCTTCTACTGTAGCCATCCGGATACCGGGATCATATATATCTAATTCCGGGTAACGCATGCCTGGTGCAGGCAGGCTGTAATAAGGATCAACAGCAGTTTTTTCGCAGTTGGCCAGCGCCCGCCGCACCGTTTCCTCAACTCCTGCGAAACTCAAATCGGTACTGAAAGAAAAGCCAATTCTTGCGCCGCGGATCACCCGCATGCCCAAACCACGATCCTCAGCAAGTTTCATAGTCTCTACGCAACTTTTTCTAATATCTATATTCAACTCTTTGCTGCTGCTGATATAAGCTTCAGCCATTTCGGCACCCAAATGTCTGGCTTTAGTTACTGCTGCCGCAGCAATGTCAAGAAAAGCGTCTTCTTTATCCACAAGGATAGCTCCTTTTTTTATTTATTCGTCTAGTATAATTCAATGCAAGTTGAAATATCCCTCTTTAAAACTACAAAAACAGCTTATTTTGCAATACTTATGTAACTATTAACTCCACGGAGCGTATATATATTTCCTAATACATACAAAAATATAAACTGCCCTACGGCAGTTCCAGACTGCAGACAAAGTTCATGGGTGTTGAACCCGCCTGGCTCCTCTGCTCCGCGTCGAGTGAACCTACGGCTCGCTTCGGTCGAAATTGGACCGCCTTCAACTCACATCCTGTTGCGGTTCAGGCTTTCGCGGACATCCTGTCCGCTTATCCAATTTCGAATCCTCAGCATCGCCTGGTTCACTGACGACGCTCCGTAAAGGAGCAGCTGGTTTCAACACCCATGGATTTTACAGTAATAGATTTGTCGACGGTCTGGGATGGGCCGGAGGCCCGTCTCGCTGTTTAGATTCTGGTAAGTTTGTTGAAAATATTCTGTAAAGCGGGAGGTTGGGCAATTGCAAAAGTATTCAGTTGGCGATGTGGTAAAAACCAGAAAAACTCATCCCTGTGGCGGTGATTTGTGGGAAATAATGCGCACAGGGGTGGATTTCCGGATCAGGTGTTTAAAATGCGGGAGGGTGCTGTTGTTGCCCCGCCCAAAATTTGAAAAATCAGTAAAGGAAGTTGTGCAGCATGCACCGGATGCACCGGTATGATAAAATGTTAAAGGAGTGCATATCGATATTAAATTAATTTAAGAAAGAAGGGAACTTAAAAGGATGAATTCGGGCACAAGAATGCAGGCCCCGGAACTCAGAGTCAACGCAGTTGCAGTTTTATTGTTTGTCGTAATCACTGTTTCCGGTTTCGTAATCGGTGCTGTTCTTAATGAACCGGTAATTTTTGTGGTTTCGTTGATTGTTGCGGCGTTTGTTGCGGCTGCGGTCAAGGTTGCCAGGCAGTGGGAAAAAGCTGTTATCCTCAGGCTGGGTAAATTTAAAGGTCTTGCCGGACCAGGGATATTTGCAATTATCCCGGTAATCGATTCTGTTGCCAGCTGGATCGACATGCGGGTGATAGCTGACCCTTTCAAGGCCGAGCAGACGCTTACCAAAGATACGGTGCCGGTTGATGTAGACGCCGTGCTTTTCTGGATGGTCCGGGATGCGGAAAAAGCTGCCCTTCAGGTTGAAAACTACAAGGAGGCAGTATCCTGGGCGGCGCAGACCGCCCTGCGGGACATTATCGGCAAGACACTTCTTTCTGAAATGCTGGCGGGCCGTGATCACATAGATGAGGAACTTAAGAAGGTGATTGACCAGCGTACTGAACCCTGGGGTATTTCAGTTCAGTCGGTGGAGATACGTGATGTGGTTATTCCAGCTAACCTTCAGGATGCCATGTCCCGTGAGGCTCAGGCTGAACGGGAGCGCAAGGCCAGGATTATTCTCGGCACAGCTGAACTGGAGATTGCAGAAAAGTTTGCCGAAGCGGCCATGACTTACGAAAACAGCCCTGTAGCTTTGCAGTTGAGGGCTATGAACATACTTTATGAGGGGCTTAAAGAAAAAGGAGCTCTGGTAGTAGTCCCGAGCTCGGTTGTAGAAACCATGGGGCTGGGGACTGTAGCCGGCCTGTCGGCCATGGCGCAATACCGCCCCCCGGGTATGCCGGGCGGACAGGAAAAAAACAAGTAGCTTCTTGTCAATTGGAAGACATTGTGTTATAATCTTTGCGTCCTTATTTGATTTTTGGAGGATCCACCCTGCTCTACCTTCAAGGTAGGGCCGCAGTCCGTGGGGAGGAGGTGAGTGGTTTGCGCAAGTACGAGGTAGTCTTTATCCTCCGTCCTGATTTGGACGAGGAAAAAAACACGGCGGTCATTGAAAAATTCAAGGACCTGGTTGTAAGCCAGGGCGGCGAGGTTATCAAGCTGGATAAGTGGGGTAAGCGCAGGCTGGCCTATGAGGTGAAAGGCGTCAGGGAAGGCTATTACGTTGTACTCCATATAAATGCGGAACCCGAAGTGTCGTCGGAACTTGACCGTGTGTTTAAGATTACGGACGAGGTGCTTAGACACATCATTACCCGCGAAGAAGAATAAAACCTGCCCTTGGGTTTACCGGGGACAGAAAACCGGGGCGGTGAGGATATGCTTAATAGAATAATATTAATCGGCCGGCTCACCAAAGAGCCTGATCTGCGCTATACCCCAGGCGGGGTGGCGGTAGCCAGGTTTACCCTGGCGGTTGACAGGCGGCAGTCAAAGGACCGAGAAAGGGAAACCGATTTTATTGACATTGTTGTCTTTCAGAAAGTGGCCGAAACCTGTGCCAACTATCTTGGTAAAGGCAGGCTGGTTGCAGTTGAGGGCAGGCTACAGATTCGATCCTATGACGACAGCCAGGGAATTCGCAGGAAGGCTGCGGAAGTGATTGCTGACAATGTGCGCTTTCTTGACCGTGCTAAAGAGAGTGCAGCGGCTTCCGGCAGTAACTACGGTGGCGAAAGTTTGGAGTATGGCAGTGAGGTCAGTTTTAATGAGGATGACATTCCATTTTAAAACAATAAAAACGCCGTTATTCGGCGCCGGTATAAGGAGGAATCTTATTGAAGCGTGAAAAGGGCCGCAGGGGTAAGAAGCGGGTTTGCAGCTTTTGTGTAGATAAGATGGCGGCCATTGACTATAAAGATGTGCCACGTCTTAAGAAGTATATTACGGAGCGGGGGAAAATCCTGCCGCGCCGGATATCTGGTAACTGCGCCAAGCATCAGCGCATGCTGACAACGGCGATAAAAAGAGCACGTTTTATTGCTCTGTTGCCATATACCGCGGAGTAAAACTAAAGGGAGCTGAGGGCTCCCTTAACTTGTTATTCCGTCATTTCTAACCATGCGTAATTGGGGGAACAAATAACAGGCGATTCGTTTTTCAGCGGGGCAGGAAAAGAAACCTGTCCCATAGAATAATTAATTGTTGTGTTACAGGTTCTTCGGGTATCTATTTTAAGGAGGATTTTGAAATGTTTACCGGCAGCCAGGAAGGCGGCATTGCAAAAAATATCAAAGTCGTTGAGTGGCTGAAGGCCGACCTGCTCACTTCCCTGTCGGCACTTTTTAAATCGATGCTCCGGGGAAGTGAGGAGTTAATTCTTGATGCGCTGGCCAGCCTGGTTATAACCTGTTATATTTTGGGGCGGCGGCTTGGAATAAATTTCTCCCGTCTTGACTTAAAGGTTGAGGCAAAACTACGCCAGGGTATTGATGAAGACCACGAAATGGAGAGGTGGTACGGGGATATATCTAATCTTTTAAATTACTTGGTTGACAAAAAGAGGTGATCCCTTGGCAGCCGGCGAGAAAACCAGGGGCCTTTTGGAATGGGTTGTTTTGACCGCCCTTGTTGCTTTTACGGGCCTGGCAGGTATATTCCTGCCCTCTCTTTATTCCCTGTCGATCATTTTAATGCCGCTTCCAGTTATACTCCTTGTGCTGCGCCTGGATGCCAGGTACGCTATTCTGGGACTGTTCGCGGGGGGCGGTCTCATGCTCTTTGCGGGGCAGGATCCGGTAATGGTGCTGGTTATGGTCATCCATTACGGGCTTCTGGGAATTGTATTCGGTTTGCTTTTTAAAAACCGTGTTTCTTCCGGCAAAAGTCTCCTGGCCGGCCTCTCGGCTGCTGCGTTTCTGGCTATAGCGTCGATGGCGCTTGTATATGCGCTGACCAAAGAAAACCCGCTGGTTCTGGGACAAGAAAACCGTCGCATGCTGGAGGAGTGGGTGGCGGTTAACCGGCAGATGCGGGGTTTTGACGGCATGTTGCCTGAATGGCAGGAGAATTTGGACAGGAACCTGATCAGCTTCTTTGAGCTTTTGATACCCGGTCAGCTGGTTGTTGCTTCGGCAATATCAGCGGCAATTACATATTTCCTTTCCAGGATTGTCGTGGAGCGTTTGTTGAAATACAGGCTTCCCCAGTTGCCTGCATTTTCCGCAATTTATTTGCCGTGGTATAGTATCTGGGGGTTGATCGCTGGGCTTGGCCTGCTTTTGCTGGGTGATCAGTTTGCCTTGCCGCTGCTGGATAAAGCTGGCAAAAATATATTGTTTGTTCTTTTTAATGTATACCTGGTCTTTGGACTGTCGGTGGTAACGTACTTTTCACGGAAGGTTAAGCTTGCCCTGCCGTTAAAGGTGATTTTTTTATTCCTGGCTTTTTCTTATCTTCCCTTTAGCGTTGCTGTCCTTTTGTTGTTAGGGGCTACTGACCCTTTGATTAACTTTCGGCGGCTACCGGCTCTGAAAAATTAAGCATTAATATCAACTACCAGCGGAGTGCCGGGCGGAACAGCGGCAACGCCGGGTATAAAGTTGCAGTATTCACTGATTAACCCTATATGATTCACCAAGCTGAGGAGGTGTGAAATGAAAGTAATTTTGCTTAAAGATGTGCCCGGCCAGGGCAAGCAGGGTGATGTGATTAATGTAGCTGATGGATATGCAAGAAATTATCTTTTGCCCCGTGGGTTGGCGAGCGAGGCGTCTGAGGGCAGGTTGAAAGAACTGGCCGACCGCCGGCGGGCTATGGCAATTAAAGAGCAAAAGATCGAACAGGCAGCCAGGGAGCTGGCCGCCCGTTTGAACAACCTTACTGTTGTCATTAAAACCAAAACAGGCGAGGGAGGCAGGCTTTTCGGTTCGGTTAACAATAAAGATATTGCCGATGCTTTGGCTGACCAGTATAACATTATGCTGGATAAGAAGAAGCTGGTTGTCAAGGAGCCGATTAAACAGTTGGGTGCATACCCTGTGGCGGTGAAGTTGCATCCTGCCGTTCAGGCTGAAGTTATGGTAGAAGTGGTTGCGGAGTGAGGCTATTTAACCGGCCATCCGACAATAATCTGATAGACATCAAGGAAGGAGCAGAAAATGAAAGCATTCCTCGGAAAGTGGATCGGGGATTCGAAAAGCGAAACTTCAGGTAAGCTAAAAGGCAGGTTAAAAGGCCAGGCCCGGTTAAAACGCCAGGTGGCTGTACTGTATGACCTGCTGGCCAGTTTGTATGGTTCTGATAAGCTGGTCCTGCGTGCAGGCAAGCTGGAGGCACTGCAGCTCATGCGCTCGAAAAGGCTGGAAGAGAGGGTCCTGGCTCTTCAAAAGCTGGTTTTCGAGGACCCGACCTATGATCGCCTGCCGGCTCTGGTGGATATTCCCGGTATTTTGGAAAAGATTGAAGAGGAAATAGCCGACAGCATTGCCCGGCGTACCGTGGAAGACCGGTTGGAGAGAAAAATAAGCGAAAAGCTCCAGCAGCGTCACGAAGATTACATTAAAGAAATTAAAATGCAGGTGATTAAAGAAAATGCCGGGCCTGAGAACGCGCAAACTTTGAAAAAACTGGCGGTGTTGGAAAAGCTGGAACAGAAAAAACTGTCCGGTTTGGCAAGAGATTTTTTGCGCCCGGCTTCATTTGATGAAATTGTCGGTCAGGAACGGGCGATTAAGGCCTTGATTGCCAAGCTGACTTCTCCCTATCCCCAACACATTATTCTTTACGGACCGCCTGGTGTAGGCAAGACAACGGCGGCGCGCCTGGCGCTGGAAGCAGCAAAGCGTTCCAAGAGGACTCCTTTTGCGAAGGATGCGGCTTTTGTCGAAGTAAACGGAACGACGCTGCGCTGGGATCCGCGTGAAGTAACCAATCCTCTTCTTGGGTCGGTCCACGACCCCATTTACCAGGGTGCCAGGCGGGATCTGGCGGAGACAGGTGTGCCTGAGCCGAAGCTGGGACTGGTCACCGATGCCCATGGAGGGGTGCTTTTTATTGATGAAGTCGGGGAGATGGACCCGATCCTGCAAAATAAACTGTTGAAAGTACTTGAAGATAAAAGAGTTTACTTTGAATCTTCTTATTATGATGAATATGAAACTAATGTACCGCAGTATATCAAAAAAATTTTTGAAGAAGGTGCCCCTGCTGATTTTATTTTGATCGGCGCCACTACCCGGGACCCGCTCGACATTAACCCGGCTATCCGTTCCCGCTGCACAGAGATATATTTTGAGCCGCTTACACCAAAAGACATTCAAAAGATTGTAGAACAGGCAGCTGCCAAGCTGGGTGTGGAAATGGACAGGCGGGTTCCGGAGGTAATCAGCGAGTACACCATTGAGGGCCGCAAGGCGGTTAATATCCTGGCTGATGCTTTTAGTTTGGCCTGCTACCGCAGCGAGCAGGAGGACATGCCAGCTGTAATTACCCTGGAGGATGTCCTGGAAGTGGTGCAGGTCAGCAGGCTGAGCCCAAATGTAACCAGCAAAGCTTCATCTCAGCGGGAAGTGGGGAAAGTTTTCGGACTCGGTGTTATGGGATTTTTGGGATCGGTTTTGGAGATTGAGGCGGTGGCTTTCCCGGCACGCAGCCAGGGCCAGGGAACTGTCCGTTTTAATGATACTGCCGGCAGCATGACCAAGGATTCGGTTTTCAATGCCACTTCGGTGATCCGTAAGTTGACGGGGGAAGATCTGGCTAATTACGATATTCACGTAAATGTGGTGGGAGGCGGCCGGATTGACGGCCCTTCGGCAGGAGCGGCTATTTTTGTAGCTATCCTGAGCGCCATTCAGGGCCGCTCCATTCCCCAGGATGTGGCTGTAACCGGTGAGATTTCCATTCAAGGCAAGGTCCGCGCGGTCGGCGGTATTCCTGAGAAGATATACGGTGCCAGGCAAGCCGGCATCAAAACCGTATTGGTTCCGTCTGAAAATCAAAAAGACATCCCGGTGGATTTAAAAGGTATCCAGGTAATCCCGGTAAGTTCCGTGGAAGAGATTGTCAGGCATGTTTTTCAATCTCCTGAAATTGACGTATTGATTAATTAGTGGACTATGACTGTTTTTATGGCAGGTGGTTCCGTTGCTGGGGAAAATACCTCCGCAAAATATAGATGCCGAGCAGTCCGTGCTGGGTGCCATTCTTCTTGACCGTGACGCTATCTTCAAAGTTATGAAAGTAGTTCGTCCCGAGGATTTTTACCGGGAAGATCATAGAATAATTTATGAAGCCATGCTCTTTTTAAATGAGAGCGGCAGGCCGGTTGACCTGATTACCGTGTCGGAACAGCTCCGGCAACAGGGAAATCTGGATAAGGCCGGCGGTGTGGCTTACATTGCTTCACTGGCGGAGATGGCACCTGTAGCCGCCAATGTCGAATATTACGCGCGCATTGTTGAAGAAAAGGCTCTTTTGCGTACCTTGATTCAGCTTTCCACCAGGATTGCCGGCATGAGCTACGAAGAAAGCGAAGACCCGGAGAAGCTCATTGCCGAGGCCGAGCGGATGATCGTGGAACTGGGCAGCCGCCGGGTGAGCGGGGTTTTTTATTCAATTAAGGATATCCTTGTTGACACCTTGACCCACATGGAATTTCTTTATAACAACCGGGGCGGTGTTACCGGTGTGCCCACGTCTTTCGGCGACCTGGATAAGATATGCCATGGGCTGCAACCCAGCGACTTAATCATTTTGGCCGGCCGGCCCAGCATGGGAAAAACGAGCTTGGGCATGTGTATCGGCTATAGCGCCGCTTTAAAGCATAATATTCCAGTAGCTATTTTTAGCTTGGAGATGTCCAAGGAGCAACTGGTCCAGCGGATCCTCTGCGCTGAGGCCAGAATTGACCAGCAGCGCGTGCGCAACGGTTTGCTGAACGAGGAAGATTGGCGGGAACTTCATGAAATTGCCGGTAAGCTGGCCAAGGCGCCGATCTATATTGATGATACACCTGCCGTAACCGTCCGCCAGGTCCGTGCTAAGGCGCGGCAGCTCCAGGCGGAGAAGGGGCTGGGTCTGATTATCATTGATTATCTGCAGTTGATGCAAGGTACCCGCCGGTATGAAAACCGCCAGCAGGAAATTTCTGATATCTCCCGCTCTTTGAAAAGCCTTGCCAAGGAGTTAAACGTGCCGGTTCTGGCCCTGGCCCAGCTCAGCCGCGCTGTGGAACAGCGGCAGGATAAGCGTCCGATCATGTCTGATTTGAGGGAATCGGGAGCGCTTGAGCAAGATGCTGACCTGATTATGTTTATTTACCGGGATGAGTACTATAACCCCGATTCTGAGAAAAAGGGTATAGCGGAAATTATTATTTCGAAACACCGCAACGGCCCGGTGGGGATAGTTGAGCTGGGTTTTTTGAAAGAACTGACCAAATTTGTTCCCCTGCTGAAAAACGCAGAGGATTACCAGCCTTAGCTATATTGACAGTGGGGTTGTTATTCATTAAAATGTTTATGTCGAGCGAAAAATGGATGATGTGTCAATTTAATCCCCCAATGGAGCAGAGCTGACTCAAATAGCAACGGGTATATGTTTGTTGTTTGGGTTATTTTTATGCCGGCAGGAAAATAATATAAATAATTATTATTTTCAGGGGGAGGCCTGGAGGGAGTTTTTGGGTAAGCAGTATGATGTGATCATTGTCGGAGCCGGACCGGCCGGGATTTTTGCTGCCCTGGAACTTGTTAAATCAAAACAGGAGCTCAAAATCCTGATCATCGAGAAGGGCCGGGAAATTGAAAAGCGTGTTTGCGTTGCCCGCGAGAAAAATGCCCCTTGTTTCAAGTGCTCGCCTTGTTCCACGGTTTGCGGCTGGGGGGGAGCCGGTGCCTTCAGTGATGGTAAGCTTACCCTGTCCACAGAGGTGGGCGGCAGCCTGGGTATGTATGTCGGGGAGAAAAACCTCGCAGATTTGATCCAGTATATAGATAGGATATATCTCAGCTTCGGCGCGCCTGAACAGGTATTTGGCCTGGAGCATGCAGAGGAGATTCAGGATATGCAGCGCCGGGCGATACTTTGTGAGCTGAAGCTGCTGCCGGTGCAGATCAGGCATATGGGAACCGGCCGCTGTATAGAAATAGTTCAGAGAATGTGGGAGTTTCTTGTCGCCCGGGGAGTGGAGGTGCTCACCTCCTGTCAGGTGGAGAAGGTTTTGGTTAAGGATCGGGTTGTGCAGGGGGTGGTAACCCGGGACGGGCTGGTTTATAATGCGCATTATGTGATTGTTGCTCCGGGCCGAGAAGGTGCGGAATGGCTCAGCCGGGAGGCGCAGCAACTCGGGCTTAAGATGTCGGTAAATCCAGTCGACATTGGAGTACGGGTTGAGCTCCCTGCGGCGGTGATGGACCACCTCACCCGGATTTTTTATGAGGCGAAGTTTATTTATTATTCTAAAACATTTAATGATAAAGTCCGCACCTTTTGCATGAATCCAAACGGGGAAGTGGTACTCGAAAATAACGGCGGTCTGGTGACGGTTAACGGCCACAGCCATGCTTATAACAAGACTGAGAACACAAATTTTGCCATACTGGTCAGCAAGACCTTCACGCAGCCGTTCAAGGAGCCGATTGCTTACGGCAGGTATATTGCCAGCCTGGCCAACCTGCTGGGAGGCGGAGTGATTGTGCAAAGTCTGGGAGATCTGGTTGCCGGCCGCCGCTCCACCAGGGAAAGGCTGTCCAAATGTATGACGGTACCGACACTGGCCGAGGCGACTCCTGGTGATTTGAGCCTCGTTTTTCCCTATCGCCACCTGATGGGGATAGTGGAGATGCTTAGAGCGCTCGATCAGATTGCGCCGGGGGTGTACTCGCGTTATACGCTGCTGTACGGTGTCGAGGTTAAGTTTTATTCCTCCCGCCTCGCCTTGTCCAATTGCCTGGAGACAGAGGTTAAAAACCTTTTTGCCGCCGGGGACGGGGCCGGTGTAACCAGGGGCCTGTCTCAGGCCTCCGCGGCTGGAGTGCTGGCGGCAAGGGAAATCATAAATCGGATTTAGGGGGTTGCCCAATGTCAACTGTTGTTTTGATAGGCGCACAGTGGGGGGATGAAGGTAAAGGGAAAGTTACTGATTTTCTGGCGGAAAAAGCCGATATGGTTGTGCGCTACCAGGGAGGGAACAATGCCGGGCACACGGTGGTTGTTGAAGGCAAAGTATATAAGCTTCATTTGATTCCGTCAGGTATTCTTTACCAGGATAAGACTTGCATTATCGGGAGCGGTGTGGTAATCGATCCGGCGGTGCTGATTGGTGAGCTGAAATCTTTGGAGAGCCAGGGAATCAGCACGGCCAATCTGAGAATAAGCCAGCGCGCTCACGTTATCTTCCCCTACCACCAGCGGTTGGATCAGGCGGAGGAAAGAAGTAAGGGGGATAATAAGATCGGCACAACCTGCCGCGGAATTGGGCCGGCTTATATGGATAAGTCTGCGCGGGTCGGGATCAGGATGATTGACCTGATCGATCAGGACGGGTTTGCGGCTTTGCTGGAACAGAATGTGGAAAGTAAGAACCGCTTATTAACCAGGGTTTATGACAGCGAGGGTGTCGATTACAAGGCCGTTTTGGAGTCCTACAGGGGTTACGCTGAAGTTCTCAGTAAATACGTTGCTGACGTGTCAGTTATTGTGAACGAGGCAATCAAAGAGGGCAAGAATATCCTTTTTGAGGGGGCGCAGGGAACGCTCCTGGATTTAGATCACGGCACTTATCCCTACGTTACTTCCTCTAATCCCACTGCCGGGGCGGCCTGCCTCGGGGCGGGCATCGGACCGACCAGGATCGACCGTGTGCTTGGTGTGGCTAAGGCCTATACCACCCGGGTCGGTGAAGGGCCTTTCCCGACAGAGCTTAAGGATGAAGTGGGTGAGTATATTCAAGAGCGGGGCGGCGAGTTCGGGACTACGACCGGCCGGCGGCGCCGCTGCGGCTGGTTTGACGGCGTAGCAGCCCGCTACGCTGCCAGGATTAACGGGCTTGATTACCTGGCTGTCACCAAGCTTGATGTTTTAGGCGGTTTGGATAAAGTTAAAATTTGTACTGGTTATCGCTACCGTAATGATATTATAGAAGACTTTCCGGCCAGCCTCAAAGTGTTGAGCGAATGTGTGCCGGTATATGAGGAATTACCCGGATGGCAGGAGGATATCACGGAAGCCAAAAAGCTGGAGGATCTCCCAGTGAAAGCGAGGAAGTACCTCGAGCGTATCAGCGAGGTTTCCGGTGTGCCTATCGCTCTCGTCGGCGTAGGCAGCAAACGGTCCCAGACTATTCTGACTGCTGAATTGTGGTAAAAGTTATTGGGTGATTTATTATTTTGATGTTGACACTCTGTTATTGTTATAGTAATATATCTAAATGTAAGGCTTGTTGGGCCATTAGCTCAGTCGGCAGAGCACCTGACTTTTAATCAGGGTGTCGGTGGTTCGAGTCCACCATGGCTCACCAGTTTTGTAAAGCAGGCGCCAGGTGCCGGTTCATCAGGGTACCGGCCCAGGGCAGTTTTAATAAGCAGGTTTAGTCCCCGGCGGTTTATGCCGGGTGGACATGGCCCCATGGTCAAGTGGCCTAAGACACCGCCCTTTCACGGCGGTAACCCGGGTTCGAATCCCGGTGGGGTCACCAGAAAGAATAAGGGCAGCTTTTCAGCTGCCCTCTCAATTAAAAACGGAACTGTATTCACCTTGATTTTTATTAGTAAATAAGATATAATGCTTATGTTAGGCGGGTGTAGCTCAATGGTAGAGCATCAGCTTCCCAAGCTGAGGGCTGCGGGTTCGATCCCCGTCACCCGCTCCAGGAAAATCAAGATTTTGGCTGTTAAGCGTACCATTAAAAAACAAGAAATAGTGCGATCTTACTGCAGTGAAAAAGGCTTGAGAAAACCTCAAGCCTTTGTTATCTCCATCAGCCCTGGAACCTGTTTGAATATATCCATGGTTTATTGCCCACAGGCAACCTTATCACTATCCCGCTTCGCGGAAATTAAGGCTTAAATCTATCCTTGAGCAAGCGGGTCCTGCAATTCTATTGTGGCTTAGCCAGCAGTCAGGTCCGGTAACGCAGTTTATAAGTAACCTTTTTGAGGGAGCGTGCGTGGAGTAAAGTATTGAACATGAAAGAAAAAAGCCAGGGATGAAACTCCTGGCTTTTTGACTGTTGTTACTAACTTAAATGCCCCAGCCACAGAGACCCACGCCAAAAACAAGCAGGATCAAAATCAGGAAGATGATGAACGCCCAGTTGCCGAAGCCCGGCACAGCTCCTTCAGTTTTAAAGTCAGCCATAGTGGATACCTCCTTAGTTTTTTATATACACTATTATGAAAATGGAGAAAAATTTGTGAGTCTTAAAGCTTTCTCTGACCCCTCATTTTTCTTCATCCCTCTTAAATCACTTGCCGGCTGCTAGAGGTATTCGTCCAGCCTGCGGTAAAATTTTTTTCTGGGTTCGTTAATTACACTTACTTTTTCTTCCTGCCCGGTGTTTTTATTATTAGTCAGTGAGATTTTAACGTCTATATTATAGTTATTCGTATGGTTACCGTCTCCCGGCAGTTTCAATATAATCGTATTTTGCTTGTTTTCCTCAGTCGATCCCTTCGCTAAACCACCTGGCCGGTTATGGGATTTTACTTTCTGTGACAGATTTAAAGATAAGCCCAGTGTTATTGCAAATA
>Ga0067045_1003794_pt1 | contig 21299 bp, 22 predicted proteins | sample TerdegcTABiofilm_FD_59184 | JGI IMG/M metagenome (GOLD analysis project Ga0067045, IMG submission 59184) | Combined Assembly of (Gp0054472, Gp0054536) Wastewater bioreactor microbial communities from Singapore -Terephthalate degrading...
ACAGATTTGTCAACATCTTTTAATGCTTTACCCACTGCACAATTGGATTGACATTGAGTTTCTTGCGGACAAACTCTACCGCAAATTGCCGGCAACAAACTTGCTTCTTTAATAACTGCTGCGGCACTTTCAAATTCTGCATGTGCAATGTGATTGATAAATCTTGGAATATCAATTCGAACCGGACAGTCTTCAACACATGTTTTTTTAACACACTGCAAGCATCTCATGGCTTCAATTCTAGCTTGTTCAATTGTATAACCGAGAGCTACTTCATCAAGATTAGTACTTCGTACAATTGGATCCTGAGACGGCATTTCCTGAGGAGGAATTTTAGTTCTCTCCTTAGGTTTCATATCATTTATTTTATCCAAATATTCAACGATTAATTTTTTTGCTTCTTCTGCTAATTGTTCAGGAGTATGATGATTCATAAAAGACCCTCGCGCTGTTTAATTTCCTGTTCTAAGAAACATGAATGAGCATCCTGCTCAATTTTTTTGTATGAGTTTAAACGTGCCATCATATTATCGAAATCAACTAAATGACCATCGAATTCTGGTCCATCGACACAAACAAATTTTACTTCTTTGCCAACATTAACTCTGCAGCCGCCGCACATTCCCGTTCCATCAACCATAATCGTATTAAGTGATACTTGTGTAAATACACCGAATGGTCTTGTCGTTTCCGAACAGAATTTCATCATTATTGGAGGACCAATTGCTATAACCATATTTGGTTTTGGATCTCTCTCGCAAATCTCTTTTAATGGAACTGTTACCAATGCTTTTCTGCCATAAGAACCGTCATCAGTACAAACAATAAACTCATCGGCTATTGCTTTCATTTCTTCTTCAAGAATAATTAAGTCTTTTGTTCTGGCACCGATAATTGTAATAACATGATTACCGGCTTTTTTAAGTGCTTGTGCAATAGGATGCAAAGGTGCAACTCCAATTCCTCCGCCAACACATACAACTGTTCCAAAGTTTTCAATATGGGTTGGTTTACCTAGTGGTCCAACTAATGTAGGAATTTCATCACCCGAATTCATTTTCGAAAGTTGTAACGTACTTTTACCAACCACCTGAAAAATAATTGTTATAGAGCCGTCACCTGTGTTTGCATCTGCAATAGTAAGTGGAATTCTCTCACCATAATCATCATCTATTTGTAAAATTATAAATTGACCGGCAGATCTTTCTTCAGCAATTAATGGGGCATATAATTTCATTAGGAATACATCTTTAGATAGTTGCTTCTTGGTTAATATTTTTGCCATTCTAACTCCGTAAGTTTTACTTTTTTTCTTTTTTCCAATAAATCATTAGAAAAATTGGATTATTAGGAGATTAACATCCGCAAATTATCAAATATTTTTTTATCGAAAAAAATATTTAATAATTATTTTTCTTTTTACTTAGGAATTTAATATTTGTGGTTATTTAACGATTAACTTCAGAAAAATTCTAACATCTCATAAAATTCGAGACAAAAGTGCCAATATTTCAGATCATTTTAATATCTTTGTTAATGAGATGCTGAATCTTATTGAGTGGCTATCAATCTAATACCCAATAAAATTAAGGAGTTTTGTTAATGGTTATCGGAATTCCAAGAGAAATAGTTGAAGGTGAAAATCGAGTTGCATGTGTTCCCGATATTGCATCGAAACTGATAAAAAAAGGTTTTACTATTCTGGTTGAAAAAAATGCCGGAATTAAAGCCGGTTTTACAAACGAGAAGTATTCTCAAGCTGGTGCAGAGATTGTAGATGATTTACAACAATTGTATCAATCGAGTGATATAATTTTGAAAGTTCAACGTCCTGTTGAACATCCATCATATAAAAAGAATGAACTCGAATTGATGAAGAAAGGAACTCTTCTTATTTGTTTTCTATATTCACTCCATAATTTTGAATTAGCAAAGAAGGGTGCTGAAGTTGGAGTAGATATAATTTCGATGGATGCAATTCCCAGAACAACTCTTGCACAGCGAATGGACGCATTAAGCTCCCAGGCAAATTTAGCCGGTTATAAGAGTGTTATTCTTGCTGCCAATCATTTAAATAAAATATTTCCATTAATGATGACTGCTGCCGGAACAATTTCGCCGGCAAGAGTAGTTATTATGGGCGCCGGTGTTGCAGGTTTATCTGCGCTTGGTACAGCAAAACGTCTTGGCGCTGTAGTGGAAGTATCTGACGTGCGCCCTCAGGTTAAAGAGGAAGTACAAAGTCTTGGCGGAAAATTTATTGAAGTTCCTACCGATGAATCGATGCAGGATGCCGGAGGTTATGCCAAAGAACAATCGGAAGAATTTTTGAAAAAACAGAAAGAATTAATTTTTAAACACGTTACAGAAGCAGATATTGTAATTACCACAGCATTAATACCGGGTAAAAAATCTCCTGTGTTAGTAACTGAAGAAATGGTCAAGAATATGAAACCGGGTGCAGTAATTCTTGATATGGCAGTTGAATTTGGAGGTAATTGCGAACTGAGTGAAAAAGGCAAAACTGTAGAGAAATTTGGTGTTACAATTATTGGAGAACCTAATCTGCCAAGTTTGGTCCCTTATAATGCAAGCGATATGTATTCTAAAAACCTTCTTAGCTTGATTGAATACGCATCCCCAAATGGAATTTTTGTTGTTGATATGGAAGATGAAATCTTTAAGAGTGCGGTAATTGTCAGAAATGGAGAAGTTGTTCATCAAAGAACAAAAGAATTGTTGAAGTAGTTATTCAACTTGTTCTTGATCATGCATATACTCATGATCGATTTTCTGTGTTAATAAATTTGGTCGAAAATAAATTCAGGAGTTTAGTAATGGAAAGTATCGGATTAATAATGCTGATATATATTTTTGTGCTGGCAATATTTGTCGGGTTTGAATTGATAACAAAAGTTCCACCGACTTTACACACACCATTAATGTCCGGCTCGAATGCAATATCAGGTATTACAATTGTTGGTGCAATATTGAGTGCGGGTTTGCAAGAGTTTACTATCAGTACAATACTTGGCTTAATAGCTATGATCTTTGCTACTATAAATGTAGTAGGCGGTTTTTTAGTTACTGATCGAATGTTAAAAATGTTCAAAAAGAAGTGAGTGGAAAAATGAATATACTTATAGAAATTTCATATCTGGTTGCATCAGTTCTTTTTATTTTCGGAATAAAAAAATTAAGCTCGCCTAAAACAGCACGACAGGGAAATTTTTTAGCCGCACTCGGAATGTTCATCGCAATTGTTGTCACTTTATTTGATCAACACGTCCTGACATATGAATGGATTATCACCGGGTTTATTGTTGGTGGTGTAATCGGTGCTCTAATGGCGTATAAAACTCCGATGACCGGAATGCCGCAGATGGTAGGATTATTAAACGGATTTGGCGGCGGTGCTTCTTTGCTTGTTGCACTTTCCGAATATTACAAAATGAAAAACTTTCCTAACTGGAGTTTTAATGATGCAACAAATATTACAATTGTATTAAGCTTGATTATCGGTGCGGTTACTTTCACTGGTTCTTTGATTGCTTTCGGTAAGCTTCAAGGAATTGTAACGGGTAAAGTTGTAAAATACCCCGGGCAGCATCCATTAAATGTATTGTTATTCCTTGGATTGATTGCTGCCGGTGTTTTTTTCGTGATTGATCCTACAATGGAAATGTTAGTTATATTAATTGCAGTTGTTGCACTGATCCTTGGTGTTCTGCTTGTGTTGCCAATTGGCGGTGCGGATATGCCGGTTGCTATTTCACTTCTCAATTCATATTCGGGACTTGCAGCATCTGCAACTGGATTTGTATTGCAGAACAATCAATTAATTATTGCCGGTGCACTCGTTGGTGCGTCAGGAATAATTTTAACAATTATTATGTGCAAAGGAATGAACCGATCGTTACTTAATGTTGTGATGGGCGGATGGGAAAGTGCCGGTTCAACCGGTCCAGCAACTACAACTGCGGCTTCACCAAAAGGTCAGGTTAAATCAATTGATTCTGAAGAGCTTGCAATGATTTTTGATGCAGCAGAAAGCATAATTATTGTTCCGGGTTATGGAATGGCTGTAGCACAAGCTCAACACGCTGTGCGTGACCTTGTAAACTTATTAGAATCGAAAGGGAAGAAAGTTCGGTTTGCAATTCATCCTGTTGCCGGTAGAATGCCCGGGCATATGAACGTTTTATTGGCAGAAGCACAAATATCTTATGATAAAATGCTTTCAATGGAAGAGATCAACGATGATTTCCCGAATACAGACATCTCACTAATTATCGGTGCTAACGATGTTGTTAATCCGGCTGCTCGTAATGATAAAAATAGTCCTATCTATGGAATGCCGATACTCAATGTTGATTACTCCAAGACTGTTGTAATTAACAAACGATCCATGAATGCCGGTTATGCCGGAATTGATAATGAATTATTTTTCTACCCCAATGCTTTGATGTACTTTGGTGATGCAAAGGATGCAGTTGCTAAGCTTACACAGGAATTGAAAAATTTATAAAATATTTATTCATCTTTAAAATTTAATGAAGAAAGAAAATTGAGGGATTGGATTTACCGGTCCCTCATTTTTTTTATGAATTTTTACCGTCCACTTACCAATTGAATAACCGATAACCGCACCTAAAAGAACATCCGATAACCAATGCTTATCCTGGTAAACCCTCGAGTATGCTGTTAAGAATGCCGGAATGAAATAAATATATTTCATCAGATCACTTTTAGAATTTTCTGATAATACAGTTGAAAGTGAAAATCCTAAACTTGTATGCCCCGAAGGCAAAGACCATTCGTCATCACCCGTTAAATTGAATGGTGAAAAACTATATGAACCTTCGTTAGTATAAGGTCTGGATCTTCCTAAAATTGTTTTGATTAACATTGTAGTTAAGCCAGTATAAATTGCCGACTGATAAATTTCGAAAGCAACTTTCTTATTCATATAAATATTATTTACAACTCCGGAGAGTGCATTAACTCCGCCTATAAGTAAAGTATTAAAAGGATCACCCCAAATTCTTCCGAATTCCGCCGGTAAGTTATTTATGTTTTCCCGGTTAATTAAAACCTGGTCGCGAACATCTTCATCAAATTGCATTATCATTAAAGTTGACGCGGCTGTTAAACCGATTATACTCCAATCCTTGCTTTGCCATTTTGTTGGTTGTTTTATAAAATCCTCTGTCTCTGCTCTAAACTGTTTGAAATTGAGTTGATTCTGTGCAAAACAAATTTGTGTAATAAGTATTGTACATATTATTAATGCTCTATGGAATTTAGTCCCCATTTCTAATCCTTTCGAACAATTTATTAAAACTGTTACAACCTTTTTTTTATTTGCAAAGTCAAAATAAGTGTAACTTTCTAAAAACTCCATAAGTCTAAATAAGCAGTTATATCTAAATGTCAGGAGAAATAAAATGAAACTATCATACGAATACCCGGCTTCTAAAAAATTACTGATTATTTTACTCATCGTTTTAATCAGCACACTCTTTGCAACTAATATTTTCGCCGATAATCTGAAACTGATTAAAGAAAAATCTCTGAATGTTAAACAGGGCGAAACGTTATTTATTGATGCTTCCGGTGCAGATATTAAGATCGATAGCTGGAATAAAGATGAAGTTTATGTGAAAATCTTTGGTAACAGGAAAGCTGAAGATAAAATGAAATTCAAAATTGAAAAAACTTCTGACGGTGTAGAAGTCGTTGCAAAAAAAGAAGGATCGTGGTTTTTTAATTGGGGCGGCGGTTATAGCGTGAGAATTGAAGTTATGGTTCCGGCAAACTTTAACAATGAAATTGAAACTTCAGGCGGAGATATTCTGGTTCAAAATGTTAATGGAAAATTCCGGCTCGAAACTTCCGGTGGTGATGTTGATCTTAGAAATACAAACGGGGAATTAAAAATAAATACATCCGGCGGTGATATTACTTTGAATAAACATACCGGGAATTCAAATGTATCAACTTCGGGCGGGGATATTAGTTCAAGAGAATTAAAAGGGGATTTATACGCATCAACCTCCGGTGGTGATATAAACATTGAAGTCAACGATGGAAAAGTATCTGCTAAAACATCCGGTGGTGACATTGAAATTAAATATTATGGTGATAATAAAGGATTGTATGCTTCAACTTCTGGTGGGGATATAAAAGTTTATGCTCCCGCTTCGTTAAAAGCTAATATTGATCTTGAAACTTCCGGAGGAAGCATTGACTGTAATTTTGGTAATTATAAAGCAACAAAAGTAACACGCGGCAGAGTAAAAGGTGAATTCAACGGTGGCGGGGAATCTTTGGTTTGCAGAACTACAGGTGGCGACATCACAATTTACGATAAATGATTTTTTACATACATACTTAAATTGCAAGGTCGTTATTCAATAACGGCCTTCTGCATTTCGATTCAAATCTTTATCAATTGTAAAACTTCTCATTTTTAACTACTTTTTGAACAACAAATAATCTGTTCACAAAAGCGGGTAAACTATTTATGAAAATGGATTGGAATAAACATATCAACAAATTGTTAAATGTAACAATGAATGAAAATTATGGAGTCGTTTACGGAAATACTGAAAAAGATCATCCTGTTTTTTACGAAATTGTTTTTAAAACAGGTAAGTTGGTATCGGCTTTTGATGATGGTCTGTTGCTTGAATCAACCAGGGAAAACCAGGTTTACAATATTTTTGTACCATACACTTCGATAAAATGCGTAGAAATTTTTTAATCCTATTTATACTCATAATTTTTGGGGACTCAGATTCTTTTGCATCGGATTTTATTCTTAAAAGTCTTAGAGTATATTCATCTCTGGATCAGACTGAATTTCCATTGATCGATCAAAGAGATTCAACCAGAAATTCCATTACAATAGAATTTGATATTCTAGCAGCTGCAATGCCAAATCTAAATATCGTTTTCAGATTTTGCGACTCACAATGGAAACCTTACGATAATGCATTCCTTTTAAATCCCGGTTACAATACAGAATATAACATTTGGTATGAACGGCTTCCTCAAAGAGTGAAAGGTGCACGATACCATTACCAGGGAAATTTTCCTAACAGAAATATTACTTTCCCTTTTTCAGGTAAATGGAAATTTTTTATTGTCGATTCACAAAATCCTTCACAGATTTATGGCGAAGGGAAATTTTTTGTTGTTAATCCCGAGGTTAGATTAAATGTAAGTGTTGTAAGAGAACGCGCTCAAAATTATGATGCTGAACTTGCTAATCTTAATTACACATATTCAATTCAGTCGTCATTCAATTTACCGGATAGCTTATTCCCACCCAATGTTAAATTTGTTGAAGTAATCGAAAACAGGAAATTTGATTACCCAATAGTTATAGACAGGAATCAATTCAACCAATATCGTTATTACGAATGGAACGGAGCCAAACGTTTTACATTTATTGCAAGAGACTTAAGACCCGGTAATGAATATCGACAGACCGATCTACGCGACTACAATCGCTTTAATACTACAGATGTTAATGCGCAATATGAAGGAATTGAAACTTCGAACTTTTTTAAGAAACTCCACAAGGATTTAGATGGAGCATCGTTCCTGACAGATTTTAGAAATGACCATGCTGAATACATGAATGTTAATTTCAGAATACGACCTCCTGAAAATATTACCAATCCGGTTTTTCTGGTTGGCAGTTTTAACAACTGGATGGTTTTACCTCAATACGAAATGTATGATGATGATGGTTTGCTAAACCTAAATATTGAATTGAAACGGGGACTGTATGATTATCAATATGTTGTTGCCGATTATAATGATGGCATTATTCATAATATTGATTGGAATATTCTCGAAGGAAATTACTGGGATACTTCTAACGAGTATCACGTATTTCTTTATTATGATTCCAATGAGAAAGGCGGTTACGAAAAAATAATTGGTTATAGAAAAATAAAATCCGGTGAATTATGGAGAAATTAAAAGTTGGTGTAATTGGAACTGGACACTTAGGAAAGCTCCACACAAAACTTTTTAAGCAGGTTGAAGGTTGCGATTTTATCGGAATATTCGACAAGGATTTAGCAAAAGCAAAATCTGTTGCCGAGGAATTCCAGGTTAATTATTTTAATTCTTTGGATGAACTTCTAAATAAAGTTGATGCTGTTTCGATTGTTGCAACGACAAGTGCGCATTATGAATTGGCAAAACAAGCATTTGAAAATAACAAACATGTATTTGTAGAAAAACCGATAACCGCTACAATTGCTGAAGGTGAAGAACTTGTAAAAATATCCGAAGAAAAGAAATTGAATTTTCAGGTCGGGCATATTGAGAGATTTAACCCGGCATTAATTTCACTCGATAAGTATGACCTAAATCCGTTGTTCATTCAAACTGACCGGTTGTCACAATTCAACCCACGTGGAACCGATGTTGCGGTTGTACTCGACTTAATGATTCATGATATCGATATCATTCTAAGTCTGGTTAAAAGCGAAGTCGCAAATGTGAGTGCAAGCGGTGTTGCTGTGGTTTCCGATACAATTGACATTGCAAACGCACGACTGGAATTTCAAAATGGTGCCGTTGCAAATGTAACAGCAAGCAGAATCTCCCAAAAGAAAATGCGTAAGATGAGAATGTTTCAACGCGATACTTACATTACTCTCGATTTTATAACCGGTGTATCGGAGGTTTATCGGTTAGTATCACCGGGTGATATGCCGGATAATCCGTTTATATCATTTGGTGAAATTGGAATTGGCGATCGAAAAAAAGCAGTTGTTTACGAACAGCCCGAACAGAAAGAAATTAACGCACTTCAACACGAGCTTCAATTGTTTGTAAATTCTATAATTAATAAAACTAAACCGGCAGTAACCGGAGCGGATGGATTGAGAGCTCTTAAAGTTGCCGAAATGATAATTAAAAAAATTGAGGAATCGATTGAACGTGCGCAGGTTAATTAGTCTTCTGCTTCTTATTACTATTTTGGGCGGTTGCAGTGTTTTAAAAACACTCGAGAATGTTTCCCGGCTTAAATACAAAATTCATTCTGCCGTTGGTTACAAAGTATTAGGAATCAGCATCGATAATAAAAAATCGATAAAAGATTTTAACTCATTAGAAATGCTTAAACTCTCATCCGGAATTTTGAAGGGAAGTCTTCCATTAACTTTCTCTCTTAACATCGAAGCAAAGAATCCCAACGACGGATCCGGTGGATATCCCCAGACAGATCTTACTCTGGAATCTTTCCCTTACAAACTTTTTATTAATGATAAAGAAATAATTACGGGAGATATTGATAGTCCCGTTCTTGTTCCTGGAAAAGGGGAGTCAACATTAATTGCACTTAACATTGAATTTGATATTGCGAAGAGTTTTAAAGAAAAAAGTCTGGATGACATTTTATCACTTCTATTAAATCTCGGTGGCATTGGCGGTTCAACTTCCAATATTAAATTACTTGTTAGACCTGCTATCGGTACTCCGATTGGAAAAATAAATTATCCGAATGAAATTACTGTGGTAGATAAAACATTCAATTGAGGAAAAAATGCCTAAGAAAAAATTTGCAGTTGGCGTTGATTTGGGAGGCACATCAATTAAAATTGGTCTTGTTGATGAGAAAGGAAAAATCCTTGAAAAAGTTGCAGTTGATAGTCTTGCAAATGAAGGACCGGCAACCGTTGTAAATCAGATTATTAAGGGAATCAAACAATTAAGAAAAAGAGATGATCATAAGATTTTAGGAATTGGAATCGGATCACCGGGCACAATAAGAATTAAAAAAGGAACAGTTGAAGACCCGCCTAATTTCCCGGGCTGGGGAAAAATTCATCTTGGTAACATCATCAAAAAAGAATTTAAAGTTGATGTGTTTGTAGAAAATGATGCTAATGCTGCAGCTATTGGCGAACTGATTTATGGCGCCGGTAAGAAATTCAATAATTTTATTTTGATTACGCTCGGAACAGGCGTTGGCGGCGGAATCATAATCAACAAAAAAATTTATAGAGGCGAAACGGGCGGTGCAGGTGAATTAGGTCATGTTACAATTGATGCTAACGGTGTTCCTTGCAAATGCGGTTCGTTCGGTTGTGTTGAAGCTTACATCGGCAATAATTATCTGATTGAAAGAGTTAAAGCGGAATTACAGAAAAATAAAAAATCAATTCTCCACCAGTTATGCAGCAATAACCTGGATAATCTCAATCCAAAAATTATTCACGATGCATCCGTAAAGGGTGATGAATTTGCACAATCCGTTATTATCGATACAGGTAAGCGTTTAGGTTACGGCTTAACTAATGCTGTTAATATTCTTGATATTACAAACATCATCATCGGCGGAGGAGTAGCCGGATTTGGTGAATTACTTTTCAATTCAGTTTCGGAAACATTAAAATCCCGTGTGATGAAACCATTTAGAAATAGAATTGTAGTAATTCCGGCAAAACTTAAAAATGAAGCGGGTATTAAAGGCGCTTCTGCTCTGGTTTTTTATAAATCCTAACTATGCGGAATTTTGAGATCGGAAAAATGAAATTACTTATTACAATATTACTCTTTCCGATTTTTATTTCAGCTCAACAAAATGATTCTGTTGCATCTAAAACTTTACCTGATACAATTAAACTTTCAAATCCCTCTACTGAATTAAGCGATTCAACTAAAAAAAGTAAGAGGACTGAAGTTGATGCTGTTGTTTCAGCTTCTTCACAGGATAGTTTGATTTACAATGTTAAACAGAAAAAGATGTTCCTCTTTAATAAAGGGGAACTTAAGTATAAAACAACCGACCTTAAAAGCGGAAAGATTTTTGTTGATTATGAAAGGAATGAATTAGAAGCTTTCGGAATTGAAGATACTGCCGATACTGCAAAAGTAAAATTGAAACAAACGCCGGTTCTTGTTGAAGGTGCCGATGTTTATGAAGGTTCTCGTATCAAATACAACTTTAAAACCCAGCAAGGATTTATTTCACTTGCTAAGAACAGGGAACAGACATCACGATACGAAGGTGAGAAAGTAAAAAAGATTGATAAGAGTACTTACTTTATTGAACAGGGAATGTTTACTACTTGCGAAGAGGATACACCTCATACCTACTTTACCGCAAGTGAAATGAAAGTAATGCAGCGGGATAAAATAATTGCCAAGTGGATCTTTATGCATATTGGTGGAGTTCCATTTCCTATTCCTCTTCCTTTTGCTGTTATACCGAATGAATCCGGAAGAAGATCGGGGATAATTATTCCAACATACGGACAGGAATTCCGGCGAGGACAATACTTCAGAAATTTCGGTTACTTCTTTGCTTTAAGTGATTACTTCGATCTTGCACTAACAGGTGATTACTTTACTAAAGGCGGTTACGGTTTACGCAGCAGATTACGGTATGCTAAACGTTATGACTTCTCCGGTACATTCACAGCCGGTTACTCAAGAATTATTTTAGGTGAAGAGGGTGATCCGAATAGACAGGAACAGACCGACTGGAATTTTTCTCTTTTCCATAATCAGCAGATCAATCCAACTTCCCGCCTTGATGTTAATCTGCAATTTCAATCGAGTAATTTCTTCCGTAACAACTCAATAAATTATAACGACCTCTTAACCCAGGATATTATTTCAAATGCTACATACAGTAAGCGATGGGACGAATCCGGTAACAGCATATCAATTAATTACAGCAGAACACAGAACCTTTCTAACGGAAATATTTATGAAGCTCTGCCGAACATTTACTTTTCTAAAAATATTACTTATCCGTTCAAAAGTGAAAGTGCAGAATCGATTACAGATCAAAAATGGTACGAGATGATTGCATATACTTATTCTGGTCAATTTAGAAATGAGAGAAGAAGAACGGAAGGTAATTTAAGAATCAGAGGCGGCGTTCAGCATAATCTTGCTTTCAGTGCATCACCCAAGTTAGGTTATTTCAATATTTCACCGAGTGTTAATTACCAGGAGCGATGGTATAACAAAAGAACTAAAATTGAAAACAAACCTTATGATTACACTGATCCGGCAACAGGAAAAGTGACACGCAGAGATTCTATTTTTTATTCCGATGAACGCGGTTTATATTCTGTTAGAACTTTCGATATGAGCGTTTCTGCATCAACCAAGTTATATGGAATTATGCAGCCGAATATTTTTGGCATCGAAGCATTCCGTCATACCCTTATGCCAGGTATTTCTTATAACTATAAACCTAACTTTGCGAATAATACATGGGGTTATTTCGATTCATATACTAAAGTAAATGGTCAGGTAGTTCATTACGATAAATATCAGAATGAAATTTTTGGCGGTGCACAACCGGGAGAATCGCAAAGTCTTAATTTTTCTCTCGGCAACGTATTCGAAATTAAAACGTTTGTTGATCCCAACGATACAACCAAGAATTCCGATGCAAATAAAATTCAGCTTTTAAATGTAAATGCAAATGTCGGTTATAATTTTGCTGCGGATAGTTTGAAACTTTCCGATCTATCTCTTAATTACAGAACACAAATCGGTCAATCGCTAAATTTATCCGGTTCATCAACATTTACATTTTATGATTTTGAGGGGAACCAGCGTGTGAATCGTTACTTAGCTTCTGTTGGAAAAGGTTTATTCCGTCTTACAAGTTTTAGTTTTTCTGTTTCAACAAATTTAATAGGGGAAACAAAAGAGGAAAGACGCTCCACTGTTAAAAAAGATGAATCGGAGTATGATGCATTCCAGAAGAAGGATTACATTTCTGTTTATGATGATAATGGTTCGCCCGATTTATCAATTCCATGGAATCTGAATCTTAGCTATAATTACAACCTTTCTAAGTTCACACCTAACGAAGTTACAACCTATTCAAATCTGAGTGCCGATTTAGGATTTAGTATTACAAAGAACTGGAAGTTTACCGTAAGGGGCAGTTACGATTTTGACCGCAAGGAAGTTATTGCACCGCAGATAAATGTTTACCGCGATCTTCATTGCTGGGAAATGAGTTTTACATGGAACCCGATCGGGACATACCGCGGATTTATGTTCGAGATTCGTATGAAAGCACCGGAGCTACAGGATATTAAGGTTAGCAAGTCGAGAGGATTGTACTCGGGTAGAAGGTAGATAAGTATTCCTGACTCTTGTATTATAATTAACCAGCTCTTACTTTTTTCAATGACATATAAAATCATTTTCTAGTAGGGTCGAAGCATGCCTCGACTCTACGCCTAGAAATATCAAAATTTATAATCACCGTTTTCTTTGATTACGTTTCCTCCGAAATTAATATTCTGGAATAACCGCTTACGTATCAGGATTAAATATAGGAATGTTAAAACTGTCCCGATTGAAGAAACAATAAGTAGTAAAGAAATCGGGTATGCAATTAAATTATAAATAACTATCCATATAACTAGTGAGTAGAGCGATACTGCGGTTGTGTAATAGAATAATTTAAATCTGAGAAAACCAATGATGAAAAATACAGATGCAATCCCTACAAATATTTGTAGTGTCAAATGATATATCTGAAATGCTTGCGGAGCTAAAGTAGCAGAATTGGTAAACATAAAAATCAGATTTACAATTACAAGTGTTGCCAGAATATATGAGTGAATAACATTTTTCTTTTTTACATCATCGTCAATAAACGAAGCAATCTTCTTCGCAATATCGTCTTCAAAATAATCCGGATGTTGAGATTTGATCTGTGAGAATATTTCATTTTTAGGGATGCCATTTATCAGTGAGTCGGAAATAAATTTCTCAACATCTTTAGGAATTCTGGTTCTATCAAACATAACCCCCTCCAAATTATTTTGATGTTATTATTTGTCTAAGCTAAAGCCGTGTTTTAAAATAGCAGTCAAGTAACGTTCTTAAAAGTTATTTACTTGTATTCCTTCCTATATTTAACGGTTTCTCTAACGAATCAATTGCTTCAATTATTTCGTCAACTTTCTTCTGTAACATTGCCTGGCAATCGTGAATACCTTTGTTGTAGAAATAAGGGCCAACCTCGTCGGCAAAAAAGTTAAGGAGGAACTCAGCTTCAAACTGACCGATCTCCTGATCCAGCTTTTCAGCAAAGTACTCCTGAATCTTTGAAACGATTGAATCCTTTTCCTGCTAAGTGAAACTGATTAGTGCCATGTTTTACCCTGAATATTCTATTAACAGCATTGTTTTTATGTCGAAGATCCCGCGTTCTTTGCGGGGCTGCCGCCCAATTTAGTCCGTCGCAACGGACAGCTTTGAACTTGCCCGCCGTTTGGCAGCGAGAAACTAAACCCACTATACTTTCCCAAAGACCGAATCAAATTTACCCGCAGTTCTCTAAAGGGGAAACGGTTGCTTTGAATTGCGGTTTATAGTGCGTTTTATATTTTTATTGAATCTATCAGAATAATGATATAATTTTGACACAAACAAAATAAAAGGAAATAATCAATGCCAATTATTAAGCCAATATCTGATTTGAGAAATAAATCAAATAAAATTTCTGAACTTGCAAACAACTCGAACGAGCCTATATTCATAACCAAAAATGGCGAGGGTGATTTAGTTGTTATGTCAATGTCTTATTATTCCAAGTTGCAATTAAAACTTGATTTGCTCAGCAAACTTTCTGTTGCACAAAACCAAAAAGCAGAAGATGAAAAAGGTAGAACTCTAAAGCAAGTTATGAATGATATTAGGAATTCTATCAATGCCAACAGATAAATATCAAGTTAGACTTCTCAGAATTGCAGAAGAAGATTTAACAGAAATAATATCATTTATTGCAGCTGAAAATCCGATTGCAGCAAGTTCAATCGCCGACAAAATTGAAAAGAACATTGAACTCTTATCCGAAAATCCAATAATCGGTAGAATTCCGAGAGACGAAGACATCAAAAATCTCGGATACAGATATATCATTGTTCAAAATTATATCATATTCTATACAATAGAAAGGAGAACAATATTAATTCACCGAATCCTTCACGGTGCAAGAAATTATAAAACACTTCTTTAGCAAAATAACGACGTTGTTTTTAAGCCACCGCCCATAACAGCAATGCAGCAATGTAAAGCCAACGCCAATAACTATTTATATTATTTTTTGTTTACTACGCTCAAAGAGCAATTTGCTTTTACAATTAAACTCTAATATTTGTAAAATGGCAATCTCTTTAAAGCAGTCGCTTTGAGTCCACAATTACGGCCTTGTCTTAAATCTCTTCTTTAATGAACCTTCTTCATTTTTCGCAGAATTTCGCACTTTTATAATACGGTTCATTAGCAGTTGCTTGTTATATGCGTTATTTACTTTTAGATATTCAAAAGCAAAGTCTATTATTGGATCTTTACCATTCAAATTATTTTCATCATATCTTATATAATAATCTGGAACTGCCCCTCGCCCTTCGAGTGGTTGTTGATTAATATCCAATAAAGCAGCACGAGGAATTTCATAAATTGTTCCATCTTTCAATGAATCTTGTGTAGGGCTTATAACATTACCTTTTGTAGTATCTCCAACCAGAATAACATTGTCAAGCAGGTTCATACTATAGGCAAGAAACTCACATGCACTAGCTGATTCTCTACCTATTAATACAGAAACCCTTTGAGTGTATTGCGTTTTACTTATGGGTGTTGAAGTTATTTTTTGGAGCGGTTCATAATCATTATGCTTAGGACCATTTCTCCACATAAAATAACCTAAATCCATGTCTCTACTAGAGAATCGACCTACTATTTCTGCAACATAACCAATGAATCCTCCAGAGTTTTTTCTAAGATCAAGAATTAGGCCTTTGGTTGCCTTAAGACTATCTAGTATTAAATCGAACTTACCCAAATCAAAATACATAAGATCATCGCTTCTGATATACCCGATATTATTAAAAATGCCCCATCCCAAATAATTGTCAACTTGCCGCCAATTCATTTGTTTTTTATAGAATGAAAATACATCTTCATTGAGATTCGATTTTTTGGCAGACACCCATGCTTTTATAATATATTTACCGCGAGGATAAATGTATATATGCTCATCTTGAAATACTTTTAAAATATTCAATAACAATTGATTTCTCTCATCGACAGAGTTTAGTTGTCTAAATTTTTCAACATTTGAATTGAATACGTTTTGCCAATCTATTTTTTTGTAATCAAATAACGGATACAAACTATCATAACTAGACCAGACTTGATTAAAATCCTTACGGTAATCAATACCGTTTTGGACTGGATCAACTGGATTTGTTGCATCTTTACAAGATATTGCTAGAAAAGAAAGAAGAATTATAACTAGAGACTTTTTCATAAAATATATTTGGAACTATTTAAGCATATAACGGCGTTGTTTTAAAGCCGCTGCCCAGAACAACAATACCGGTTTTGTCAACGCAACTTGTTTTGTAAATCTATTTAATTAACTAATCCTACTTTACACAACAAACTTATTCTGAAAAGCTGAACCCAATTGCGACTCAATAAGACCGCATCGAAGAAGCGGTCGCCGTTGAGGCGATGGTTATGCCTTTATTCTCTTAATATTTATTTTAAAACTTTCTTTATCAAGTGAAGCATCAAATAATTCTATGTGAGAATAAATCGCATCTGATTTTAAAATAGATTTGATTTCCTCTTTATTTGAATCCTCCATTTTTGAGCCTAGAATTATCAAGGATATTGAACTTGCTGGAACATCAAACAAATAGATCGGATATTTATCATTAGGAATTATTTCTGAAGCATCAGAAAATGGAAGAATCATTCTCCATTCTGATTCATATTCCCAATTGGTATGTTTGATCGTAAATATTTCAACTCCATTAGGATTCATCAGATTTATTTGAGGTCTCTTGTCAACATAACTAACTTTCCTTACGTGCCTTAGCTCATCATTTGCACTTATTCTTTGATTGAAAAATGTATGTTCACTATTAAATCCAATGACATAACCCATATGATTTTCTGAATAGTGTGACCACATAAGCTGATGATCACATTTTTCTGATAAAGATAAAGCCCCCATCCCAATATCAAATTTGTTTTTTAATACAGCTGGTAACAATTCAATTACCTTATTCATATTCTCAATTACATACGGTTTAAGATATTCTTCAAGAGGCAATGCTAGATTAATAAAATCCTTTTTTGAAATAATCGATTGCACCACAGGATATTTATCATATTCTTCTTCTATTAAGGTTTTAAAATCCTTTTTAGCTAATTCATAAATATTGGTTTGTTCAGATATTTTATCAATATTGACACTTACTTCGAAAGGATCATTCATAGCACCAAATTGAGTAAATCTAATTTTAAGTTTAGATAAAACATCTATTCTATCAGGTGAAAGATATTTATAAAGTGTCATAATTTTATTCTAGCCAAAGGCATAACGGCGTGGCTTTTCACCCGTCCGCCCCGAACAACAAAGACGAACTGAAAAGCTACTGCCAATAATATTTAACTAATTTATTTTTTTAGAACTACTATTATTACTAACTAACCTTTCTCACCAAACTCAACAATTTCTCAAATACCGCAATGAAAACGCGGTCGGGTGGAAAAGCTTGTTAGCTGATTGAGGGATAAATATTGCTTCCCAAATTCAACTCTAAAAACAAACTACAGTTTCTTACAATATACGATATAAAATCAAATTGCTAATAAATTTACTATTGGAGAGATAATTCATGAGAAAAGCAACACTCATTAATCAGAGTAGTCTACTTGAAAACAGATCTTTTCTTTAACAGAATTTCATGTAAAATAAAAACTAATATATAGTTAAAGAACAATACTAATATCAATAAGTACGGTATGTAATAATAAAATGATGAAGACTCCCCTAACACATTTTTAAGACTAATAAAAATATAGATAGCTAATAACACAAGAATCTTTTGCAAAATTATTAAGTGTTCATATTGAATGAATTCCGAAATAAATTGAACAATTAAATAGTAAAACAAAATTAGATTTGTAACTATAAATAGACCTACTAAAATCGCAATATCTAATGTATAAAAACCAAGGATGCATAGAGCAATATAACTCGCCCCTGAAATTGTCATTAAAATATTTGCAAACAAAATTGTTAGTACATATCCATAGAGCGAAACCCATATATCATAACCCAAGAGCGGTACAAAAAAATGCTTCCAGTTTTCCTTAATTTCCTTAGCTTTCAAGGAGCTAGATATACTTAATAAAACAAGTAATATCACAGAATAAACTTCAAGATATCTTACATTATTATACAAAAGTATTGTCAGTATTAGAAAAGTTATTAGTAAAATTCGCTTGAATGTTCTGAATATTATTTTAATTGAAAAATCGATAAATATTTTTAACATTCTATGAATTCTCTTTTAAGGATGATAAAATATAATTGTGAAAGTTATGTTTTACATTATCACTTCCGGAACCAACAATATCCACAATTTTTCCGTTTTTTAGGATAACAATTTCGTCAGCTAAAGTTTTAACATCATCAAGACTATGCGATGAAATTAAAAAAGTTGTATTACTCTTTTTCCACTGATTTATTTCTTCAATAACTAGTTCATGCATTATAGGGTCTAAACCAGTTGTGGGTTCATCCATTATTACAAAATGAGGTGATCTCGATAAAGCAATGATAATTCCTAATTTGATCTTGTTTCCTCTTGATAATTCTTTAATCGGTTTACTTATATCCAAATTTAATTTCTGAATCAAGTTATCACAAATTACTGGTTCCCAATATCTAGACATTTTACGTACAATTTGGAAATGTTCATTCGCATTGAGATCATGAATAAACGTTTGCTCTTCGCTCATAAAACTTATTTTATTCACTATATCTTTTTCTTTGCCAGTAAATTTTTTCCCCTCTATTATAATTTCTCCTTGATAATTGGAAATTAAGTTTGTGATACAACGTAATAGGGTAGTTTTTCCCGCTCCGTTTTCACCAACGAGAGCGGTTATTTTACCTTTTTTTACATCAAGATGTTCTATTTCTAACGAAAATGGAGGATACTTTTTTACTAATTTCTTAATCTCAAGCATATTGTCACTTGGTTAATAATATTTTAAAAAGACCAGTTACTATAAGAACAAACCCAAGAATAAAATAGAAAGTGTAAATATTATCCTTCCCAATAAAATTGGCAACACGTTGTACTTTCGGTTGTTCTTTAAACCAATCCCATCGAAAAGTGATTCCAACAATAAAGTAAATACCAACAACGATAAAAATAATGCCTAGAACCATACCGCTTCAATTATCTTTATGAGCAATATCAGCTTATAACAATTTGTTGAAAAATACAATTTGCTTAAATAAGATGCGAAGAATTTCAGAAAACAATAAGTACTATATCACCAAGGCCAAGCATGGAGAACGGCTAGAAATTCAGTATCTGGAACACCCGGTGTAATAACGCATAGAAAACAAGCTATACAAGCTTCGCTTGTTAAGTACGTTTTTTGTAAATCTAATTTGTTCTTAATATGATTTTCCATTTCTACCTCCTTTCTGCTGATATTGCTCAACAAATTTTTTAACTATTATTACTTTTGTTAAAAATCATATTTTATACGAAACATTCGCATTAAAGTTTAACATTTCATTCATCTTTATTTTTTTTGCGAAATCACAATAATCTTTACCTTCAGATATGCGTTTTTTATTTGCAAGATATACTTTTGTACAACATTTAGCGCAATAATGTTTGTATTCACATTCTTGGCATAATATTTCATCTTCGGTCTTAAAAAATGTTTGATAAAACTGATTTATCTTTCTTCCGTTGAATATTTCTAAAAAATCATTTGTGAATACATTTCCCAATATAGCGACTTCTGTCGGTAAGAGTTGGCATCCTTTTACATCACCATTTGGTAGAATTGTAACAATTCTCCAACCCGCTCCACAGTTACCCAACTTGTGTAAATCGCCAGTGAAATTTTTTTTGAACTTATCGACACCATATATAATATCTCTGTATTCTTCATTTACTTTCGTTACCATTTCAGCCAATTCACAATAATACATACTGTGCATATTATTGAACGCGGAACCATCAGGATTATTTAGGGTTGCACCTCTACCAATTGAATCAGCTATGCTAATAGAAAAATTTTTCACACCCATTTTTCTCATTAATTCACATGTATTCCTCAAATCATCCTTATTATTAGGTGTTAAGACAATTACAACCTTTATCCTACAATCCATTTCCTGAAGCCGGTGTATGGTGTGTAAAGTTTTACTAAAAGTTTTTTTTACTTTTCTTACTTTTTCATTAATAATCTCATTTGAGCCATCAATACTAATTTGCAAACAAATCCATTTTTTTTTGTCGTTAATTGTTTGAAATATTTCATCGTTAAATAAAACTCCATTACTTAATATATTTATATGCCACTTTTTATTACTTGCCAATTTTAATATTTCATTAAAATGAGGATGTAGTAAAGGTTCACCGCCGGATAATTCAATAGCCGTAATCCCGTTCTTTTCCAGTATATCAAACAATTCTGGTACTTTATCTATTGGGAAATATTCATTTTTAATTGAAGAGTAGTTTCCATAACAGTATTCGCATCGTAAGTTGCATTTATTTGTCAACAAGATTGATACTGCATTGGGAAAAAATGTTTTCCCATCTCCCTTTATATTGATTTTATGCTTTCCTGAAATATTATTAAAAGAGATATATCCCCTCCTTTCTGCATCAATCAAAAAATTTGTTAGTTCTTGTAGTTCTATTTCAAAGTCCTTATTAAGTTCGTCAAACAATTGCAAAATGTTTTTAGAACCTTGACATTGTTTTAATACCACCCAACCATCATAGGTTAATTTAAAGTGCGTGTCTTTCGATAACTGACTAATCGATATGTCGTTGTTGGGTAACACTGAAATAATAGTGTCTTGAGTTATAGTAGGATATTTATTCAATAGATTTTCCATTGACAATTTCTCCTCAATTAATAATTTTCGCATCGGTAAAAGCGGAGTAGAATAATAGATACTGGATTTTGGTATTATTTTTTGCGAAAAAGTTTTACACTTTTTTAAGTTATATAAGTGTTGCAAAAGAAATGCCAATCGAAAAAATCTTTTTCAGTTTGTTTTTCCTAATATGTCTATTGATTGGTAGCGGAATTCCGACAGTAAGATGCGGATTCTCGTAGTGCCCCAGTAGGAAAACAAATATTATGTTTTCTTAGCTTATCTCTGAAGGTTGATAAACTCAGTCCCAGCATTCGTGCAGCGAGGGTTTTATTAC
>Ga0067045_1029375_pt1 | contig 21293 bp, 19 predicted proteins | sample TerdegcTABiofilm_FD_59184 | JGI IMG/M metagenome (GOLD analysis project Ga0067045, IMG submission 59184) | Combined Assembly of (Gp0054472, Gp0054536) Wastewater bioreactor microbial communities from Singapore -Terephthalate degrading...
AAAGCCGTAGCCCAACTCCCGGCGCCGATTACCCCTACCAGTTCATTCACCCGCTTTACCTCCTGTTTGTCCTCAGACCATATACCATTCCAATAAATTTCGAGTTACTTAACAAAAAACTACCTGACTCTGGGCTCCGTCCCTGCCAGCAACCTTTTTATGTTTGGAATGTGTTTATACACCGCAAAAGCGGCAATAAAAACACCCAGCGCAAGATATGGCCGCTCCAGGTGAAATGCCAGCATAAGGAAAGGTATAGAAGTCACCGCCAGTAGAGAGCCGACTGATACATACCCGGTAACGACCACGAAGGCAATCCAGATTGCCGCGGCCAAGGCGCCGACAGGAAGGGAGATGGCGGCAATCACCCCGACCCCAGTGGCAACCAGCTTTCCACCTTTAAAACCCAAAAAAACAGGCCAACTGTGCCCGGCCAGCACCGCCATGGCGGATAGAGCCACCAGCGGCGGACCGCCAAAATGCTTTGCCAGCGTGACTGCCAATACTCCTTTACCGAGATCTCCCGCCAGGGCGACAACTCCCGCCACCGGGCCAGCGTTGCGCCAGACATTGGTGGTGCCGACGTTACCGCTGCCAAGGTTGCGGATATCAATTCCTTTCCAGTAACGGGCAGTCAGATAACTGGCAGGAATAGAGCCAATTAAATAGCTAAGCAATATCATCCAGAAATACTGCACAATAGTATCTTCCTTTCATTAAACAAACCGGCATGAGTATTCTCTGATATCCTTAACGCAGGCTAAGGTTCTCCCTTGGAACGCTTACGCAATCCGAACCAAATCGGTGTTCCTTCAAATCCGTACGCGTTTCTGAACTGGTTTTCCAGGTAACGCCGGTAGGAAAAATGCATCAACTCTGGGTCATTTACAAACAGGATAAACTTGGGTGGTTTTACCCCGCCTTGGGTAGCGTACATAATTTTCAACCGCCTGGACTTGTCTCCCGGCGGGGGGTTTTGCATAACTGCTTCTTTGATCAGGCTATTAATGTCCGGAGTACTGAGCCTGATGGAATGCTGCCCCGCGACAAAATCAACCATTTCCAATACCCTGGACACGCGCTGTCCGGTTAGCGCCGAAACAAAAATAACCGGCGCATATTGCATAAAGTTTAATTCCCTGCGTATTTTTTCGGTAAAGCGGTTCATTGTGCGTTCGTCCTTATTGATCAGATCCCATTTGTTTACCACTATCACCAACGCTTTTCCTGCTTCATGGGCATAACCGGCGATACGCTTGTCCTGATCGGTAACACCCGCTACAGCATCCAGTATAATCAATACCACATCGCTCCGGTCCACAGCCCGCAGCGCCCTGATCGCGCTGTACTTTTCAGTGGGCCCGACGATCTTGCTTTTCCGGCGCATTCCAGCCGTGTCAATGATTACATAAAGCCTGCCGTCCCGTTCAAAGGGCGTGTCAATAGCATCACGGGTGGTACCTGATATTTTGCTGACTATTACTCGCTCCTCGCCTAAAATTTTATTGATCAGAGAAGATTTACCGACATTAGGGCGGCCGATTACGGCAATCCTGATTGTGTCTGCCGGATACTCATCTTCTTCTTCCGGTGGAAGCAGTTCAACCAGTTTGTCCAGCAAGTCACCAGTGTTGAGACCTTCCGCTGCCGATACCGGGACCGGCTCCCCCAGACCCAGACGATAGAACTCATATAGCTGCGTCTGGGTATTATACTTTTCTACTTTATTGGCAACGAGCACCGCCGGCTTTTCCGAACGGCGAACGAGGGCAGCTGCGTCTTCGTCATCGGGGTTTAACCCCGCTCTAGCGTCAACCACAAACAAGACCACATTGGCCTCCTGTATGGCAAGCTCAATCTGACGACGGACTCCCCGGTTAATTTCCCCGTTTTCCTGAAAATCCAGCCCTCCTGTATCCACCAGGGTAAAGCTGCGGCCGGCCCACTCGGCGTCTTGATAGAGGCGGTCCCTGGTTACTCCAGGCTCATCCTCAACGATAGCCACCCGGCTGCCGACTATTCGGTTAAAAAGGGTCGACTTACCCACATTGGGTCGCCCTACTATTGCTACTACCGGTTTGGGCACCGGACTTCACCTCAATAATAAATATTGGTAGCTAACGGTTGGCGGACGGAATCAGGATTTCAGCCAACTGCCTTGGACCGTCAGCCACAGCGATCGGCTTCTTCAAATGCCGGACAAGTTCCGGCAAGGTCAGGCCGTCTAAGAAAACATCTTCGCCTTTTTTTAACATCACCGCCGGAAGCACCAGCAGGTCGCCTATTTTATCGGGATCGAGTTGGGCGACCAAATCTTGACCGGTGATTAAACCAGCTACAGTGATCTGCTCCCCAAAAAAATGATTTTCAATAACTTTGATAGACACGTCAAGTCCTTTAACGGTGTTGAGCCCGGCCACAACTGGTTTTAACACTTTTTCCCCGAGAACACCGGTAGCCAGAGTAACTTTGCGCATTGGCGCTTCCTCCGGCAGCCCGGCCATTACCTCTTTCCATTCATCTAGAAAAAGACGGGTTAGCCCCACTCCGTTCTCCACCTGGGGAAATCCCGCATATCTTTCAGCGGGAGGAATCTGTTCACCGGACAGCAGGTAGAACTCATCCGAAGCGAAAACAAACGGGTTGTCCAGCCGGTTTAAACAATTGTCCTGTTTGAGGGCAACCCATTGTACCAGTCGTGCCGCCTCGTCGCCGTGGAATGCCCGCAACGGATGGCAACCCTGTCTGAACCTGGTCAGTCCCACCGGCACCAAGGCCATGGAACTAACTGCCGGCCACAGGCTGACCAGGTCGGCCAAAGTCCTCTCGAGTTCTTTTCCATCATTTATTCCGGGACAGAGCACCACCTGGGTATGTATTTCAATACCAGCGCCGGCCAGGTATTTCAGCTGTTCTAAAATCAGCCCGGCTTTTTTGTTTCCCAGCATTCTCTCCCGCAGCGCCGGGTTGGTTGTATGCACTGATATGTATAAAGGACTGAGCCGCTGCCTGGCAATCCTTCTTAACTGGTCATTCGTAAGGTTGGTAAGAGTAATGAAATTACCGTTCCAAAAGGAAAGCCGGTAGTCATCGTCCTTTAAATAAAGTGTCTCCCGCATATTGGGCGGCATTTGGTCCACAAAGCAAAAAATACATTTATTAGCACAACGGATGGTATTTCCGAAATTGCAGGGCCCGAAATCAATGCCCAGGCTTTCATCGTAATCTTTTTCGACATCCAGATCCCAACAGGCGCCGTTTCCCTTTGCTATAACAATGTCCAGGCTTTCGTCAGCTTCTAAAAAACGAAAGTCGATTAAATCCCGCACTGGTTCACCGTTGATCCAGACTATCCGGTCACCCGGTTCCAGCCCCAGCTCGCCTGCAATACTGCCCGGCTCCACCTGGAATATTTCTAGTCCCAGTTGCCTCACGGGGCGACCCTCCCTGCTGCTGCTCTCAACCCATTATCTATAAATTCCATAATATAGTCAAGGGAGTTTACCTATTCCTTCTCTTTGATCGTTTACTAACCTGCTCAATGGACCATAAATTTTTTTAACTCCGGCTAAAACAAGTAGTCTTCCCAGCGGAGCAAAAAAGGCGACACGGCATAAAATTCGTCCCGCCAGCAAGAAATAGTTATCCCTGCATCTAATATTGATTATGTGCAGATCATCCGGCGCGCGTTTATAAATACTCATAAAACTTTCGATCAAACGGGTGATCAATTCACGGTCGCCTTGAACAGAAAGGGCAAAAATCTTATTACCTTGTCCGTCCTCTCCCAGCGAAATTATTTCCCCTTCACTTTTGTTATTTATATTTATAAAAGGGAGGCTCCACAGTTCGCCGCCTGCCGGTTCCTCCCCCGCCGGCAGGCGGCCAGAATGAATTGCGCCTGCCAGGCTGGCAAGAGGAAATTTGCTGACACTGAAGTAAAGTATTTTCCTCACCGTAACCCCCGATTGCTTTTTTAACTTTCTGGACTAAATCAACTACCTGTAAATAGGCTGCCTGAGTTCCCCGAGTGACTATCGGACGCCCTATTTTGATAAAACCGCACCGCCGTGAAAGATAGCCCCCTAGTTTCATTGTCCAGTTCACATTCTTCATTACGTCAACCAGCAAGTATTCTTCCGCCGGCACTTCAAAAATACTGGCCAGGCTTTTGAAAACACCTTCAAAAACGAGCGGCCTGCCGCGACGCGCTGAAAAAAATATCTCATTTCCGGCTTCATCCAGGCCCATGAAAAAAATATGCCCGTGCTCATCGTTTTCCTGCCGGTCATAATAGGGTATTTCCCAGAAAGCCTTCAGGCCGGGAACACGATCCGCGGGTAATAAACCCAGGTGGATGGATGCGGCTGTAACTGAGGAATGGGCGCCACCGTAGCAGTGGTAGATTATTTTCATCAAGCCATGCTCCCCTAGTGCCGGACAACTATATAAGTCCCGTTATCCAAATCATGTACCGTCGCGTCCAGTATCTTTGATAAATAGCGGGCGATCTTTTCCTGTTTTTCTTCATCCCTGGCAAAAAAAATGGGCGCACCCCCGCTTACTTCTTCCATGTTAAGGGTGATTACAGCTAAAATTGTTCCTGAAGGCGCGTCATTCACGTTATGTCACCTTCTTCTTTAATTGCCTTGATGACCGGCCTTGCATTTAACGGCTTGCTCCTGGCGCTCTCCAGCACCGGCGTAAGCTTTACCGCTGCGATCAACTGATCGATGTCCTTCTCAACCGGTACAATATATAGCCCGACCTCGCCGGTGTCCGGGTTCTTCCTGGCCAGAGGGGTAAACTCAGGTAAATCCACATCTTTTTTTGTCCCCACGATAACCGCCGCGGTAAAGGCGATAGCCGTTCGCTGGCCGATATCGTGAATGGTAGCCCTCGCATTGCCGTTTCTGGGCTTGATCACCACTGCCAGTCCGTCTTGCAATATTTTATCCCGCATAGGCTTTAGACCAATATTAACCATGCCGATCTCGTCAACTTTTAAGATTCCTTGCTCAAAGCTTATCTTTGCGGGAACCACATCACAAATATCACCGATGACCTCGCCGGACATAAAATAACAGCTTGCGTAGATCGCGAGGACAGCCGTAAAAACCGCAGCCGGGAGTCCGCTTAACTGGGCCGCCGCAGCGGTAACAAGGGACGTTCCCATCACCAGATAATTTCTGGCTTCAAAGGTCCTTGCTATTCCCTCGATATAGTCCAGACCTCTTTTTACCAGTTCTGTTTTCTCCAGGCTTTCCAGTGTCTGGCGCTCCATGTTGCGAATTTCCCGGAACTGTTGTGCCGCCAGGGCCAGAAAAGTTACCGCGACATAATCAGGCTTTAACAAAGCGGGAACAGCGACCGCGCCTAGCGCTGAAGCGATTAAGCCGAGAGCAGTATGAGTCAGGTAGCCGTGGGGATATCCGGGATATTGACGGTAATCAATCCGCAGTAAAATGATCCGGGCCGTGGTACCAGCTATGACACCAATCAAGATCACCGCTAAATAATCAGGATAATAGTGATGCAGTCCAGTCACCCCCTGCCGGTCACCTTTGGGCATATAACGCTGCTCATGTTCGGCCCTATGCTTATATATGCCCATAGGTCACTTATCCACAACTCTCGAAAATTATAATTTAACGATAACAAAAGCTTTCTGATGTCAGGCACGGCTCAGTCTTTTGTCAGGTCGTCCTTCCGCTCCTTTAACACCTCGTTTGCTGCCGGGTTTTTATCAATCTCAAGCTTTTCGAGGACTGCTTTTGTGCCTCGTTCACCAGGCTTGCGCGCGGCCGGGCGCGGCCCCAGGAAGCTGCTGAATTCCCTTCCGAAACCTGACAATCTCTTCTTTACGTTGTCCAAGCTACCGGAGCTGATCAGTAAGAAACCCAGTCCCACGACTACCGTCAGCCCCAGGATCCACCCCAACGCCTTCCATGCGCCGGTCGTTGTCCCGGCCGGCCTCTTGACAGTCGGCGCGGCGGGTGCTGACGGAGAAACCCCGAGCACCACGGGAATAGCTTCCGAAAACATCGACACGCCCGCGGCTGCTTCTTCTCTGGTATTAGTGTGCGTGCCGGCTTCAATCAGCAGGGCTGTCGGCATCAGATCCTGGTTATAGTCGCCTTTTCCAACGAAAATTTCCTTCACCACTTTTGGGTGGAGACTGTTGGCAGAAGCCATCATCTGTTTTGCAAAGTCCATGTTGGCGGACATCCTCGGGTTTTCCCGGCCGACCACCAGGCGAATCTTGGCTACATTTTTACCGTCTATCGTTGTCCGGTAATAACTGGGGTCGGGAACACCGTCGCGATGCACGTCAAATATGGCAGACGGGTTTGCTTTCATCAAACTGGTCGCCGTCCGGCGGGAACGCGTATAGGCATTGTTATCGTGCGGGTCATGGGGCGTTTGGTCATAGTTGACTTGAAGGTTTTTTCCTTGAAGTTTGTCTACCATCGATTTGCCGACCTGATAAATACCGCCCTTAAAGGGAATGCTATCGCTACCGTCTGTAGGCACATAAGATTCATCAGTATGAGTGTGGTAAACCGCAAAAGTCCCTTGGCTCTTCTCAACAAGGTTTTTAACCACAGCCACACTAAGTCCGGCGTAAAATTCATTGTAAGCTAAAATCTGGGAGTCCATCCCTATGAATTTAGCCTCGGCTTTATCCCCCTGAACCCGTTCCACTCGGTAATGCCTGCCTTCCGAGGTATACAGTTCATCTCCGGATGAAGCCACTCTGGCCATTACGCTGATAGCACTACCTTGCTCATCCACGATAGTTGTATATTTACCGACAAGATGATCGGGAGTTTCTTTATTAAAGAACCCCGCAGTTGTAAAGGCTGGCTTCAGGAAGAAATTATCAGATAGATGATATAACAGAGAAACTCCCGCCACCACCAACAACATGCCTAGTAAAATAATAAATATACGTTTACTCTTCATGTTTATCCAAGTCCACCTTTCTCCGGTTATCACTCACCACGCCGCTCTCAGCTTCCACGCGTATATCCCCGTTTCTTTCACCTGGGGCGCTAAATTCCGGTTTTTGCAGTCCCCGCACCAGTTCGGGCGGCCTTCCTTCAACACCCGGTCCCCCGGACAACCTCTCGAAGGACTCACCGATCACTTCAGCCAGTAGAATTGCCACGATACCGGCCAGAATAATTGTATCGAAGGCGCCGCCGCCACCGATGGCGACGTTATAGTTCCCCGGCGCGCCATTTCTTAATAGCCAAACATAGTGGAAGATATCAACCAGCAACACGCCCAAAGTTGCAGAAATAAAGGCCGCACGCCGGGATTTGCCGAAAATGTAGGCAACAATTCCACCCACTAGCGGGTAAAGATAGATCGCATCCAAGACCGCGTAACGCCCGGCCGGTTCCACGGTAGAACCGGAGTTAACCAGCGAGCCGATTATATATACCGTTATCGCAGTTACCACCGCGCCAACTAAGGCCCTGCTCCACTCCTTTCCGGTTCCCGCCATAGCTAGAAGATATATTGCAAGCCCTATCGGCACCAGAGCGCCCCCAACGTTTACCGTAGTGTTAAAGGGAGTAAAAGGTATTGGTATATTTATAAAACTGCCGATAATGATTGCGGCGATGACGACCAGCGCACCCCGGTCTGATAGTCTCATCCGGTCAAGAGCGCGTTGGGCCAGCCCAAGATAGATAACTACTGATGCTAACAGCAAAAAGGTAATACCCACTGGAAACCGCTCCAAAATAATCAGCCTCCTTATAATTAGAAACAACAATGTTAGATTGTCCATTTCTCCTAAAAATATACAGAACAATACAGGGGATAGATTATTTTCTATCCCCTGTTTACCTAATCATCTGAATTTGTTACTATTCAGGTATTAAGAATTTAGTAGACAGCATTCAGAATACTTCGAGAGACGATGAACCGTTCTCTCATTCTGACTTCTGACTTCCGACTCCTGACTAGTTACAAAAATATTTTACTATCAAAACCTGCCGCCGGCTTTTATTCTTTCTTATCAAACACAGAGCCGACCATGTCTCCTATAGTTATAACCTCATTCCCGGTCTCTAGTCCCATGTTGCCGGTATAATCACGGGATTCCCGGTATTGTTTTTCCTTGTCCACCTCTCTAATTGAGAGTCGTATACGCTTTTCAGCCTTATCTACGCTCAGAACTTTGACTTTCACTTCCTCACCTTCAGTTACCACTTCGTCGGGTTTGGCCACATGCCGGTCAGCCAGGTGAGATATGTGAACCAGCCCTTCCACACCAGGTTCAAGTTGAACAAAGGCGCCGAATGGAGCAAGGCGTACTACTTTTGCCGTAATGATGCTGTCAACGGGGTATTTCTCTTCGACACTGTCCCACGGATTCGGCAACACTTGTTTTAAACCCAAAGAGATCTTTTCATTTTCCCGGTCAACTTTCAATACCATCACTTCCAGTTCATCGCCCACTTTGACTACTTCGGAAGGGTGGTTAATCCGGTACCAGCACATTTCGGAAATGTGCAAGAGACCGTCCACTCCACCAATATCAACAAAAGCTCCAAACTGAGTTAAACGGCGCACGGTGCCTTTAACAATCTGGCCTTCTTGCAGGTTTTCAAGCATTTCTTGGCGTACGCGGGCATAATCTTCCTCAAGCACCGCTTTGCGTGATAAAATTACTTTTTTTCTGCCGCGGTTTATTTCTATAACACGGGCAGAAATCACCTGTCCCAGGTATTTGGAAAGGTCTTCAACGTAGCCCCTTTCAACCAGCGAAGCCGGTAAAAACGCCCGCGCACCCACATCCACCAGCAGGCCGCCTTTAACAACTTCACGGACAGTCCCTTCTACAGGTTCCTGGGTATTCAAAGCTTCTTCCAGTTTAGACCAGGCTCTCTCAGCGTCAGCCTTCTCTTTGGATAGGATTAGTTTCCCCTCGTTGTCCTCTGCCTTCAAAACGCATACCTCTATTTCATCCCCTACCTTGACAATGTCTTGGGGGGAAGTAACTTCACAGCAGGACAGTTCCCTGATGGGAATAATTCCTTCCGATTTCGCGCCCACGTCAACCATTACTTCATCCTGGCCTACGTGGACTACCACTCCCTTGACGATTTCACCGTGCCGTAGCGCCTTAACCTCTACAGCGTCCTTCATACCTTCTTCAGCACCATTCATCTCTTCATTGTCAGTCATTCGTCTCTTAACCTCCTCTATAATCCAGTCAGGTGTGGATGCACCCGCTGTTAACCCTGCAACTTTCACTCCCCGAAACCAGTCCGGATCAAGATCATCCGCTGTTTCGACATGGTACGTTGTTGTTCCGGATTTCCGGCAGATATCGGCCAACTTTCTGGTATTGGCACTGTTTAAGCCTCCGGCCACAACCATGACGTCGACCTGCCGGGCCAGTTCCAGGGCGGCTTTCTGTCGCTCTGCCGTTGCGCCGCAAATCGTGTTGAATACCTTTAATTCAGCACCTGTCTTACTAATAACCTCAACAGTTGATTCAAAAATATCCAGGGATTGCGTTGTTTGAGCAATAACCCCTAACTTGCCGGTTATTAACAATAAGCCTGCTTCTTCAGCGTTTTCCACAACCGAGGCCTGATCACCGGCCCAACCAATAATTCCGCGTACTTCCGGGTGGCGCTTATCTCCAACTACCACCACTTGAAAACCTTCCGCGGCGAGGTCACGTGCAAGAACATGTGCCCTACGGACAAAGGGGCAAGTAGCATCCACAATATTTAAACCCCGGGCCCGGGCCGATTCCAAAACAGCCGGCTCAACACCGTGTGACCTGATCACAAGTGTGCCGGTGTCTATCTCTTCCGGATCCGAAATTTCTATTATACCCATTTCAGCAAGGCGAGCCTGCACTTGCGGATTATGAATCAAGGGGCCCAGGGAATATACCGGACCAGCCCTTTCAAATACCGTCGCCCGCGCCATCTCAATAGCCCTTTTCACACCAAAACAAAACCCGGCTTTTCCGGCTACCCGCACTTCCATGCAACCACCGCTCTTACCACAAGAACATTCGCTATACAACCTTAAATTTCCTTCTATCTAATTTTACAATTTTTAAGTAATTTTCTTTAACAGTCTTCAAGTAATTCAGCTATCCGGGCCATAACTCGCTCACTTGCGTTTTCCAGATCCGCCCTTGAAACCTTTTTGTCCGTTCTATAGAATATCGGTTTGTCGATCTTTATTGTTATTTTTCCAATAAATCCCTTCGTACCCTTAACGGCAACCGGCAAGAAGGGCACACCCGCTTTCAGAGCCAGCATGGCCGCGCCCAAGTGCGGCTTTAACAATTCGCCGGTGCGGCTCCTGGTACCCTCTGGAAAAATACCCACAATTTGACCTTCTTCCAAAAGATTAATCGCTTTACGGATTGCCGTACGGTCCGATTGATTCCGCCTAACAGGAAAAGTGCCTACCGCACGAATAACCGCTCCTAACAAAGGAATAGTGAAAAGTTCAGATTTGGCCATAAAATTAACTCTCCGGTTAATAGCACAACCAATCACGACCGGATCCCAGTAACTGACGTGGTTTGAAACCAGTACTAGTCCGCCTTTCGCCGGAAGGTTAGATAATCCCTGCACTTCCCAGCGCCTCAAGAACACTAGAATAACCCGGCAAATAAACCGGGCAAAACGGTAGAACATTTTTTACCTCCCCGCCAAAACCCGGTCAACAATCATCTTTACAACCTTCTCTGCGGGCAGGAAAGAACTGTCGATAATTTCCGCATCGGGAGCGGGAGTCAACGGATCTGCTTCCCTGGTAGAGTCGATTCTGTCCCGTTCCAGTATTTCCGCCTCCATCTGTTGCTGATCAACATGGTAGCCTTTTGCAACTAACTCTTCCCTGCGTCTCCTCGCTCTTTCCCCTGTTGACGCGGTAAGGTAAATCTTGATTCGGGCATCCGGTAGAACTACTGTTCCTATATCCCGCCCTTCCATTACCACACCGCCTCGTTCGGCCATAGCCTGTTGCAACTTAACCAAACGTTTCCTCACTGCCGGAACCTTAGCGGGTAGAGAAACATTCTGGGATATGTACGGTCTGCGAATTTCTGCAGTAACGTCTTCACCATCCAGTAATATTCTCAGGCTTTGATCATCCCCGGCGATAAGTTCTACAGAGGCGGCTTCCGCCAATTCACCGAGGGAAACCGGATCATGCAAATCTACCCCCTCGCGAAGAGCCTTCAATGTGATTGCCCGGTACATCGCTCCCGTATCTACATATAAATACCCAAGCTCTTTCGCCACCATCCTGGCCACTGTACTTTTGCCGGCTCCGGCAGGCCCGTCTATGGCAATGTTAGGCTTAGAACCCATAACCTCCTCCGGTAATCAAACGTCATCCATACATCATAGTTACTTCGACATAATTGAGTTTTCCCCTTTTTTTTAAGAAAAGATGGTCATAAAGTTTATCTGGGTTGAAATACAGCATTACCTGTCAATACCGCTATTACAACATTAATAGCTAACAGGTAAAACCTTTCCAGACTTTATTATTCTATCCTGAAAATTAAATTTTCATAATCTGCTGGCGCTACGTCAACAGCATGGATGTCTACAGGATGTTTTTTATTATGTGAACAAACCCCGGAAAAGACACATCAATACATTCCGCTCCACGTACTACGGTTTCACCTTTCGCAATCAGTCCGGTAATAGCCGCCGCCATGGCAATGCGGTGGTCGCCGTGACTTTCACATATGGCGCCGCTAAGCTGACGTCCTCCCCGTACAAGCAGTCCGTCCGGCAGTTCTTCCACATCGGCCCCGAACATGCCCAACATTTTCGCTACAGTGGCAATCCGGTTGCTTTCTTTTACTTTAAGTTCAGCAGCATCCTTGATTATTGTGACTCCCTCGGCCATTGCCGCGGCTACCGCCAGGACAGGGACTTCATCAATCAGGCGGGGGATAGTCTCACCTCCGACTGTCACGCCGGATAGTTTTCCAGCATAGCGCACCCTGATGTCTGCAACCGGCTCTTTACCCTGATCCCGCCGGTCAAGCAGCTCAATGCCGGCACCCATCTCCTGCAGCACATCCAGAATTCCGCTCCGGGTAGGGTTTATGCCGACCCCCGGTATAATTATGTCCGATCCGGGTAATATAGAGGCGGCTACCATAAGGAAGGCAGCCGAAGAAATATCCCCGGGAACAACTAACTTTTGACCCCTTAGAGAGGGACGGCCATTTACCCGAACGCTATTACCTGAAACACCCACATCCGCGCCGAAGCATTCCAGCATTCTCTCCGTATGATCCCTGGAGCGGTACGGCTCACTAACCGTGGTCACTCCGTCCGCGTAAAGGCCGGCCAGCAGCACAGATGACTTGACTTGGGCACTGGCCACGGCACTATTGAAATAAAATGGCTTTAGATTACCGCCCCGTACAGCCAGGGGAGCCAGGTCCGCGCCTTTTCTTCCATCGATCCGTGCGCCCATCCGTCCCAGCGGCCCGGTGACCCTTGCCATTGGACGCCGCCGCAGGGAAGCATCACCGGTAATTACACTGAAAAACGGCTGACCTGCGAGAATACCCAGGAGCAGCCGCATTGTGGTACCTGAATTGCCTGCGTTTAGGATATCTTCCGGCTCAGCAAGGCCGTCCAGACCCCGGCCGTGCACCCTTACCACAGCGTTATCCGGACCTTCTATCTCTATACCCAGCTTCTTTATACACTCGATTGTAGATAAGCAATCTTCCCCTGGAAGAAAATTTTCTATAACGGTGTCACCCTCAGCTATCGCCCCAAGCATTACCGCCCTGTGCGAGATCGACTTGTCGCCCGGCACCGCCACTTTCCCCCGCAACGCTCCTGCCGGTTTGATACGCAGGTCCACTTAATTCACCTTCCCACAAAAAAATGAAATATATCAAGCCGTTAGGTATGCCTTATCCTGACAGAGTAACCTTCATCCTTCAGCACACGGAGGGCGTTACCCTGATCCTCCTCAGTGGCGAAACCCACCCGGATGGTACCGCCTTCACCTTCACGTACCCGCATGATCTCAATTTCGCTGATATTTATACCCGCATCTGCCAGGGGCGCGGCAAGCGCGGCAATTGCGCCGGGTCGGTCAGGCACCGTAACCACAACTTCATAGACGATTGAAAGATACCGGCCTGCCTTCGCCGGAAGGGCGGAACGGACATCTCTGGCGCTTTCCAGCTTCATCTGTATGTCCGCTCCTTCACCTGCGGCAATCGCGTTTTCATATAGGTTGAGTTCTTCACGGAAACGCCGGACCATGTCAAGCACCTGCTCCCGGTTGGCCTGCAAAATGTCCCGCCACATCACCGGGTTGCTTGCGGCGATCCGGGTGGTGTCTCTAAATCCGCCCGCGGCAAGGGGCAGAATACTCTCTCCGCCGGGCATCCGTGCCACGGTATTTACCAGAGACGACGCAATTATATACGGCAGGTGACTGACCGCTGCAACTGCCTGGTCATGTTGCTCAGGTTCCATCTCAATCACCTTCGCGCCTACTCCGGCAGCCAGTTTACTCACTTTACTTACCGCGGCCGGAAGTGTTTCGTGATTGGGAGTGATTATATAAAAAGCGTTTTCAAACAGATACGGGTCGGCTTCCCTCACTCCAGCCCGTTCAGTGCCGGCCATCGGGTGGCCGCCTACAAAGCTTATGCCGGGTGGTAAAATTTTTGCAGCATTGCGGACAATGCCGGCCTTCGTGCTTCCGACATCAGTCACGACCGCTGCCGGAGAAAGGTATGGTATAATTTCTTTCAATACCGGTATCGTCATGCTTACCGGAGTGCCGATAATTACCAGCTCAGCGCCTGCGACACCTTCAACAATTGAATCGGTAAAACGGTGAATAGCACCGACTTCACAGGCCAGGCGCAAATTTTCGGAACTAGATCCAGAGCCGATCACTTCCCCGGCCAGACCACGCGCGCACAGCGCCATACCCAGGGAACCCCCGATCAAACCGACACCGATAATTGCCACCCGGTTAAATTCGGGGTTCAAAACATTCTCCTCCCAACCGCCGCCGCGACTTGTTTTAACTCGAACATCAATTTTTCAAAGTTCGCCGGGGTAAGTGACTGGGGTCCGTCGCAAAGCGCCTCGGACGGGTTCGGGTGCACTTCAACCAACAACCCGTCAGCGCCGCCGGCGACAGCAGCTTTGGCCATTGACGGTACAAAGCGCCATTTGCCGATGGCATGGCTGGGATCTACTATCACCGGCAGATGTGATAGATGCTTGACTACCGGGATGGAGGAAAGGTCCAACGTATTCCTGGTATAATTTTCAAAGCTCCGGATGCCCCGCTCACATAGGATTATGTTATAATTACCACCTGACATAATATATTCGGCGGCCATCAGCCACTCCTCAACGGTAGCTGACGGGCCCCTTTTCAACAACACCGGCTTATCTACTTTAGCCACTTCCCGCAGCAGGGAAAAATTCTGCATATTGCGGGCGCCAATTTGCATAATGTCAGCATACTCAGCGATCATCGGCACAGTGCGCACGTCCATCACTTCCGTCACAACCAGGAGACCGGTGAGTTCCCTGGCCTCGGCCAGGAACTTCAACCCTTCCTCCTCCAGACCTTGAAAAGAATATGGTGACGTTCTCGGCTTAAAAGCGCCCCCCCTGAGCATAGTGGCGCCGGCCTTTTTTACAATTTCGGCTGTTTCCAGGACCTGTTCACGGCTTTCCACCGCGCAGGGGCCGGCCGCGACATGAACGGTATCACCACCTATTTCAATGGCGCCCATCCGGATGACAGTTCCTTCCTCGTGAAAAGTCCTGCTGGCTAGTTTATAAGGCTGAAGAATTGGTACAACCTTTTCCACACCGGGCAATGCCTCCAAACCAATATCCCCAAGACGGGTTTTATCTCCGATAGCGCCAATAATGGTACGTTCAACACCCCTGGAAAGATGAATTTGAAAACCCGCCTTTTCCAGCCGGGATATAACTGTTTCTATTTTATCATCACTGGCGTGATGATCCATAACGATAATCACGATTTTATACCTCCTCAAGCTTTAAAAATAAAAGTAGTCAGTAGTCAGAATATATAAAGGCGATAAACCATTCTCTCATTCTGACTCCTGCCCTGAAAATAAGTCCTTACCATTTTCATCCATCTGATGGTGAAGCGAAGCTTCATGGGTGTCTGAATTTTGAATTCTGAGTAGTTATAAAATAAAAAGCACTCCCAGGAGGAATGCTTAACCGGACCATAAGAACATCACTTATCGCCTCCCTACCGTTCCACCATACTTCGTTATCCTTGGACCGCCCGCAAGGCGTTCCTCCAGGCGAAAATTACCTGCCGTAACAACCGTTCTGCAAATTATTGGTTTAATACTAGCATACAAAACCTGATTATTGCAACTGGATTTTCTAATTCTATTTATGAAGTACCATTTAACAAAGCAGTTTTAAACTCCCTTGTCAGACTTTCAACGGCCGGTCCTGTAGCAATAGAACTTCCGTTGTCGGCAATTACCTTCACGATGGCGCTTCCCACCACAATTGCGTCGCAATACTTGGACATCCACGCTGCTTGTTCCGGATTTGAGATGCCGAATCCGATAGCCAGGGGGAGTGAGGTGTGTTTGCGAACCCTCCCGGTAAAGCTCTCTATGTCCGTCCCGATCTCCTTCCTGATACCGGTTACTCCCGTGACTGACACGCAATAAACAAATCCCTGCGCCTTTGCAGCAATGCCTTTCAACCTGTGCTCGGTAGAAACGGGTGAGACAAGGGGAATAAGGTCCAAACCTTCCTTTACGGCCAGGTCCATTAATGGACCTGATTCTTCTAAAGGCAAATCAGGAACAATCAGGCCGCTTACACCTGCTAAAGCTGCTTCATTTGTAAACTTTTCAAGCCCGAATTTGTAGAAAGGATTATAATAGCCCATTAAAACAAGGGGTGCCCGGCAACTGCTCTTAATCTTTTTTACCGTCTCCAGGATTTTAACCAATGTCGCCCCCGCTGCCAGAGCCCGTCCGGAAGACTGCTGGATCACCGGACCGTCTGCCAGGGGGTCGGAAAACGGTACTCCCAGTTCAATTATATCCGCCCCGGCCGCGTCCATGCGTAACGCCAAATCAACCGTGCTGTCGAGGTCGGGGTCGCCGGCTGTGATGAAAGTAATTAAGCCTTTCTTACCTTCCGACCGCAGCTTGTCAAGACACCTTTCAATAACGCTATAACTGCTCATATGTTCACCCCCGGTTCCCCCGCTATTACGGGTATATCCTTGTCTCCACGCCCGGAGAGGTTTACTATTATAATATTTTCAGGTGAAAGGGAGGGCGCCAGTTTGATTGCTTCAGCCAACGCATGTGAGCTTTCAAGCGCAGGGATGATCCCGTCAGTGCGGCAAAGCAATTGAAAAGCCGCCAGCGCTTCCGAATCCGTGGCTGTTGTATAGTTTACCCGGCCGGCATCTTTCAGATAAGCATGCTCCGGACCCACACCGGGGTAATCAAGTCCGGCGGCAATGGAATGGGGTATAATTATCTGTCCGTCCTCATTTTGCAAAATGTAGCTATGTGACCCGTGTAGTACTCCGGGACAGCCCCGGTTAAGTGTGGCGGAGTGCTCCCCGGTAGCCAGCCCTCGCCCCGCGGCCTCAATCCCGACCAGTTTTACCTCTTGATCGGCAAGGAACGGGTAAAATATACCCATCGCGTTGCTGCCGCCACCGACACAAGCCAGGACGTAGTCAGGCAATCGCCCGGCAGTTTCCAAAACCTGCCGTCTCGCTTCCTCACCGATTACCGACTGGAAGTCCCTGACCATTTGCGGATAGGGGTGCGGGCCGGCAACGGAACCAATCAGGTAGTAAGTATCCCGTACATTGGTAACCCAGTCCCTGATTGTCTCGTTCATCGCGTCTTTCAGAGTCCTGCTTCCGCTTGCCACCGGAACAACCTCCGCGCCCAGCAGGCGCATTCGGAAAACATTGGGGCTCTGCCGCCTGATATCTTCTTCTCCCATATAAACAGCGCATTTTAAACCAAACAAGGCGGCCGCCGTAGCTGTCGCCACCCCGTGCTGTCCGGCGCCTGTTTCCGCGATTATCCTGTTCTTGCCCATCCGGCGGGCCAGGAGAATTTGACCGATAGCGTTGTTTATTTTATGTGCGCCGGTATGGTTCAAGTCTTCTCTTTTGAGATATATCTTTCCGCCACCGCAATGCCTGGTCAACCCCTCCGCGAAATAAAGGGGAGAGGGCCGGCCTACATAATTTTTCAAATATCCCTCCAGTTCCTGATGAAACTCCGGGTCTTCCCCGGCATAATGGTAAGCTTCCTCCAGCTCTTCCAGCGCCGGCATCAATACCTCGGGAATGAAACGTCCTCCATAAGCACCAAAATATCCACGGGGATCCGGTAAAACAGTACCTCTATTCGTTCTATCCGATAAAATCCTCATCTCTGATGCCTCCTTAATCACAGACACCCTCCTTGACTCGACCGCCTATTATTTCTTGCAAGCCGGCGCCGGGATCCGGGCAACTTACCAGGGCTTCGCCCACCAGTACGGCATGGACCCCGTTTTCCCGCAGTTTTATGATGTCCTGATAACTCTTGATACCACTTTCTGATACTACTGTGATCCGGTCGTCCTTGATTAGGCTTCTCAGTTTGAAAGTGACGTTTAAATCAGTTTCAAAAGTCCTGAGATTGCGGTTGTTAATCCCAATTATAGCCGCATCGGCCGATAAAACGGATATCAATTCGGCTTCCGTATGCACCTCCACCAGGCAAGACAATCCTAATCTGGCGGCTATTTCCTGGTACTCAACCAGTTGCTTCAGGCTAAGAACCGCTGCGATCAAGAGAATGGCATCCGCGCCTAGAACACGTGATTCATAAATTTGATAAGGATCAATGATAAAATCCTTTCGCAAAACCGGGAGATTGGCAACTTTTTTTACCAGGGCAAGATGGGACGGGTGTCCTAGAAAATACTTTTCCTCGGTTAAAACCGATATGGCGGCCGCTCCCTCACGTTCATACACCCGGGCCAATTGTTCAGGGTCGTACTGATGGCGGATAATACCTTTCGACGGTGAGGCTTTTTTCGTTTCGGCAATTACCGCGACTTGCCCCGGCAAGCGCAGGGCCGGGCCAAACGGTCGGGGCGGTGGCAGTCCCGGGATTTGCGCTTGTAGTTCCTCATCAGGCGTTTTTTCTTTCAAAGCAGCCAGTTCTAGTTCTTTGCTGGCGATAATTTTCGACAAGATCATTGGGCAGCTACCTTTTTCGGAGCGTGTTGTTGGGTAAAATCAATCAGTTCCTGTAGTTTCGCCAGGGCTGCTCCCGAGTCTATGCTGGCGGCGGCTATTTCCAAACCCTCTTTTATTCCGCCGGCTTTACCGCCGGCGACCAACCCCAGGGCGGCATTCAGGACAACCGTGTCACGCCGCGGTCCCTTTTCTCCTTCCAGAATCAAACGGGTTATAGCCGCGTTTTCTTTCGGTGTGCCGCCCGCCAGGGTACTAATAGGAGCTTGCGAAAAACCAAATTTAGCCGGGTCCAGATCTCCTTTCCGAACTGTCCCGTCCCTAACCTCGCATAAGACAGAAACCCCGGCCAGGGAAATTTCATCAAGGCCGCCCGCGCCATGCACCACAAAAGCCCGGGAAGAACCCAGCCGGGCTAAAACTTTGGCCATAGTCTCAGTTAAAGAAGGACTGTATACACCCAGTACCTGGGCTTTGGCGCCAGCCGGGTTGGTTAACGGGCCGAGAATATTAAAAACTGTGCGAATGCCGATCTCGCGCCGGGGAGCCGCCGCGTGTCCCATTGAACGGTGCAGCGTAGGAGCAAAAAGAAAAGCCATTCCGACCTCATTCAGGCACTCTTCCATCGCTTCCCGATCCAGGTCGACCGCGACGCCAAGTTCCTCTAAAACATCAGCACTGCCGCAGCGGCTGGAAACCGACCGGTTGCCGTGCTTGGCTACCGGTACACCGGCGCCGGCCACCACAAAAGCGGCGGTTGTTGAAATATTTATCGTGCCCGCGCCGTCTCCTCCGGTACCACAGGTATCTACCAGTATTGAGTGTTTTGTTTTTACATGGGTGGACATTTGCCTCATCACCCTGGCAAAACCGGTGATTTCATCAACGGTTTCACCTATCAGATGCATCGCGGTAAGAAGCGATGCAATCTGAGCCGGACTGGCTTTTCCTTCCATAATTTGCTCCATCACCGCGCCGGCCTCTTCCTCACTCAAGTGCTTGCCGGCAACTACTTTTTTAATCGCCTCTTTGATCACTTTTCTCTACTCCTCTCAGCTAACTTAATAATTCAGGTATTCAGAATTCAGTAGTCAGTAGTCAGAATATATGATTATCAAGATTGCTCATTTATTGGCATGGCACTTACCAACGGGCTCATATTCGCCCCTTAAAATCGCCCTTCAGGTGAGCGCCACGTCATACTGAGCTAACTTTATAGTCATGTTAGAATATTCCGGAACGACAAACCATTTTCTCATTCTGAATACTGAATACTGACTACTGACTACTGATAATACCGCTTAGTTTCGAGTTAAAAAGTTTTGTAATATTTTATGGCCATGCTCTGTCAGAATTGATTCCGGGTGAAACTGGACCCCTTCCACAGCGTACTGCCGGTGGCGAATACCCATAACCTCGCCTTCCTCGGTCCACGCGGTTAATTCAAAACAATCCGGCAAACTCTCCCTCTCAACGATTAGAGAATGGTATCTGGTTGCGGTAAATGGAGAAGGTATTTCATGGAAAAGCGAACCGCCGTCGTGATGGTGAATGGGTGATGTTTTACCATGCATCAGACGTTTCGCCCGTACCACTTTGCCGCCGAAAGCCTGCCCGATAGCCTGGTGCCCCAGGCATACCCCCAAAATAGGGATAACACCCGCGAACCGTTTAATAACCTCCAGCGAAATACCTGCTTCATTGGGAGAACAAGGGCCGGGAGAAATTATAATATGCTCCGGATCCATCTTTCCTATCTCATCACAGGTAATCTGATCGTTTCTGTAAACCTGAACTTCTTTACCCAGTTCACCTAGATACTGTACCAGGTTATAAGTAAATGAATCATAATTGTCGATCATTAAAACCACTTTATCCAACCTCCCCAATTGTATTTAATAAAGCGCGGGCCTTGTTTAATGTTTCCTCATATTCCCTTTCCGGGTCGGAGTCCGCCACTATCCCCGCACCGGCCTGAACGTAAGCATAGCCCGCATGGATAATCATGGTCCTGATGGCGATAGCGGCATCAAGGTTCCCCGTGAATCCCAAATATCCTATGGCGCCGGCGTAAACGCCTCTTCCGTCAGGCTCCAATTCATCGATTATTTCCATGGCGCGCACCTTGGGCGCCCCTGTGACTGTGCCGGCTGGAAAACAGGCCCGCATGGCGTCGTAACAGTTCTTCCCGGTTGACATCCTTCCTTTTATATTGGAAACAAGATGCATGACATGGGAGAATTTTTCAATTTCCATAAAACGGCTTATTTTTATTGTACCCGGTTCACATATTTTACCCAGGTCATTACGGCCGAGGTCTACCAGCATCAGGTGCTCGGCCTTCTCCTTGTCATCTCCCAACAATTCCGCCGCCAGCACCTCATCTGCATCCTTGTCGCCGCCGCGGGGCCGGGTACCGGCTATAGGGCATGTTTCCACTATATCGTCTTCCACTCTTACCAGCATTTCAGGCGAAGAGCCGATTACCTGGAATTCGCCCAAGTCAAGATAGTAAAGGTAAGGCGAGGGGTTTAACGCCCTTAGTTTCCGGTAAACATTAAACGGTTCTCCATAAAAAGGTTTCCGGAAACGCTGGGATAAAACCACCTGCAGGATATCCCCCGCCTTGATATATTCCTTCGCCCGCTTTACCTGCTCAATAAAATCTTCCCTGGCCATGTTAGCTTCAAAAGGAGCGGCAGGGGTATCGTTTAGCCCGTTTTCCTGAAACGAAATATTACTCTTTACAGCATCGATCAGTTTTTTTAGCTTATATTCGATATTATCGTACACACTCTCCGGTTCTCCTCCTGGAAAGCTGTTTATGATTATTTTCAAAGTGCGCTTAACATGGTCGAAAATCAGTACCGTGCCGGCAAAAATAAATTTGCTCTCCGGCAGGTCAGGAATATTTTTTCGTGTAATGTTAATCCTTTCAAAAAAACGGACTATTCCATAACCCAGATATCCCACCGCCCCACCGAAAAAACGGG
>Ga0067045_1003432_pt1 | contig 21288 bp, 17 predicted proteins | sample TerdegcTABiofilm_FD_59184 | JGI IMG/M metagenome (GOLD analysis project Ga0067045, IMG submission 59184) | Combined Assembly of (Gp0054472, Gp0054536) Wastewater bioreactor microbial communities from Singapore -Terephthalate degrading...
CAATTTAGAAAGAGATCTGTTCAATGCCAAGGGCGAATGGGAACCCACTTGGCGACCTATGCCAAACGACCAACGATAATTTCCTAAACGCCCGCGGCAACCTGACGAGCGCCGGCGTCTTCACCTGCAACGCCCCGGGCAGTGGGTCCGCGCCCAGAGCGTGAATGCCACCTTGGTGTATACTTACACTGCGGATGGCCTCCGTGTCGCGCAGAGCAGCAACGGCGTGGTCACGGCCTTCGCCTGGGATTGGGCGACGCCCGTGCCGGAGGTGCTCAGCAGCGGCGCGACCCGCTACCTCCTCGGCGCTGAGACGCTGGGTCAGTGGGACGGCGCGGCCTGGACCTACGTCCTACCCGACGCGCTGGGGTCGGTGCGGCAGACGGTGGATCGCGCGGGCGCGGTCACGGCCGACCGGGAGTGGTCGCCGTATGGGGCGGAAGTCGGCAGCGCGCAGGCGGGGCTCGGGTATACCGGGGAGTGGCAGGCTGCGGANNNNGGGCTGGTTTATCTGCGGGCCAGGTGGTATCAGGCGGAGACGGGGCGGTTTTCATCCCGGGATCCGTGGACAGGAGAAATTTGGGAACCTATTTCCTTACACGCTTATCTTTACGCAGCGAATAATCCGCTGCACTTTATTGATCCCAGTGGTCAGGTTTACATTACTTTTGACGATGGACCTAAAGTTGGTATTGATGATAAAATCCTCGATACGCTCAAAACCTTTAATGCTCACGCCACTTTCTTCTTCACAGGGCAGAATATTGATCTCAACAATGATGCTGTAGTTGAAATTGTTTGGCGGGTTGCTACAGAGGGGCATCACCTAGGTAATCATTCATATGACCACCGATTGGGTGACTTTGATAATATGATGAATATGTGTTGGGGAGAAGAACTGTGGAACTACATCGGGGGCGTAGAAGCCAGCATCAAACAAGCCTTACAACAAGTAAAACAGAACCATCCATATCGTTATTATATGCTCCCTTCTGCTGTGCAAAGTTATGTGGATCAAGTGATTGAAAAAGGGACAGGTTTGTTTCGTCCGCCAGGTGGCAAAATCACACCAGATCAGAGAAATTTACTTAGCTGCCGGGACGCTTTGACTGGGGAAATTCTATGTCCAACAGGGTTGGAAAGCCCTTATAATGTGTATAAATGGGACATTGACACAATTGACTATGCCATTGACACCCTCTATGCCAAAGGCTTGATAACCCAGGACGAGGCAACAAAAAAGTTGCTTGAGCATGTACAACATGGTTGGTATATATACGGCCCCATAGGGCGAACCATCCGTGAAATCAGACCTAGTCCATGGGGCTCTCGCGGAGTACGGTACAATGACGACATTCTTTTATTTCATTCCAAAACTGCTACAGCCGAAGCGTTGGATGAAGTTCTAAGTTGGCTTGCATCAGAGAGTTACACTTTTGATGCGCTAATGCCTGCTTGGCGAAATGGAGCAAGCCGGGAGTAGATGACAAAAATGAATCGTGTGCCAAAACCGATGTTTATAGCTGGGCTGATATTGGGTTGCCTTCTTTGCTTAACTATCATTCCTTTAATCCGAATTTCAATTCACAAGATGATATGGAATCTACGTGAACCTGATGAATACTATATGACGCTGTTCATCTATGATTATGGGGGGGCTGCGCAGAGCAGAATTTGTGTGCAGAATGGTACAATAGTCTCTACAAAAACTACTGAAGGGGAAAGTGGCTTGCCAGTGTTTCGGCCATGGGAACAACAGTCTGTCATGGATATGATTTTCGCACGAAGCCGCGATTGTTCGGATATCTTGAACTGCACTTCTGCTTTTGCATCTTACTATCACTACCCAATAAGAGTAAGCTACTTCAATGAATATACTATTGAAATTACTGATTTTGCGACACAATGCCCCAATGAATAGCGTATTGATGCTTGGGGTGTTCTGAGGAACCTTTTGAGCGACGGCGTCTTCACTGTTATTACCGCGGATGGCCTCCGCGTGGCGCAGAGCAGCAACGGCGCGGTCACGGCTTTCGCCTGGGACTGGGCGACGCCCGTGCCGGAGGTGCTCAGCGCCGGCGTGACCCGCTACCTCCTCGGCGCTGAGACGTTGGGTCAGTGGGATGGCGCCGCCTGGACCTACGTCCTGCCCGACGCGCTGGGGTCGGTGCGGCAGACGGTGGATCGCGCGGGCACGGTCACGGCCTACCGGGAGTGGTCGCCGTATGGGGCGGAGGTCGGCGGCGCGCAGGCGGGGCTCGGGTATACCGGGGAGTGGCAGGATGCGGACACCGGGCTGGTTTATCTGCGGGCCAGGTGGTATCAGGCGGAGACGGGGCGGTTCACGCAACAGGATCTCGTCGCTTTTGACTTTTATGTAACTCAAAGCCTGAGCCGCTATTCCTACGTTTTGAACAATACAATCAATCTAACTGACCCCAGTGGGCGGACACCAGAATCGCAGTCTCCTCCCAATCACTATGATCTGACTTATTGGCTATACAATGAACTAAACGCCAACAGCAACAGTTATTACGTACAGCGCATTTCACAACTCTGGCACAGCATCGATGGATTTGATAAAAGTAGGGCCTTGGCCGCTTTTTATTTCTTGGTCAAAGATAGAGCCAAATGGGATTTCAAACATTCAATCCTCAACAAACTTGGTAACACCATTGCTCTATATCATTGGGGGGCACACTGGTACGAATATTCCTTACCGGGAAATCTCCATTATGGTTTTGTTGGCCGTGCATCAGGTTTCGAGGGAGTTTTGTTACATACAGGGGCTGGAATAGCAGAAATCATCGACCCTGCACATCAAAGTAGAGGCGAAGCCTGCTGCCCGGAAATCTGCTATTCCTATTGGACGAATGATTGGAATAACCCCACAATTTATCAAATTTGCCAGCGCCTTGGTTGTTATTACATAAATCCAGATTGGATAAAATCACTTTTCGATGATCCTACAGATTGGGCTAGCACCGAATCAGGCATTCAAATGTACAATACCTATGGGAGATATTTAACAATAACGCAGTTCAAAGACTATTTGGCTTTCCCAGGGAATGAACTGGTCCAAGTGCCAGCTCCTACTAAAGATGATAAATTTGATGCTGCTTGGCCGTACCCTGTAGGATATTTCAATGGCCCTGACGATAAGAAAAACGAACGCTGGATTCAGGTACTGCTTTCAAAATGGTAATTAGAGACAGCAAGATGAAATCAACTACACGTGGTGGGCCATTGTTGATAATCGCTCTAATACTCCTTAGTAGTGCCTCCGGATGTGGGGAGGTGTATATCAAAAATGCTACACCGCCTCCGCCACTCTGCCCGCTTGAGACATTGCTCCTGGATGAACAGGTTCTTCCAGAAGGGTGGCAAATTGGTTTCATGGGAGATCCAGCAGATCGGTTTGGGATAGAATTTGAATTTATACGTTTCTCCAGCAAAGTAGGGGGTAGAGGGTTTTATTCCATTTACCGAGAATGGGATGAGCGCAAAGCATTACGCAGCTGGCGCAGCCTTACCAATAGCTACTTCAATGCCCGTGATGGATGGACAGAATGGACTTTACCTTCAGAACTTGCCTATCACAGTCCATTAGCCAATCAATTACGCTTGGGCTGTGTAACGGAATTCACCACAGGGCAACAGCAATGCCAGTTTATCGCCAACTACGAGGTCTACATTGTTTGGCTTGATAGTGACATATCAGAAAAGATGACTTATGCCGACTTTGAACGCATCTTGAGAGACATTGATCACCGTATGGCGGAATGTTTAGATTTTCCGCTATCAGAGTAACCTCTATCAATATTTGCTGATGTTGACGAAGAATATCGTTGTCGTCTTGTAACTACACAGCCTATGTGCGAGTTGATCGCCATATATATGTCCGAAAGTGGCCTAAATTGCCATTTTTGGTCATAGATATGACTCTGCTGAAAAAAGGCCAGTTTGCCACTTTCCAAATTTGAAAGTGGGTCAAATTCCCTTAACAAGGCCAATTTCGCTGTTAATTGAACGTAGAAAAGCCCAAAATCAGCCCGGAGTGGGGGGACATTTAACACACTTTTTAAAAATCGGGTTATTTCAGGGGAGTCAGATATGCATCCCAGATATGGCGCTTGCACGTCGTTTTTGTCCTTTCTGCCATACGACGCTGCCGGCAATCGCACGGCCTTGACGGAAACCACGCCCTTGAGTGGCACCACCGTCACGACGTACACTTACGACGCGGCCAATCGCCTGACGGGCGCCGGCGGTGTGCCGTACACCTGGGACGCCCGCGGCAACCTGACGAGCAACGGTGTCTTCACCTACACCTATAGCGCCGCCGGGCAGTTGGTCCGCGCCCAGAGCGGGAATGCCACCTTGGTGTATACTTACACTGCGGATGGCCTCCGTGTGGCGCAGAGCGTCGACGGCGTGGTCACGACTTTCGCCTGGGATTGGGCGACGCCCGTGCCGGAGGTGCTCAGCGCCGGCGCGACCCGCTACCTCCTCGGCGCTGAGACGCTGGGTCAGTGGGACGGCGTGACCTGGGCCTACGTCCTGCCCGATGCGCTGGGGTCGGTGCGGCAGACGGTGGATGGCGCGGGCACGGTCACGGCCGACCGGGAGTGGTCGCCGTATGGCGTGGAGGTCGGCGGCGCGCAGGCGGGGCTGGGGTATGCCGGGGAGTGGCAGGATGCGGATGTGGGGCTGGTCTACCTCCGGGCCAGGTGGTATCAGGCGGAGACGGGGCGGTTTACACAACGCGATCCGGTGGCGACCAGCACGTTCTATCGCTACGCCAGCGGAAATCCCACCAACTATGTAGATCCCACTGGCTACTTCTCGGAAGGCCTTATTCAGCGCAGCGTCTATCCAGCAAGCCTTGCTGGATTAGGCGCTTTGTTTAGCCCCGATCCGTCCGTTGCGTGGGGCCAGTTGGCCGCGCCTTATGATTCGCCGGATGCGATCTATTTTCATGATTATTTAGTGCGACCAGAACTTTCCGGGTTGTTATGGTTGCTCAAACACGCCGGTATGGGTGACCGGTTGCGCAGTGGTCGCCTGGTCCGTAAAGGCTGGAATTTGGAAATCGAATGGACGCCCGAATGGACGTTGACAAAGTCCAATGGTTGCGGTAGCGAGGATGATGAATTACTGTTGACGCGTGAGCGCGGGTGGCTGGGAAACTTGATTTTTGGCCCCTACACCAAGAAATTACGGGATTACATTAACGAAATAGCTTCTCAGAACACCATTTTGAGTGGCTATGTCTTCCACGAACTGAACGGAGGCTGGGGAAACGAGAAAGTCATTGACGGCTATTCGCCTGTACCGGATCTGTTGACTGTGGATGGCGGGTTATCGGCGCCAATTGGAGATGTAGGGGGAACAACCAGTGTCTCAGTGGATCGCTATGGTACTCAATACGCATCAGCAGGCGGTTCTTATGGTGTAGGTGGACCTCTTCCCGTCAGTGCCGATGTCGGCGCGGTCTATGTGGGGGATTTTTATAGCTCGTTGGTGGATGTGATGTACCGGAAAAATAAACCTGCATCAAAAAAAGAGATATCCGACTTTTGGAAGGGTTGGAGCAGTAGCGGTGGCATCCAACTGTTCTGGGGCGTGAATTGGATAGTAGCCGATAATGGAACAATGGGAACAGTGTTTTCTAGCGGCCTTTTCAACATAGGAATTGGAGTTTCCAGAGGATACACAGAAAAACGGGAGGGTTTCCTCGCTGGTTGGGATTCTTTAGACGTTGGTTATCGCGATCACGCTATTTCTTGGGAAGAAGCGCTCATTGAGCCTGCGTACCCGGCTGCCGGAGAATAGAATGCAAAAAGCGTTCAGGATTTATCCCTGGTTACCCTGGGTGTTGGGCTGCCTGGCCGTGTTATGTTGCAGCGTCAGTTCGTTCCCCTGGGTACGCGATGCAGTCTGGAAATATCAAATCAGCCTGACCCCTCCCCCTACCCCTACGCCTCATTATCAACCAATGTCTGGGATAGCGTATGTGGTCGGAGCGCCTCGATTGCAGACCGGGCCTACTCTCACTGGCCCGACCTCGGGATGGGTTGGACCCGGTACTGAAATAACCATTCTAGAGTCCCGCTGGTATTACGAACATGGATACTATCACACGGATTCTTGCTATCTGTATCGTGTGCGACTACCGGGAGGGGATGAAACCAAATGGCTTGGGCAAGATAGCCTCACACAAACTCCCGGCAGTCCCTTGCCCCGTGACCAGGTATGTTACCCCGAAGGGTATCCCGATCATGCTCCTTTGTTGGGAATCGGCTGGGAGAGGACCAACGTAGGTCCCAACCGCCGAGAGACGCCGGGGTGGGGGTATGTGAATGTCGGAGAGGGACAGGGCGCGCCCGTGTTTTCTGTTGACAGCCCCCATGAGTATACGGGAGATCATCCTGTGTTGTGCCACGGGGTATTAGTGGAGGTCAGAGAAGCGCGTTGGTTTTTCAGTGGTGGCAATGATGGCTGTTATTTCTACAACATCCGCGATCCAGGATCGAGAGTGGAAGGTTGGCTGCCTGAAGACGTCCTCAGTGCAGATTTGAGCCAATCCCCACCAGAGCATTGTCTTTTGTTTGTTGACCGCGAGCGGATAGTCAAACCGATACAGCCTCAATAAATCTGGATGCGCGGGGGAACCTGTTTAGCGATGGCGTCTTCACCTACACCTATAGCGCCGCCGGGCAGTGGGTCCGCGCGCAGAGCGGGAATGCCACCTTGGTGTATACTTACACCGCGGATGGCCTCCGCGTGGCGCAGAGCAGCAACGGCGTGGTCACGGCTTTCGCCTGGGACTGGGCCACGCCCGTGCCGGAGTTGCTGAGCAGCGGCGCGACCCGCTACCTCCTCGGCGCTGAGACGCTGGGCCAGTGGGACGGCACGGCCTGGGCCTACACTCTGCCCGACGCGCTGGGGTCGGTGCGGCAGACGGTGGATCGCGCGGGCGCGGTCACGGCCTACCGGGAGTGGTCGCCGTATGGGATAGTAGTATCTATTTTGTGGGGCAAGGAAAATTTGACCAACCAGGTAACTATGATGAAGTTTCACATAAATGCTCTAAGTTGGGTTTTTGTGACTGGGGATGGCAAGAAAGATACCGCGATGATACAGGAAATCAAGCTTATCATTTCTGGTTCTATGTGGCGGTTGCCTATTTTGATAGCGCACCTACAGCAAAGTTTGGCAATCGGTTCCATGAGACCACAGAAAAATGGATTAAAAAAGTGCAACCCCAAGCCCCGGCTGGTCCTTCCCAAGAAGATTATGATCTTGGTTTACAAGGAGCACATCTGGGCCGTCAACTAGCAAACTGGGCCGGGTATTTAGATCTTTTGCACTCCATCAACTCTGGTTCTGCCTGGTGTGATCCAGATTTTGAATGGGCTTTGATGTATTACCCAAGTGCACCCAAAATCAGACCTTCTCAAGTGCCCGCGTGGATAGGGGAAAATATTGCTGCTTCACCTTTATATCTTCCAATAATTATACAAAATAAATAGCACTGCACAGGTAATAGCTCGGCAAAAAGGTCAACCTGATGAAAAAGTACATTAGAATTAGTCTGATCTTACTTGCCCTTGTAGTGGTGGTGATAATAAGTTTCCCCCAAGCCTATCTTTGTGCTTTTTACACTAAGCGCACCAGCTCCTATATCTCCGAATTGACACTTAATGGGCAAGGTATCTATTTCGGTGCTGGGCACTGCTTGTATTCTTTGGACACTCGGGATCATGCCCTACATGAACTGCAATGCGAAAAAGGTTCTACTTTTGGGCAACCCGCTGTAGGTGAAGGGCGAGCTTATGCGCAGGTGGGGCAATTCCTGGTGGCTGTTGATTTGTCAAACCATGAGATAGTCTGGCGCGTGGATCAGTCTGGTGAACCCGGCTACGAATACGACAGCGAGCAACTACACCACCCTGGAGCTACTTTGCTAGCAGAAGACATCGTTATCACCCGGCGTAGATGGGGACTCCAATTCTACAATGCCCAAACAGGGAATCTCTTATGGCGTACTGAGCCCAATCGGATGCAAGACTATACATACGTACTTGATGATAAGACAGTATGGTACATCGTCAACAGCACTATTGATGAGCTTGATTCCGGAAGTCTTAAGGGGTTGGCTATAGACACGGGAGCACTTAATAGCATCTTAGATTTACGTCCTGCTGTCCGCTTTGATGAACTACTCGCTATCAATGATCAGTGGATTTGGGGAGCGATGGACAAAGGGGAAAATCCAAGGTATATTTTCGCCATCAATCGTCAGCAAATAGATCAAGTGCAGTGGTTTAGCGAAACCCACTTTCAGTGGACCTCTCACCCTGTCATATACAACAACTTATTCATTATTCGTGTAGACGATAGCATGGTTTATGCCCTGGATGTGAATACCGGCCAAGTTGTGTGGTTATTCGTCTCTGGCGCAAATCATACAACGTTGAGGGATGTCACACAAATTGTGCCCTTCAGGTTATGTGAGCGCCATGACAGGATCCATAATTGTCGGTTGTATGCCTTGGATGCCGCGACCGGGAGCGTGGCATGGGAATACTATTTGAACGCAGAGGTTTATGGGCTGACCGAACCAGTAGTTAGTGGAACAACTGTGTATATTGGCAACCGAGATTCCATTGACGTAATAGATTTGGAGACCGGAGGGCTCTTACAGAAGATTAAAGTCAATAGCGTGTATGAGTTTTATATCTCCAAATCTGGATTATATGACTAATATGGCGCGGTCACGACTTTCGCCTGGGACTGGGCCACGCCCGTGCCGGAGTTGCTGAGCAGCGGCGCAACCCGCTACCTCCTCGGCGCTGAGACGTTGGGCCAGTGGGATGGCGCCGCCTGGGCCTACGTCCTGCCCGATGCGCTGGGGTCGGTGCGGCAGACGGTGGATCGCGCGGGCGCGGTCACGGCCTACCGGGAGTGGTCGCCGTATGGGGCGGAGGTCGGCGGCGCGCAGGCGGGGCTGGGGTACACCGGGGAGTGGCAGGATGCGGATGTGGGGCTGGTTTATCTGCGGGCCAGGTGGTATCAGGCGGAGACGGGGCGGTTTACTACCCCCGACCGATTTGATTTGGGAGTCTACTATTCTGAAATGGACAGTTTCGGCGCTTATATCTACACATTGGACTCTCCTATCAACGAAACAGATCCCACAGGTCATTATACAGCTAGGCAGATCATGAAAATATTCAGAACGACTAATTGGGATGACGTGATTACTGAGTTCGAGAGCGGCCCATGGACCAACCAATGGGGAATGCTAGAACTGATGATTCGCGCTGAGGACGGTGACGAATTTTATATAGAGTCGCACGATCAAACCGGCCACACGCCGATTCGGAAAGGACGTTTATCAATAGATGATATACACGGCTACATACAGATCTGGCTACCAGGTACCCACAATCCTTATCGGGAACAGCCGTATAATCTGCTATATCTAATTGACCATGAGTGTAATCTGCATTCCGACTGTGGTTTGGGGCTTATGTATAATAGTTCTGGATGGTTAAATGAATGGTGGATAAGTGTCCCTTTCCCTGTTGTTGGATTATGGGAATTTCCTCCCGAAGCCATTTATGTTCCAGGTAAACCGCGCACTCGCGGAGACTGGTTTCTAACCTCGGCTGACCAGCTCTATCCACGAACTATTTATGATATCAAGGACGTGGACTGGGCAGGCATCGGGCTGGATGCCGGGGGACTGACACTCAACGTTATACCTCACCTTGCTGCCGAGTTCGGCGCAGCCGTGTGTAGTGCTACAAGCTTCTATCTCTCGTGGCAGGAATTTACCCAGGTTATCATGGCGCGTGGTTCTGTCCAGGAAACTGTGAACGCCATAGTAGATCTAAGTGTATCATTAGGTGGTCTGCACCCACTGTATGGGCCTGTTTTTGATATCGGTAGCATTGCTAAAAACTTCAGAGAGAACACCCATGTCTATCGGATACCGTAGTTACCAGGTATTACAGGCCAACCCATTATGGTATTGAAGTGTGTTAGCGCTTATGGAAAGTGTATTAGCCATGAACGACTTTGATGCGTTTGCACTTGTTTTCCTGGCCTTAGGCCTCTGGGGAATTCTGCGATATACTAGCATCTTGAGACACCCCGAATCTCTGAAACGCGGGTCTCTGCTGTACTGGTGGTGGTCTATTACGATCAGAGGTTGGCGGTATCCGGTTCGTGATTCAGATGATAAGCACAAGGAACTCACGGAGCGAGAAATCAGGCGTTTGGCAAGTGGCAGCTTGCGAGCTAGCATTGTTGTGACTGCCTTTATGATTTTGTACCTGATCTTCTGGGTAATCCAACTAATCTCTGGGTAGTTGTGTGAGGTAGATACATTTTGAATCATCTGCACTTCCAAGGAGTTTGATTTTCCAGCGGAAACAGTATCAATACGACGCTGCCGGCCACTGCATGGCCTTGACGGAGACCACGCCCTTGAGCGGCACCACCGTCACGACGTATACTTACGATGCGGCCAACCGCCTGACGGGCGCCGGCATCTTCACCTGCAACGCCGCCGGGCAGTTGGTCCGCGCCCAGAGCGGGAATGCCACCTTAGGTGTATACTTACACTGTGGACGGCCTCCGTGTCGCGCAGCGCGTCAACGGCGCGGGCACACCCTGGAAAACATGGTAAAGACTCCCGGCAAATCCTCGTTTCACGTCGGGGCCAGCACCGCGACCCCATAGGGTTCAAGGGACAGATCGCCCGTGACGGCCCGGCCGCTGAGCAAATCCCCGGCCGGCCAGGGCAGTGGTACAGAGACCGCGCGGCGAGTGTGGTTGATGAGGATATAGATTTCCGCGCCGTCAGGGCGCACCAGGCGGCGGGCTTCCACGTTTGCGGGCGTACTCAGATCGGGTTGCACCCCGGCCGTGCGCAGGATCTCATCCAGCAGCGCCTGCTGATCGGCGGTTTTCTCAAGGTAGACCCCCACGTAGGTTACCTGCCCGCGCCCGTAGGTGTGGCGTGTGATGGCCGGTTGACCGTCCAGCCAGCCGTTGGCGGGACCGTAGCTGGCCAGCGTTTGCACGGCGCAGCCGGGCAGACAGCGCAAGCGCTCGGCCCACAGGACCGAGGTCGCGCCTGTTAGCCCTGCCCCTTGCAGCGGGACAGGTTGCTCCAGGGCGTAGTACTCCTCCACCTCCACGCCGGCCACGCCGGCCAGACCGCCAGGCTGGCGCTGCGGCAGCAGCGCGTTGTAGCTATCTTTCATGCCGGTGCGGATGGTCAGCACCAGGTGACCGCCATGGGCTACGAAGGTTTGCAAGGCGGCCACCTGGGCGGGGGTTTGGATGAGCAGGGCGGGGGCAATGACCAATGCGTAGCCATCCAACGGCGCGGCCGGCGAGACAATATCCACGCTGACGTTGCGCGCTGCCAGCGGGCGGTAGTAATGGAGCAGGTGCGCCAGATAATCAAAACCGGCATGGTGCCGCTGGGCCTGGATGGACCAACGGCTGTCGTAGCAATTCAAGAGGGCGACCCGGGCGCGCACTTCAGCGCCAACCAGCGCGCCGGCGACCGCCTGAAAGTCCTGGCCGAGCTGTTGCGCCTCAGCGTAAAATGGTCGCGGCTGACCAGACTGGTCAAGCAGCGTGCCGTGATACTGCTCCTGGCCGCCGTAGGCCGAGCGCCACTGCCAGTACAACACCGCCTGCGCGCCGTGCGCCACGGCGTGCCAGGCGGCGGCGCGGGTCTCGCCCTTATTCAGCGCATTGTTGATCTGCCGCCAGTCCACATGGCCGGGCTGCGTTTCCATCAGCCAGAAACTGCGCCGCTTGTAACCCCGCACCAGGTCGTGTGCTGCCCCGGAGACCTGGTAATCCAGGTGCCCGCTTCCCACGTACCAGTCCCAGGAGGCCAGATCCAGGTCGGCGGCCAGGTCGTAATGGTCGTAGCCCTCATGCCAGTACATAAAGTTGTGCGTGATCCACACCTCGGGGCGCAGGTGCGGGCGCAACTGGTCAATCTGCAGGCGCTGGAAACGGCGGTAACTGTGGGTGATGAAATGCCGGTGTTCCAGCATCAGGCCGGGGTTATGCGGGCCAACGGGCAGCGGAATTTGCGTCCAATCGCTGTAGGTCTGGCTCCAGTAGGCGGTTGACCAGCGCGCGTTCAGTGCCGCCAGGGTTTCGTAACGCCAGGCCAGAAATTGCTGGAACAGCTCCTGGCAGTGTTCGCAGAAGCAGTAACGGTTGTATTCGTTGTCAATCTGCCAGCCGATGACGTAGGGATGGCTGCCAAACTCGGCGCCCAGGGCTCCCACCAGGCGCTGGACGGCCGCATGGAACTCGGGGGAATTAACACAATAATGGCAGCGGTTGCCCACCTGGACCCGGCGACCGTCTTGATCCACGGCCAGGATGGCAGGATATTGTTGCACCAGCCAGGGGGGCGGGGCCGCGGTGGGGGTGCTGAGCACGGTGCGGATGCCGGCCGCTGCCAGCTCGTCAATCACTTTGTGCAGCCAGGCGAAATTGAACTGCCCCGCCGCCGGTTCCAGGGTGGACCAGGCGAATTCGCCTAACCGCGCCACGTTAAACCCGGCCGCGGCCATCAGGCGAATATCCTCCTTCCAGTTGGCCTCAGGCCACTGTTCCGGGTAGTAGGCAGAACCAAGATATAATCTCGCCGGTGCTGTGGGTTTGGCGTCCATGCTCGTTGCTCTTTGATCTTTCTGGTTGACTCTTGATGGTTGAGTTCACTGCACAAAGCCTGTTTTACCGCTGAGACGCAGAGATATTACCGTAAGATTCTGCGCTCTCGGCGTCTCTTAGGTCATTGTTCATTGGGTAGATAGCTACTCACGCTAACTATGGATTCAAGTATTCTTCTAAGGCGGGTAACGCACGGTCGTCAAAATCAAACAGGGCTTGATTTTCCCAGGCATTCCCTGACTGGGGATCCGCCGGCTCCCAGCCATTGCCCGGCACTGCCGTCCAGGTCGCGTCCCAGTAAAAAACCCCGAGGCCGCGTCCGTGAGGGACAGCCCGCACAATGGACATGATATCCCGCAACATGGCGCGCTGACCTGCCGGCGTCAACGGGTAGCCGGGGACCGCCATGTCGCGGCTGACGATATTCGCGAGAAAGTCGTCTTCCTGGTCGGTAAAGGCATAGGCGGTTTCGACCACGATGACGTCTTTGTCATAGCGGGCGGAGATATCATTCAGGTTGTACTGCAATTGGGCCAGACTGCCGTGCCAGAAGGGGTAATAAGAGATGCCGATCACGTCAAAGGGAACATCCCGGCGCGTGATATTGTCAAACCACCAGCGCGCCAGGTCATTATCACCCCCTTCTGCGATGTGCAACATGACCAGCGTGGAGCTGTTGCAATCTTTTACCGCCTGGTACCCCGCTTTCAGGAGGGCCGCCAGATTGTCAAAGTGGTTATAATCCCCGTCTGGCCACAACATGCCCGCGTTGATCTCGTTCCCCACCTGCACCATGTCTGGTGGTGTGCCCTGGGCGACGAGGCTACTGCAAACATCATAGGTATGCTCATAGACCGCTCTTTGGAGCTGCTCAAAATCGTAATCTTTCCAGGCCGCCGGTTTGATCTGTTTGCCGGGATCAGCCCAGCTGTCCGAATAGTGGAAATCCACCAGCAATTGAATGTCCAGGCGTTTCAGCCGCCGGGCCATTTCTAAGAGTTCGGCCTTACCGTGATACCCATCGGCGGGATCCACCCAAACCCGCAGGCGGGCGTAATTCAGCCCGTGATCTTTGAGGATCTGTAAGGCATCCGCCTGGGTTCCATCGCTATATCGGTAAACTCCTCCCAGCGCTTCGGATTTGGCCAGACTTGAGATATCGGCCCCGAGAATGGAGAGCGCAACCCGACCGGGCACCAGTTCAATGTCGTCAAAGCTGGCCCAGGTATCGGGATTGCCGTCCGAGTATAGGCTGATGGTGCACTGGCCGTCGGTCACTTGCTGGGAGAGCGCCAGCTGGAGCCAACGATAGCCCGGTGTGGTGGGCGGCACATAGACCCGCTTTTCCTCGCCCCCGCACTTGAGGGCCAGATAGACGGCGTTTTGTCCACCACTTGAACGAACCCAGGCCCGCAGGGTGTACCATCCATTGGCCAGCCCGGAGAGGGTTTGCCAGGTTTCTACCTGGTAAGCGGTCGTTCCTTTATGTGTCAGGCGGGAATGGCCTGAATGACCTCTTTCCTCCATGAGGACGGCGGTTGCCGCACCGGTTTGATTCCACCCCGCCGGCATTCCGTTCGGCGCTGGCTCTTCAAATCCAGGGTTGAGCAGGTTGATGGGCGTTGCCGTTGGGCCTGGCGTGGCGCTGGGGGGGAGGGCGGTAGCCGTCGGCTCAAGCTCTGGGGTGGGCGTCGCCGGGCTTGCCGTAATCGCAGGTTCAATTTCTTGTGTCACAGGCACGCACCCCTCCACGATACTGCATATCATCAGGAGAGCTATCAACGTAATCCAGGGCCGTGTTTTTTTGAGCTCCATGGTCAATGCACTCTTGGTTGGGATTTATCCTTTTACCGCCCCTTGGGTCAGGCCGCCCACGATTTGATCCTGGAGGGCGAGGTAAATGATCATGATCGGCAGTGCCCCCATCAAGGCGCCGGCCGCAAAGACGCCCCACCGCTGATCAAATTGGGCGCCGGCGAAGATCTGCAACCCGACCATCAAAGTGTATTGTTCGTTGCTCCTGAGCAGCACCCGCGCCAGGACGAACTCGCCATAGGTGCTAATGTAGTTGAGGATGGCGATGACGATTAAGATCGGGCGCAATAGAGGCAGGATCAGCCGGGTGAAGATTTGCCAGTTGGAAGCTCCTTCCACCATGGCCGACTCGTCTATATCGCGCGGGATGGTGTCAAGAAAGCCTTTCATCAACCAGATGTTGACCCCCATGGCCCCTCCCAGGTACACCAGGATCAGGCTGGTGTGGTTGTCTAAGCCCATGAAGGGCAGCACATCGCCGACCTGGGAGATCATCAAAAACGTAGCCACCAGCGCCAGCAGGCCAGGGAAGACATTGATAAGCAAAATGGCTTTGAGCATCGTCTGGCGGCCGCGGAAGCGGAAGCGCGAGAACGCATAAGCGGCTATCGTGGTGATAGAAAGAGAAAGTAAGGACGTGATAGAAGCGATTTTGAGCGAATTTCCGAACCACTTCCAGAAAGGGAACTGCGCCGAATGCAAAAGTGTACGGTAGTTCCCCAACCCCGGATTGGCCGGGATCAGTTTTTGGGTGGCCAGAGTGCCGGTGGGGCTTAAGGAGGCGGAGATGACCCAGAGAATGGGGAATACCGAGAAGATAATCAGGAAGACCGCAATCACCAGGCGTACCCCAATGCTGAATCGGCGTTGGGCTTTAGCAGAAGTGCGGAACCGTTGAATGAGGGTCACGTTAGACATTTTCGCCGACCTCCTCCCACATGCGGGTATAGCGGAACTGGAACAGGGTGATGGTGCCGACGATGAAGAAGATGACAATCGTGATGGCGGCCGCAAAGCCGTAGTTGACACCGCGACTGCCGGAGAAGGCGAGGTTATACACGTAACTGATCAAGATATCTGTGTGCCCGGCAGGGGTAGGGGTCCCGGCGATGGGTGGGCCACCGGCGTTGAAGAGATAGATCAAATTGAAATTATTAAAGTTGAAGGTAAACGAGGCGACTAACAAGGGCCCCACCGCGACCAATAACAGGGGTAAAGTAATGCTCCTGAATTTTTGCCAGGGACCGGCCCCATCCATGAGGGCGGCCTCGTACATATCCTGGGGGATGGATTGCAGGGCGCCGCTGCAGATCAGCATGAAGTAGGGATAGCTCAGCCAGAGGTTGACGAGGAGAATGGCGATTTTAGCCCACCAGGCGTCGGTAAACCAGGGGGGAGACCACCCCAACCAGCTGCGTAGCAGGTGAGATATCACCCCCAGATCGGGATTCAACATGCCACGCCAGATCAAAATGGTGATCAGCGCCGGTACTGTGTAAGGAATGATCAGTAACGAGCGGATCACCTTCTTGAGAGGGAAGAGCGGGTCATTGAACATGATGGCAATGGCCAGGCCCAGCGAGAAATTCAACAGCAAACTGAAGAAGGCGAACCCAAAATTCCAGGCAACCACCTGGACTAACGGGCCACGCAGCGCGGGACTGAAGAAAAAATTTCTGAAATTGGTGAACTGGATTGACGCGATAAAACCAGGGCGCAGCTGCTGGCCGGTTGAAGCGGTAAACGTCCCCCGCAGGTTCTTATAGACGACCCCGGTCTCCTGATTCGTCATGGAATCCTGAACGGGATCATAAACATACAGGGGTAATAACTCCGCTGCTTCCGTCGGCGAGCGGACCTGGATGGTTTTTCCTTCCTCGCCGAACAGGATTTGTGGCAGGTTTTTATCCGTAGCGGCCCGGATCGCGTTCAATCTTTGATAGCCTTCAATCGTTGTGGGGATCCCCTTGCTGTCTAACTCCCCGACCCCCGACTCGCCGGGCCGGGGTTGGGTGAGTGGCGCTCCTGGTTTCGCCAGGAAGCCATTCCCTTCAGCATCTCTGAGCCAGAGGGCGTACTCGCCATCCGCCGATTGAAAGGCCGTCCAGGTATAGGCTTTCCCGGTTTCCGGGAGATATTTCTGATTCAAGAGCTGATCAATCGCCTGCTGTTTGGTGATGAGGTGGCCCTCGCCGTAATTGGTGAAGGAAACCCAAATGGTAAAGATGATCGGATAGATGGTAAACAGGGCCATTAAGACCAGCCCCACGACCATCCAGCGGATGGGATAGGCTTTTTTGTACAGCAGTACGACGTTAACGAAAACAGTGATGATTACAACGGCCGCTGCCAGGGGGAAGTAGCCTAAGGCGATCAGTTTGCTGAGAAACCAGATGACAGCGGCATCCAGGGCAACCAAAATCCCCCCTTGTAGCAGGCGGGGTAAAACCGGCGTCGCAGGGCCCTTCCTTGTTTGGGTCTGGGGACTATTCTGGGAAGCAATGGAAGCCATGCTTTCACCTCCGCGTATGGATTCAGCGCTACCAGGATGATCAGGGTGAAGTGAGAGATAGAGATAATGAGATGCTGCTGCGATGCTGATGAAATGAAGGCCGGGGAAATCCCCGGCCTTCATGGGGAACGATGGGCATTACTTGGTAGTGACTTCTACCAGGTGGGTTTCGGGGTTGTAGGTGAAGGTCACCTTGCTGTCGGCCGCCAGGCTGAGCTTGTAGTTGGGGCCATCCTGAGCGCCGTCCGAACCGTAGTTGACCGTCCAGGCCCCGTCTAAGGCGACCTTGTACTCATAGTCTCCCGCCGGCAATTGAATGGTGAGCCGGTAGAGCCCATCGTCACCCTTCTCCAGGGCGGTTGCCTTGCAGGCGGGATCCCACTGCGCGCCGCACGCAGTCTTCTCCTGATAGCTGCCGGGCAGGTTGACCATGCCGGCCAGCGCGCCGGCGATCAAGGCCCGCACCTGGTCCGCCGCGTCCTTCATGGCGGCCTCAGGCGTCTGCTTGCCGGTCACGGCGAGGGTGATCCCGTTATTCCAGGCTGTCCATACCGATCCCATCTCCGGAATGTTCGGCATCGGAATGGCGTTATCAATTTTTCCCATCGCTACCAGATCAGGATCGTCCATGGTGGCCAGGACAGACTTGAAGGCGGAGGGGCGCAAGCCCGTTTCGTAGATCTTCTGCATAAACTCCGGGGTGGCGACATACTCGGTCAGGAACGTCTGCGCCAAAAGTTGGTTCTCGCTGAAGGCGTTGACCATGAAACCCTGCACGCCGGAGAAGGGGGCCCCGTTATCCGGGAAGGTGGTCACTTTATAGGGCACACCGGAGGCCCGGATGCGGTCCAGCGCCCACGGGCCAGCCAGCAAGAACGGAACCTGACCGGTTTCAAACAGGGAGTGGGCAGTTTCGTAGTCGGCAGTTTCGGGTATGAGTCCCGCTTTGGCGGCATCGGCCAGATAGGTAACCCCGGCGATCATGCCCGGGCTATCAAGACCGACATCGTTAGGATTCCAGGCACCGTTCGCATCCAGGCCGAAGATGTAACCGCCTTTGGCGGTCAGGATCGGCAGGTTCTCGTAGCCGCCTCCGGCCATGGCAAAGGCGTATTTGACTTTGCCGGCTGCTTGCAGGGCGCGGCCAACTTCCAGGACTTGATCCCAGGTGGTGGGGGGTTCGGCGACCAGCTCGGTGTTGTAGAAGAACCCCAGGTTCTCAGTGGCGTAGGGCACGCCGTAGAGTTTGCCGTCCGTGTAGGTGAAAGCCTTCAAGGCCATGTCGACAAATTCGTCTTTTTTGTCGCCCAGGTCGATGGGGGCTACCAGACCGCTCTCGACCAAAGCCCCCAGCCAGTCGTGGACGCCGATGAAGATGTCGGGGCCCTCACCGGCCGGTGCGGCGGTAATCATGGGGGTGCGGATGTCCTGCACGCGCCCCAGGTCCTCGACGACAATCTCGACGTTGTATTGAGCGCGGAAGTCCTCGGCGAAGGCTTGCAGAATGGGTGTGCGCGTGTCGTCAGCCCAGATCTTCAGGGTCGCCACGGGGGTGGCCTCTGCGGTTGGTGGGACGGTTGTGGCCGGTTCGGTGGGCGCTGCGGTGGTCTGCGCAGGGGCTTCCGTGGGGACGGTCGTCGTCGCGGGGGCACCACAGCCGGTCGCCAACAAACTCAGCAGCAGAGTGACCAGGATGAAAGTCAGAATGGGTTTGGCTACGGTCTTCATCAAATCTTCTCCTTCCTAAAAATTGAACTGAATTGGGGGTGAAAAATTGTTATCGTTAACAAAAATAGCATAGCACAGATTTTATAAAAAGTCAATAGGTCGGCCCAAAAAGTGCTCATTTGGACTTATTGCCGCCATAATCGCCCAATTTGGCCGTCATTTTCGCTAAAACTGTGATATACTTACCGTTAACGATCACACTGATACACCGGGTACTGGGAAATATGAGCGCAGAAAACAACTCCCGAAAAGTGACCATCCTGGACGTGGCTAAAGCCTGCGGGGTATCCAGCCAGACTGTGTCGCGTGTTGTCAACAACAGTCCCAATGTCTCGGCGCGCACCCGCCGCCAGGTGCTGAAGGCCATTCAAACGCTTGGCTATCACCCCAATCAGTTAGCGCGCGGCCTGAAGACCCACCGTTCCTCCATCCTGGAGGTCATCACTTTTGGCGTCGAGACCTATATCCCGCGTGAGCTGATCGTGGCGATGGGGCGTGCCGCCATCGCTCATGGCTACAGTCTGATGTTTACCGATATCCCGCAAGATGATCCAGAGGAAGAGAAGCGCTTGTATGCCCACCTCAACAGCGGCTTGTGTGAAGCGGCCATTATTACCGCGCCGGTGGAAAGCAAACTGTTTGAAAAAATTTCCGCCGACCCGCCGCTCCTTCCCATGCTCCAGATCCGCAACCAGCGCGGCTCCACCGCCCCTTCAGTCATGATTGACCAGTATCACGGCAGCCGGCTGGCCACCCAACATTTATTGGACCTGGGCCACCGCCAGATTGCTGAGATCAGCGGGCCGCTCAATTTCCATGAGGCCCACACTCGCCATACCGCCTTTGGGGAGACCCTGCAAACTGCCGGTCTGGCACCGGTGGCTAGCGTGGAGGCCATGGAGTGGATGCCCAGGGATGGCTACCTGGCGGCCCAACGCCTGTTGGAGCGCGGGGCGCGTTTTACCGGCCTGATCGTCTCTAATGATTACCTTGCGCTTGGCGCTATGCTGGCGCTGAGCGAGCGCGGCCTGCGCGTCCCGGACGATGTCTCCATCGTTGGTTTTGACGATACTCCCGAATCGGCTTACTACAGCCCCCCCCTGACCACGGTCAGGCAGGATTATGAAGCTCTCGGCTACGAGAGCATCCATTACCTGGTGGAGTTGATCCGCCGCCCCGAAACTCCCACCCACCAGCGTGTCTTGATGCCCCAGCTGATCGTCAGGCAGAGCACCCGGGCGCTTGCGCCGGCTGCGGTCAGCGGATGATTTGCAAGAGTTTTGAGCTGCCAGGGCTATTTTGGATTTAGGATTTCGGATTTAGGATTTTGGATTGCGGATTTGGGCAGATGGTGTGGTTGATCGCTGTCGGGTAGCGCAAACTTTAGTTTGCGTACCCTCTGCGTCCGCGCAGTGAAATCCGGCTTTCAGGGGAGTTCCCCATGGGGCTGGCCTTCCAGCCAGCTTTCCAACGTCCGCCCGACGGTTTCCAGGCTCGCTGCCGAGACCTTGTCCGCCGTATCCTGGGTGGTGTGCCAGTAGGGGTAGTCAAAGTCAATGATGTCTACCGCCGGGATGCCCCGTTGCAAGAAGGGGAGATGGTCATCAATAATCGTGTGGCGCGGTTGCGGGACAAAGCGGTCGCCATAGCCCAACTGCCCGGCGATGGCCCAGAGCTGCTCGCGCAAGGTCGGATCGGAATTGGTTTCGTAGTAGAGCTGCTGGTCGGCGTCGCCGATCATGTCCACGACCACCACCGCGGTCAGCGGGACCTGCCACTCTGCCTGGCCCCAGGTCTCGGCCATGTAACTGGCCCCCACCGAGAAAGGCCACCCGTCCAGATTGCCGTTATCCTCGGCGTCAAAAAAGGCCAGGTAGACGGTGTAGGGCAACGGCTCATCCAGCGCGCGGGCCAGTTCCAGGAGCACGGCCACGCCGCTGGCCCCGTCGTTCGCGCCCGGTACTGGCCGGGTCGGGTCTTCGCGGTCGGCGGACTTACGGCTGTCGTAGTGGGCGCCGAGCAACACCGCCGGGCCATTACCCTTCCGGTAAGCGATCAGGTTGCGGATGGGCATGTTCTGGTACGTGAAGGTCTGTTCCTGGATTTCCCAGCCCAGCGTGGTCAGTTCTACCAGGATTTGATCCCCGGCCTGGCGGTTGGCCTCGCTGCCGATGAGACGGGGGCCGAGTGCCATCTGACGTTCCACCCAGCGATAGGCCAGGTCGCCGGTGAAGGTGCGCGGCAACGGGGTCGGCGTTGGCGGCACAGAGACGGGCGAGCGTGTCGGCGTGGCACAGGCCGCCAGCAGGCCGCCGAGGAGCAACAGTGCCATCAGGCTGAAATGGGGCAATTTGCGCTCTTGATGCTTCATCACTTACCTTTTACCTTTCCTCTCATCCCCACCACTTACTGCTCACCACTCCTCTGAAAATAGAAGCCAGTTAAGGAGTGAGCAGAGAGCAGCAGGTAGAAGTTCCTGTTTCCTGCTCACCGCTCACTGCTCACAT
>Ga0067045_1029376_pt1 | contig 21286 bp, 19 predicted proteins | sample TerdegcTABiofilm_FD_59184 | JGI IMG/M metagenome (GOLD analysis project Ga0067045, IMG submission 59184) | Combined Assembly of (Gp0054472, Gp0054536) Wastewater bioreactor microbial communities from Singapore -Terephthalate degrading...
CAGGTTGCATAATATCGCTCCAGTTCAGGTCTGTGTTGTCTCTTACTCAACAACAATATTAACCTGATGTATTCTTTATAACCGGAGTGTATAGTATCTCCTGGACACCGTACAAACAATTGTTGACATATTCGTTCTAGGCCACTATAATGATCTGAATTATTTTCAGGAGTAGTAAGCTCTAGAATAACTGAAAGAAAAGGAGTGTTTTTGGCTGAGAGCCTCCGCAGTTGAACAGGGCTGAAGTCGCCTGATGGATTTGCCGAAGAAATCCAAATTCGGAAATTAGACCGGCACGGTTGAGCCCGTTAACGCACAACCAGAGTTTTCGTTCTGGGTAGAGAGCGCTGCAGACTATGTAGCGAATCGAGGTGGTACCGCGGAAGAACCCCTTTCGTCCTCAGTGATGAAAGGTTTTTTTATTTTTAACAGGAGATATGATGAGCGATTTTCTTCTATCAAAAACGTACGATTTTAAAAACACTGAACAACGCATCTATGCCTGGTGGGAGGAAAAAGGTTTTTTCCAACCCAGCAATGACCCACGTAATCAAAACTTCAACCCTGAACGAAAACCCTTCGTTATTTCCATTCCACCACCTAATGTCACGGGTGAATTGCATCTGGGTCATGCTATGTTCGTTAGTATGGAAGATTTGATGATCCGCTATCATCGCATGAAAGGTGTTCCCACTCTATGGGTGCCAGGTACAGACCATGCAGGCATCGCCACTCAACTCCAGGTAGAAAGGTCTTTAGAAAAGGAAGGTATTACTCGCGAGTCTTTAGGACGTGAGGAATTTATTAAACGCATCTGGGCTTGGAAGGAGAAATATGGGGTGGTTATCACCCAGCAAATTCGTCGCCTTGGAGCTTCCTGTGATTGGACACGTGAGCGCTTTACGATGGATGAAGGTCTTTCCCGCGCCGTACGTGAGGCTTTCGTTCGCCTATATGAAAAGGGATTAATTTACCGTGGAAAACGCTTGATCAACTGGTCTCCATTGCTAAAAACTGCTATTTCGGATCTAGAAGTGGAATATTCAAAAGAACCTGGAACCCTCTACTACTTTAAATACATCCTAACAGATAACCCACAGGAATTCCTACCTGTAGCTACCACTCGCCCTGAAACTATTTTAGGTGACTCAGCTGTGGCTGTGCACCCTGAGGATTCACGTTACCAACATTTCATTGGCCGAAGTGTGCTTGTGCCTATTCTTAATCGAGAAATCCCTGTAATTGCAGATGAATACGTTGATCGCGAATTTGGAGGTGGGGCACTCAAGGTAACCCCTGCCCATGACCCTAATGACTATGCACTAGCCCAGAAGCATCATTTAAATATTATCAACATCCTCAACAAAGATGTAACTATGAATGAAAACGCTGGTCCCTATAAGGGTATGGACCGTTTTGAATGTCGCAAAAAAATCTGGGAGGATATGCGCGCTAAAGGATTAGTGATTCGCGAAGAACCCTATGAATTAAACCTTCCTCGATCCCAGCGAGGCGGTGAAATCATTGAACCTATGATCAGTGAACAGTGGTTCGTAAAAATTAAACCATTGGCAGAACCAGCCATTCAAGCGGTACGTAACGGTGAAGTGAAAATTATTCCAGACCGCTTCACCAAAGTTTTTTTCAATTGGATGGAAAATATTCAGGATTGGTGTATAAGTCGACAGTTATGGTGGGGGCATCGTATCCCGGTATGGTATTGTAACGACTGTCAGCAGATGACCGTATCGCGGCAGGATCCAACAGAATGCACTCATTGTCGTAGCCCACACATCCACCAGGATGAGGATGTACTGGATACCTGGTTCTCCTCCGGGTTATGGCCTTTTTCCACACTTGGCTGGCCCGAAGAAACCCCTGATTATGCCTACTTTTATCCAACTTCGTTGCTTGAAACTGGTTATGACATTCTCTTTTTCTGGGTAGCGCGTATGATTATGGATGGGATTGAATTTACCGGTAAGGCACCCTTCCATACCGTTTACCTACATGGCTTGATCCGCGATGAAAAGGGGCAAAAAATGAGTAAATCCAAAGGTAATGTGGTTGACCCATTGGATGTTATGAACGAACTGGGAACAGATGCCCTACGCTTCACTTTACTAGTAGGCTCATCACCAGGTAACGATATGAATTTAAGCGTTAAGAAAGTGGAAGCAAATCGAAACTTTGCTAACAAGATATGGAATGCTGGTCGTTTTGTACTTAATGCCATACAGAATGCACAGCAGTCCACAATTGAGCAAATACCAAACACCCTTGCCGATCTCTGGATTCAGGCGCGTTTAAGGCAATTGATCCGCGACGTCGATCGATTATTCAATAACCACCTTTATGGTGAAGCTGGACAATTAATTTACGAATTTTTCTGGAATGAGTTTGCCGACTGGTACATCGAGATTGCTAAATTACAACTCAAACAGGGGAACCAGCGTGCTTTTAATACCTCAAAAATCCTGGCGAATACCTTGGATACTTGTTTGCGCTTGCTGCATCCTTTTACCCCATTCGTCACGGAAGAATTGTGGGGAAACCTCAAAAAGACTTGCGAGAACAAATCACCTCTGTATTCACCATTAATGGGTTGGGAAGAAGCACTGATTGTGGCTCAATGGCCTGCGGTAAGCAACATGGAAGAATGGGAACAAAAATCCATTGATGATTTCAGAAAGGGCGTAATTGAATATGCACGAGGTTTCAGAAATCTAAAAGTCGAGTTGGGCATACCTACTTCTCAAAAACCCCTCGGAACAATTGTTGTTCCGGTTAATTATTATGATTTAGTTGTTGAGCAAAAAGATACTATCGCATCTACGGGTGGCATTATCCCAGATATCCATGATGACCAATCATTTAATTATGCCGGGTTTACTCAATTCCCATCCCAGAGCATCCCGGACAGCGGAGGGATGATTTATATTCATCAACAAGTGAAATCAAAGGATAAGATAATAGTTCTGGAAAAAGAATTAGCAAGGGTTAAGACACAAATTGACAGAATAGAAACCCTACTGAACTCTGATTTTGCTTATAAGGCCCCATCATCGGTTGTGGAAAAAGAGAAGAATAAATTATTTTCATACAGGACCACGAAGGAAAAATTAGAACAACAAATTAGAGACTTGAAATAAAAAAACAATAAGTAATTGCTATACAAATTTAAAACCGATCTAGGTGTATGCACCCAAATCGGTTTTATTTAACTATGAAATCAACTTGATTAATAGGAGATGGCACGCGGTAACTTTTTAGCCTGCTCAACCCATTTGGCCACCTGTTTAGGACTCGGTAGACGACGGACCAGTTTTTTCTTTGCATTCACTTCCTTCATTTTGTCAAACAGGTTTTGCGGCACACGCTTGGCTAACTCCACCACTGTATCCACACCGGCTTCTTCTAAAAGGTCGGAATACTCCTCACTAACCCCTTTGATGCGCCACAGGTCCGCATGGTTCACCCATTCCAGAATCAACTTTTCACTGATACCACTACCCTTGGCAATCTCCTCGCGGCCTTTGGGGGTTGCACCTTTCTTCAGAAGCATTTCCACTGTCTTGATGCCATAACCCGCTAGCTTCTTACGATAGACTTCACCTATACCCTCAATTTCCTTTAGACTCGCCATTTTTTTACTCCTTATAAATAATATTTTCTCTTACAATATCAATATTTTAGCATAATGATTTATAGAGTTCATATTTTTTTGCAAAATTTTTCCACACCCATAACCAATAGGATTTCGCCAAAATATATGCGATGAAAATCTAGCTTAGGATACTTTTTCCAAATCTCTTCATTTATGAAATGTGAAGGATTCATATCTTCCCAATACATTTTTCGGCACTCCAGCACTAATTCAGCTTCAGCAAACGAAGGTGCTTCCACCAACTGGCTCTTCACCGGCGTTAAACCGGATAGGGTGATCTTGTCACCGTCCCTACCCGATCGCGAACCCAAAAAATTCAATTTGTCCTTGTTATCTTCTGTAAAAACGCTTAATGTGAAAGTATTAAAACGCTCCATAAATTGATAAGTATAACGTGAAGGGCGAACCACAGTGATCGCTAGTGGTTTGTCCCACATGCACCCCAAACCACCACAAGCTACTGTCATTGCGTTAAACTCATTCTTGGCAAAATCACCACTGCACAGTAACAGCCATTGATCCTCCCAAAGAGAGTAGGAATGGGTAATCAATTCCTTTATAAGTATGGGCTTGCGATGGACTTCTTTAGCCTTTTCCTCAAGTTCAATATGAAAAAGATGGTCTGGATCAAGAGTAATAACTCGCACTACAGCCCTGAGTGGAATAGTTCCATACACATGTGGGAATCGTTCATTTGCAGGAGGAGACTTTTCAATTCTGACCATAGGACCTAATTTATGACTGTCTATTTCAAGTAAAACAAGGTCACTCTGTCCGTTAAACCATTTCTTTAATACATCATTAACCTGGTAATCGAAACAACAATGAATAAATCCCTCTGATTGTAGTGTGTCTGCTGAATATTGACTTGCAGATTTCATCTTTTCCCATTTCTCTTTGCTGGTTATGTGATAGATACGCATATTGTCCTCTTAAATTTTATATAGTTTAGTGATCAAAATTACCCTTTCTTCAGCATGCTTTAATAATTCCTCTCGTAATAAATTTCTTTGCTCATCTCTCTGCAGATTATAAGCATTAGCATAAGTATGACTGCTTTTATAAATCATTTCTAATTGTTTGGCAACCAGATCGTGGTCTTCAATAAAATCCATCCAAAAATTTCGTTCACTTCCCTTAATGATTACTCTTACTGTTGCCCCACCTTTTACATTTTTACAATCATTATCGGTTACGCTACGAAACAACAAATAATTTCTTTCCTTCACTATCGTAATTGATTATTTTATTACTGAGTAGTTTTTGCCTGCTCTTCTTCACGAATAAATAATCATGAATACTTACTCATCTAGCAGATGATGCAGGGCTGAACTCAAGATAAACTTTTTCAGGGGATTAATAATCATGTTCGAATAATCTATCAATATCATTGAAAATTTCATCTAAATCAATTATCGTACCCGCAAAAATTTTTATTTAGATGCTATCTGACAAATAAATGAAAAATCTAATTAAATGGATTCTCTCTAAAAATAGCTTTGTGTTTTATTGCCTATTTAGTGATCAAATTTATGATTTTATTAGGTAGACGAGTGTAATAACGAACTACTCAAAATTTTATTGTTTGCAACAGCCTCATTCTACCAACAAATTATTTAAGCAATCTTACTTTTTTTCCAATTCGAAAGACGAATTATGATAAACCCCGCAATCATAAGAGTTCCGAGCACAAGGACTATATTCTGATAAGTATTAATCCATTCCGCAATCAGTGGCCATTGCTCACCCAGCAATCTACCACCTATAGAAAGTAAAAAACTCCATAGAGCTGTTCCAATGATAGTTAATGGTATAAACTTGAGCAAGTTCATTGATGAAATCCCAGCAGGAATAGATATCAGGCTGCGTACAATTGGTACCATGCGTCCGAAGAAGATAACCCAATCACCATATCGCAAAAACCATGATAAGGATTTTTCCCAATCTTCTGTGGTAAGTAGTGCATATTTGCCATATCTGCTGATCAACAAACGAACACGTGGTTCCCCCAGCCATCTACCTAAACCATAAAACAGGAACGCTCCTGTCAGTGATCCAAGCATACCTACCACCGTCACCAATGGAATTGAAAAACGATTTACCAGAGTTAGGCTGCCAGCCAGAGGAAGTACTACCTCAGAAGGAATAGGTGGAAATACATTTTCCAGGAACATCACCAGATATAAACCTGGATAACCCAAGGTACTGATGATAGCCTCAGCCCATAGTTTCAGGTTATTTAATAACTCGCCTAAACCCATTCATATTTCCTAGTAAAAAGATGAAATGCCCTGGCATTATAATATCAATCTTTACTGCGCAGGTTACCTTGTATAATCACACCAATAACGAACAATCCAATCAGCAACGCTAATCCTAATGGTTGAGGAAGATTCAGGTTATCGGTGATCATCACAGCTCCAGATGCCGACGATAATAATATGAGAGCCCAGTCAAACATAGAGATGGCTAATAAAGCACCCAAAACACTTCCTATTACCACTGCCACCCATAGTAGCGAGCCCAAAGATAATCCCAACAAACTTATTAAAGAATAGGTTAAATAAATCCCTGCGATAAAACCAGCAATTCCTACCGCTACCTTTTGTACCATTACTGCCAATAGAGCACCCAGGACAGCAAATACCAATGCAATTGTCAGAATAACAGGTTGAGATAGTCCTGGTATTAACTGGGGACCAATGGTCATACCGAATAAGAAACCCACCACACCAACAAACAGCCAGAAAAGTTTTCGGCCTAATATCAGCAATGCTGCACCCGCTACAATCATTAAATAATTCATGCATTTCTCCTTAAATCAAATCTAATTCGCAATTACAGAATACATTGATAATCAACAAGATGAGTTAGTGATTAACACCTCATGGTTGTCATTCAAAGTGATCATCTTTTAACTAATAATGCACGTACCAAAATAAACACCCCTACTGCAATTAATACAATTGGGAGAACCGGTAATCCGAATTGCTCAAGACCAAATCCACTAATACCTAATATGATTTCAAAAAATATGAAACCGATCATGAAAATTGTGAGACCAACTTTCATTAACTGTTGTCCGCTAGAAACTAGGGAGTCATTCCGTTTGATGCTTCCATAAATCCATTGGCTCAGGCCAATTGTAGTAGGAGCAATTAATGACCAGGCGTATGCCCAGCTTGCCCACAAACTGGTAAGACTCTGCACTAGAAACAGCACACCAAGGGCGGTCAGGATACCACCCGCAATCGCCAAACCCACCCCACCGCTCTCCATATTCACTGCCGAAATGAACACAAACACACCAGGGACAATGAAGATGAATGGCCAGAGATTGTCAGCCAACGGTATTCGTAGATACTGTCCCAATAGGAGCAACACACCTATTATCAACAAGGATACCCCAAGGATTAGCACACCTCTGTCGGAGGAGGTTTCTTTAGTTTTCATCTTTGGCTCCTTTGTGGTAACAGGTTCAGGGGTAAGCACATTCTCCTTAGGTTCAACAACCACTTGTGTCTCGACTTTGCTTTTTACATCGATTTTTTTACTCTTTAGAGTAGCCATAATCACCTCTCTTATATTTTTCATAGTACTAATAGTTAACAAATCAATCCTACTCAGGATTTCATTTTTGTTCTGCTTGCACAACGTAATCGTCTCGCTTCTAGGAACTCAATCAAACCGTACCAACCAGGCAGGGTGGCGGCACACCTCCATGAACATTAAGGTTTCCAACAATAGGGAGATTATCCGGAGTCAGCTCCAGGATACCCCATCCCGGATTGAGTAGATAAACCACTCCCAGCACATCAAGCGAGCAAACGATTCCATTTGGCCGCCTATGCGAGGATAATGTGCAGGATATACCCCTCGGTGCAAAGTGGGTTATTTCAGAACCTTTCCTATTCATTCAATCCTCATTAATGAAAATGAATATGTCGATTCATTGAACAATCCTCATCCTGGTATTCAAATTCAATCGTGGTGTGTGCAAGTTGATATTTAGAGATAAAATCGTGAATTAAGCATTTTATCTTGCGAATATCTTCACGGTGTGCACCTTCTTTCAAAACCACATGAGTGGTTAGCACATTATTCTCTCCATCCAATGACCAAAAGTGGGTGTGATGCACATCACGTACATAATCTGCCTTCTTGATGACATTTTCAATTTCCTTAATACTCATCTGGTCTGGTACCGCTTGCAAGAAGAGCAAGAGCGTCATTCTGAAATTTTTAATCACATTCCACAACACAAAAAAGGTTATTATTAGGGAAAGGATGGGATCAAGGATTCGCACATCAGTAAAGAATAACACCACGCTGACTAGAAGAACTGCTCCCCATCCCAATACATCATCCAGCAAGTGCCATATGATTAAACGTGCATTCATATTTTTCGAACCACGCATTCGCAACACCGTCACACCATTGATCACAATTCCAACCAGGGCAAATACGACCATACCCCTTGCATTGGATAACTGTGGTTGAATTAATCGAGGGATCGCTTGCATAATTAAGTAAATTGAACCCACAATTAACACAATCGCAGAGATCACCGCCCCAAGCAGTGAAAAACGTCGGTAACCATAGGAATAGCGGGCATCATTTTTCCTTTGGGAAAAACGCTCCAGATACCAAGAGACACCCAAAGTGGCACTATCCCCCAGATCATGCAATGCACCAGCAAGAATGGATACACTGTTCGTCCACCAGCCTCCAATGAATTCAAAGATTGCAAATGCCAAATTGAGCAAAAATGCCAGACGCAGGTTATTCATAACCACTTGATGGGAAAATTCACTATTAAAATGATTGCTATGCTCTTTTATCATATACACGTTATTGTAACCTTGAATGAATTAAAACTTATATACAATCTATTAGAAAAAAGGAGCCTGTAAATGTTAACAATTGGTTATATTGGCTTAGGTATTATGGGGAAACCCATAGCGCGCAACATACTCAAATCTGGCTTTCCCTTGGTGGTGCATAACCGCAGTCAAGATGCAGTAAATGAATTATGCAATGAAGGCGCCATTCCTGCCCAATCTCCTAAAGAAGTTGCCGAAAAGGTAGATATTGTTTTTACTAACCTACCTGATTCCCCTGATGTCGAAGCTGTTGCCCTAGGAGAGAACGGCATAATCCAAGGGGGACATGAAGGTTTGATTTATGTAGATAATTCAACTATAACACCTTCAATTGCTCAAAAGATTTCAGAAATAATGAAAAGCAAAGGTGTGATCTGTCTGGACGCTCCAGTCAGCGGGGGACAGATTGGCGCACAAAAAGGTGCACTTACCATCATGGTTGGTGGTTCAGAAGATGGATTAAGAAAAGCTCTCCCCGTCCTAAAGGTTATCGGCAAGAGAATAACCCATGTAGGTGATAGTGGAGCAGGTCAGATCGCGAAAGCTGCCAATCAAATCATGGTGGCAGCACAAATGGTCGCCATGGGAGAATTGCTCATTTTCGCACAAACCCTAGGTGTCAATCCAGAAAAGGTAGTGGAAGCCATCCGTGACGGTGCTGCACAGTGTTGGGCTCTAGATAATAAACCAGAACACCTGTTCACTGGTAATAGAAAGCCTGGGTTTAAAGCAGCATTACAGGCAAAAGATTTAAGAATCGTCATGGAAACAGCTAGTAAGTGTGGTGTCCCTCTCCCAATGACTGCTATTAATATGCAATTATATAATGCCATGATTGCAATAGGGATGGGTGAATTGGATAATTCCGCGGTGATAACTGTAATTGAACTCCTTGCATCCACCCAATTGAATGTTAAGTAACCAGCAAGTGCGAAAGTAGTCAGAGACAATTTATTATCAAATTAATAACTTGCCTTCAAAAACTAGAACAGCCTGCCCTCCCAATTTAACTCGGTTATTGTCTAATTTTATTTTTATAATTCCTCCTCTTTTAGAGGCTTGGTACGCGACTAATTCATTCTTTTTTAGTCGCTCACCCCAGTAGGGTCCCAGGCAACAATGTGCTGAACCAGTAACAGGGTCTTCATCAATTCCCACCCAGGGAGCGAAATATCGCGAAACGAAATCAACCTCCGGTAGTGTTGATCGCGCTGTTATAGCAACGCCTTGTAATGGAATTCTTAACAACTTTTTGATATCTGGGGTACATTCTCTTACCTCTTTTTCAGAAGCAACTTCCACAATAATATTCTCATTGCTTTTTTTTACATGCAATGGTTTTACTTTTAGTGCATCCACAATTCCTGTAGAGGGTGTAAATTCTGTCACATCAAAACGCGGAAAGTTCATCCAGATCCATTTACCCTTTTTTCTCACCTGCAATAGACCACCAGATGTATAAAATTTGATAATATTTTTACAGTCCACATATTCCTTCTCATACAGTACAAAAGCACTAGCTAATGTGGCATGACCACATAGGTTTACCTCTGTAGTGGGCGTAAACCAGCGCAAGCGATATCCATCTTGTTCATGGATAAGAAAGGCTGTTTCTGATAGATTCATTTCGCATGCCACATATTGCATCCATTCTGCTTGCCTATTAGAGGGTAAGATACATACCGCAGCAGGATTTCCTGAAAATGGCGTGATAGTAAATGCGTCCACCTGAAAAATACTAATTTCCATATTTCTCATCCTCTCTTTCTAGCAAACATAATTTCAACAGGTTAGCTACATAAAAAATACAAACCAAAATAACGTGTAAATCTACAGATTCAATTAATTTCTTGAGATGAATCAATTAACAATTGACAACCACTGGAACCCTAGGTGAAGTCCAGCGATGCATATCCTCGAATAGGTCAAACATGGGTAACTCGACATTGAAAGCGACGCGTGACCTACCGTGAGCAGAGGATATTCTGTGCAATTCAGACTACACATAATCTAAATAATACTTATGCAAAATCCATGGTTTGCATAATAAGAATACCATTAATAAATTTGCCCAGAACGGTAAATTTGTGGCAATTACATGAATTAATCCTGATTCAATATTATTTAACCATTCAAGTCTTTTTTGCTATGTATCACGGGCATTCCTCAAATAAGAAACCTAACCCCAATTACAACATCTGAGGATTAGCTAATCCAATTATGACAATAGAACTAACCGCACCTATTCCAATTTCCAGAACGAAATCTTTATCTTCGATTTTTAATAAACATAATACCTTCTTGTGTTTTTTTATGTCCCAAAAAACATCTACCTAAACATAAATTCTGCCCTGCCGGTTGTAATTACGCTGGGTAAAAATTAATAATATTTGTACTTATTATCATTTTCGAATTAATTCCTATCTTCTAGTTAGTACTAATTTTCTTTGTATGCTCAATTACTTATTGCAATCAGGATTCATCATTATGGTGTTAAATATTAATGCAGTATACTTTCTTCTTTAATCCTCAATAGAAATTAAATCTTATGAAGCATGCAGTCAGCATCAGTATTGGGTCTGCCAGAAGAGATAAGGTTGTAAATATCTCACTTCTGGGTAAGGATATTCGACTTGAACGCATCGGTACAAATGGAAATTTGAAACGTGCACAACAATTGTATGAGAAGCTGGATGGACAAGTGGATGCATTGGGAGTGGGGGGAGCAGTCCTAGGTTTACAGGTGGCCAACCGCTGGTATCCATTCTATTCCGTAATGCCTTTAGTCCAGGGAGTCAAACATACCCCGGTAGTGGATGGCACTGGTTTGAAAATGACTCTAGAAGCAACTGTAGGAAGTATATTGAAACAATATTTAGGCAATCAAAACAAAGGGAAAAAGGCATTGATCATGACCGCAGTAGATCGCTGGGGACTGGCGCGGACATTTCTGGAGAATGATTATACTTGTGTGTTTGGTGACTTCTTCTTCAGTCTGGGATTACCCATCTCCATTCGCACTGAATCCACTATTAAATTATTAGCCCGGTTATTATTACCCATATTGAGCCGTCTACCATTTACTTGGCTATATCCAGTGGGAGAGGCACAGGAAAAACGTACACCTAAAATGAAAAACTATTTTTATTGGGCAGATGTAATTGCAGGTGATTCTCATTACATAACACGCTATATGCCCGATGAATTACCTGAAAAAATTATTGTTACCAATACAACCACTCAAGACGATGTGGCATTATTCCAACATGCAGGAGTGAAAACATTAGTTACCACAACCCCAGTTTATGACGGCCGTTCTTTTGGTACGAATATGTTAGAGGCAGCCATTATTGCAGCACTTGAATACACTCGACCAGTGGATTATGCACACCCAGGTGATTATTATGATTTGATGAATAATGCTATAGAAAAGATCAAACTTACTCCTCAGATAAAGGAACTGTAACATGTACGCAATGATAACTGCCGGAGGTATACCATCACCGGATGAACAATTATATGAGATGACCCAAGGAAAAAGTAAAGCACTATTAGAAATTGCGGGTAAGCCCATGATCCAATGGGTACTAGACGCACTCAGTGGCAGTTCTAAGGTGAAACATGTAATTGTTATTGGTTTGCCTACTAATCCCGGATTGTGCTGTACACACCCTTTAACTATCCTTCCTGGCAATGATAGTATAGTAGAAAATATTTCCGCTGGAGCGGAACTTCTTTTTCAAATTGACCCAAATGCAACTCAAACTTTGCTGATCTCCTCGGATATCCCCGCCCTAACGCCGCAAGTTATTAATTGGATGATCGATAATATAACTCATCGCGAAGAGGATATATTTTATTCAGTCGTCAAACGTTCAGTTATGGAAGAACGTTATCCTAACTCTAGGCGCTCTTATGTACGTTTAAAAGATACTCAAGTCTGTGGAGGTGACCTTCATGCGATACGCCCGCAAATTGTTCAGAGAGATAACCTCCTCTGGCAACGAATTTTTAACGCACGAAAAAACATATTTAAGCAGGCATCTCTAGTGGGTATAGATATACTATTTTTACTTTTACTAAGATGTTTAACCCTGCAAGAAGGAATTAATTATATTAATCGTCGATTGGGCATTCGAGGCACAGTACTGGTTAGCCCTTATGCTGAGATTGCCATGGATGTGGATAAACCCTTTCAATTTGAAATATTAGAGAAGGAGTTACAAAACCGTTGATACACCAATTGCTTGAAATTGATAAAAACATATCTAATCGTTTGAGATTACCTATAAACGCAAAATTTGCACGCATGATAGCCGCGTTTTTTGCTCATTCAGGAGATTCTTGGTTCTGGTTGGCGGGATTATCGGTCATCTGGCTTTTCAATCATGGCACATGGCGCACCTTAGCAGCTTTTTACAGTTTTGCTATTCTGGCATTAGCAGGCATCGTCCTTGGTATAAAATTTATTGTCCGCCGTCGTCGTCCAGCAGGTGAATGGGGTGCTATCTATCGTAATACTGACCCGCACTCATTTCCCTCCGGGCATGCTGCACGTGCCATCATGTTAGCAGTACTTAGCTGGACCATTGGCATCCAACCCTTAGCGTGGATTATTACTATTTGGGTCCCGCTTGTAAGTATAGCACGTGTGAGCATGGGAGTGCATTACGTTATTGATGTGATTGCTGGTTGGCTCCTTGGTTTTTTAATGGCCCTCATAATGCTTATTGCCAGATCATCACTATACTCATTGTTTCCATTAATATTTTTTACTTAATTTCAAAACTTAATAGAGAAAGGAATAACGCTTATAAAACTATTGAAGAAAAATAAAATACATATACTGTAAATGAAAAAATGAATAGGTTTTTCTCTTATTTTGATGATGATTTTCACTCGATAGGATATAATGCTGAGTGGTTTGAGTAATATTAATAAATCGTCTTTCTTTAAAAAATGAATCAATAATATTATGGGAATTTCAAATTAAGGATCAACAATGGCAACTATAAAAACATATAAGGTGTCTGCAAAAAGTCCTGGCGGTTTTCTCATCGAAACTAAAGCAGGAAATCACACCGTGCTGGTGGATCAACCTATTGAAGGTGGTGGTAAAGATCTGGGTCCAACACCGTTAGATTTTGTTTTAATCGCACTAGCTGGTTGTTTGATAACAATTGGAAAAATAGTAGCACACCAGCAAAAATTAGATATCAGAGACATTCAAGTCAATATTGAAGGTGACCTAAACTTGGATGTCCTACGGGGGCAGGAGACGAGTGATCGTGCAGGTTTTCGCAACCTCAAAGTAGAGATGACTATAGATGCAGATATGAGCCAGGAAGAAAAGGAACGTTTCGCCACTGAGGTGGATCGACGCTGTCCGGTTTCTGAAAATCTAATGAACCCAACCCCAATACAAATCACAGTTCGTTAAATTCTATTTCAAATATCATTTTTACCCTTCGAAATCGTTAGGATGTATCGTTAAAGAATAAAAAGAATAAATGGAATACAACAGGACATCAATCTTGGATATGTTGCATCTGTGGTCATGTTAATAATATTTTCAAATAATGCAATGTTCCGTTGTTATTAATGTTCTCATCCACCCCATGTTTCATAGCCACATTAAATGATTATGGTTTTTTAGATATTTTCACATTACGAATTATTTGTGGAAAATGGCGTAGTTCAACTTTATAAAATTAGAGGTTTAAATTACTCTAGTTGACCAAAGTAAAGACAAATAATCTATTCTAATTAAACAATTCTGATCAAGTAACTTGTTTTCTTAATTGAAAACAACTTTACAAAGTCATCTCTCTCGATTATGCTTATTATGGGGATGGAAGAACTCCGGTGGGTTCCTCGGTCTTCAAAACCGGTGGCGGGTCGCCATGCGAGCCGCGGTGGGTTCGACTCCCATCCATTCCCGTCTCTGATTCTATGTACATGGAGAGATGAATGTCACAACCACTTAATATTGATCAACTTACCGACATAGTGAAAAGAATCTTTATCATCAAGGAGCTAATTCAAGGTGATGAAAATCAAACTTTCCTCCTCCGGTTTAAGGGACATCTAATTGGACCTGATAGTGTTAGCGCTTACGATTTACTCTCTGCAGAAATGAAGCCGTTTGGACTCACCCCACGCTTTTTCTATAGCAAAAATCAACAGATAATTAGCTTAGAACGCTCACAACCAGAACCAAAACCTCTTGATCCACGCATCAACCTTGTTTTATTTATCCTAACCATGCTAAGTGTTATTTTCACTGGTGCGATGTATGGGATTCAGGGTGAATTTCCTTCTGATCCTCAACAAGTCATAAAGTTGATTTTCAGCCAGGGTTGGCCTTTTGCCGTAGCATTACTTTCCATTCTAGCAACCCACGAGTTCGGTCATTACTTTGCAGGGAAGAGACATGGTGTGAAGGTCACACTGCCCTACTTCATTCCACTGCCCTTAAGTGCTTTTGGTACATTGGGTGCATTTATCAATATGCGTTCATTACCTAAGAATAAACGTGTCCTTTTTGATATTGCTATCACTGGACCATTAAGTGGATTGATTGTGTCAATAGTAGTCTTATTGATAGGACTCAACCTTTCATCTCTCAATTCATTGCCATCTTCCCCAGACCTTGGGGCTAGTCTGCAGATGGAAGGGAACTCTCTACTCTATCTTGCACTAAAATACTTGGTGTTTGGCAAGATTCTACCTCAGCCACCTGGTATTAATGGGTTTTCCTTAATACTTTTTTGGGGACAATATTTTTTCACCGGACATCCATTTCCATGGGGCAGTCTGGATGTTCTCCTGCATCCGGTAGCTTGGGCTGGATGGGCAGGTCTGTTTGTGACTACCATTAATTTACTTCCCGTTGGACAGCTGGATGGCGGTCACATATTTTCCTCCCTGTTCGGTGAGGAGAATGCACAAAGAATCTATCCATTTATTCTTGCTGGATTGGTTCTCCTTGGATTCTTCTGGAATACCTGGTGGATTTGGGCTTTACTCCTCTTTCTACTCGGGAGATTCTACGCCCAACCATTGGATCAGATTACTAGATTAGATATGCGGCGCAGAACTCTAGGATGGTTAGCATTGGTCATCTTCATCATTACTTTTATCCCGGTTCCTCTTTCCATCATTTCTTAAGTCTTCAATAGTAGCAAACACTATTCAAGGAAAGGCATCTATCTCTCGCGCCATGGGAACATATCAATCCGTTCCCCCTTAAGTGTCAGGTAGTGACCTAAAGTATCAGCTGCTAAACATGAATGAACAGGAATAATGCATATCACATCACCTATTTTAATTTGATTGAATACTGACTGACTTAATTTAATAATTCCATGTTCTTGCGAGAGCGAAACTACCCGGCACCCCAATTGTGGTTTTGTCCATTGATTATTTTCTAACAAACAGACCATGCCATAACAAATTTCACCATCCAAGATAATAGACTCTTTGGATAAATGAATTGCGCCACCAAAAACAACTATCTCATTTCTTTCTGCATGCTTTGCAACCACTGGACAGGCGACAGCCACCGCAATATCCTCCTCTTGACAAACACCTAACATTAATTGCCAGGCATCAAAAAAAATGAAGTTACCAGGCCTGATCTCATCTACCTTTCCAAGGTCCTCACTCAACCAACACCCAGGTGTATCACCTACTGAAATTTCATACGCTGAATGACGTTTATTAATAAACCATTGATTTACTTCATTTAGATGGTTAACCGAATCCTGATAGATCTTGAGAATCTCCCCTTTTGAACCAGCATGATAGCTATGCCCACTGTGTGTCAACCAACCACGTAGAATCAGTTTATTGCAATCTAGAATTGTAGCCTCTAATTCTTCAATCTTCTCTCGATCCTGCCACCAGATCCCCGCACGATGCATACCGACATCGATTTTCACCCAAACATCACACAATAGGCGCAATCTCTCTTGTAAAAATTGGGTGCTTGCCAATGATTCCACCAGCAGTTCTAGATGGAAATGATCAGCCAACCTGTTAATCTCATCTATTTCACACCAATTGAGTGGAAATGCAATGGTAATATCTTTCCAGCCATGATTTGCAAAATAACTAGCCATGCGAACAGAGGAAACCGTGATGGCACTTACCCCCTCTTCACGGAACCACTCAGCGATATGTGTTGATTGATGCGTTTTAAAATGTGGCCTGAAGCGTATGCCCTGCCTACGTGCTTTCTCTACCATACATTTTATATTTTTGCGTGCTTGATTTTCGTCCAATAACAGGGTCGGAACCTTAATTTGAGATATTATTGGGTTGGTTTTCACAATCATTCCTTGTAATATTTTAGAACAGTATAATACCTCCTATGATAAATTTAGAAATTGCCAACACCTTTGAACGCATTGCTAACTTATTAGAAATTAAAGGAGAGCTTGTGTATAAGGTGCTTGCCTATCGTCGCGCTGCGGAGAGTATTCGGGTGCTAACTACAGAAATCTCCTCTATGTCCAGCAAAGAAATCATGAATATACCGGGGGTTGGAAAAGCAATAGCTAAAAAAATAAATGAATTATTAACAACCGGTCGCCTCGAGTTTCTGCAGAAATTGGAAAGGGAAGTTCCTTCCTCTCTAATTGAACTGCTGCAAATTCAGGATGTAGGTCCTAAAAAAGTGGCTTTATTCTGGAAACACGCAAATATCACCTCATTAGCGGAGTTAGAAATAGCTGCACTTGCAGGTCATTTGCGCAATCTGCCTGGTATGGGCGAAAAGTCGGAAGCACGTATACTGGCTGGTATTCAGGTCCTCAAGCAGCACAAACAACGACTACCTATTCATAAAGCATTGAAAATTGCTGAAATTTGGATGGAAAAAATTCGAAAGATTCAACACCTCGAAAGAGCGGAAATTGCTGGTAGTTTACGTCGTTGGAAGACAACCATTGGTGACCTAGATTTCGTGGGTTCAACACGTAGTCCAGATCAGGTGATGCAGTTTTTTTCATCCCAAGATGGCATCAAACGAATCCTGTCACAGGGTGAAAATAAAACTAGTGTGGAATGTGAGGAGGGTTTAAATATCCAGCTTTGGTTACAACCCCCTGAGCGATTTGGCAGTTTATGGCAGTTTGTTACTGGCAGCAAGGAACATAATGTACGACTGCGGGAATATGCCCAAAGGCATAATTTATCTCTTTCTGAGCGTGGCTTCATAGACCAGAACCTAAAAGAAACCCTCTGCTTTAATGAACAGGACGTCTATGAGACATTAGGACTACAGTACATTCCACCTGAATTACGAGAGGATCGTGGTGAGGTTCAATCAGCTATAAGCCACAATCTTCCACAATTAATATCTATTGAGGATATTCAATCAGATCTGCATGTGCACACCGATTGGTCCGATGGGAAATCTACTTTAGAAGAAATGACGCAAGAAGCAATAAAACGTGGATTAAGAATCCTAGCCATTGCCGACCATAGCATTGGAAGCCCTGATATTGACAATGGGATGGATGAAAAGCGCTTGCAGGAGCAACGACGGTTAATTAAGCAATTACAAATACATATTGGTCACTCATTATTAATATTACAGGGTGTGGAAGTTGAAATTCTCTTAGATGGTTCATTAGCATTGCCCAATGATGTTTTGTCGAAATTGGACCTTGTCATTGCTTCAATGCACGATCATCATGACCAACCACGCTCTGTTAATACAGAACGATTAATCAAAGCTATAAGCAATCCTTTAGTTGACATCATTGCCCACCCTGGTGGTCGAGAAGTGCCGCGAACCGAAGGTGCCGAATTAGAGTGGGAACCTATCTTTCATGCCGCGCACAAACATCAAGTAGCACTGGAGATTAATAGTAACCCGTTCCATCTTGACATGGATGAGATACGCTCCCATCAGGCTGTTAATACCGGATGCTTACTATCGATAAATACTGATGCACATGTCAGCTACCGAATGGATAATCTTAAATTTGGCATTGGGATTGCAAGACGTGGATGGGTTAGCTCACAAAAGGTCATTAATACCTGGTCCAAGGCAAAATTGTTGGATTGGTTGAAAAATCGAAAGAAATAACCACTTTATGATAAAGTGGCAAAAAATATCTGGTTACCAAAAGCTAAGAAGAGCTGATTTGTCTTAGATACGCCAAATGCTGTTGCATTGGAAGAGGGTATTGGATAAGTTGCACTGGGTGCAACTTTTAACAAGTTTTTTAAATTTAACTGATAACTGAACTGATATACACTTTGATTAGCCCCATCCAAGATGTAAATTGAAGAGTAAGGGATTTGCGTTGCTTGCATCGAGATAAATTGTGCATCCATAAATAACCAAGGATTTTTCTCACGCCCCAAGCGGTTATCTGTATAAGGTGTTGGATCATCACACTCTGTTTGTTTTGCATCCTTCAATGAACTATATTGACAGGTAGTCATATGCCCATCAGCATGCAAAATATATAAATTATCCTTATCTACAACAAGATCAATTGCCCCACTAAGGTCTGGAATATTCTCGTCAAAGAATGAATTGGGTGTACTGACATAATTGATGCCGGTAAGCTCATCTGGTACGTAAAAGAGGACTTCATTCTTCTTGCTGTCTAAAATATATAGCCATCCATTATCGAGAGTGATGCTAGTAATCTTTTCCCAACCCCCGGATGGTGAAGGTATGCGTTGTGCAGCGGGTGAATCTCCTGGTACGCAATAAAGCAGATTGCCACTCTCATCGATAGCCATTACTCTGTATCCGGTGGGTTGGTTAGGTGGTAGTGCTACCAGGTCTATTAGATTTCCTACCGTGATAGTCCCATATTGCCCGGGATTACAAGCAAATGTGGTATCTATTTCATAATACCCCTTAGGGTTGAAAAACAATCTTATTACACTACCTGAATGAGCATCTAACACATAAACGTCTGAACCAGCAGGGAGAATTTGATTGACATAGACTTCAGCAGGTAATCGTTGAGTAAGTGCTGGGCGAAAATCCAAACGCTGACTGAGGTCCAAACTATCCATTACGGTTTGTGCCTGCACCTGTAGACTATTAGATTCCACATTACTATCATATTCTTCAGCTTTAATAACCATTTGCAATGCCTGATTCCAATAATCATATTTCAATTTGGGTTCCGTCTGCATTTCCGCCAAGGTGGCATACTGTTTAGCAAGTTCGAGGTACCCCTTGAATTGATCCTCGCGCCCGCTGCGAGTGTATATAATCAAACCTGTTGCTACTAAAATTAATGGAATTAATATTAAGAGGGAAGTCATCAAAGCTGGTGTTAACCATTCCCTTCCAACTACTTTTGGAAAGATTCGTAGAAAGATTGTTTTTACAGAATCTTTAAAATGCTTTTTGATTTTACTTAGAGATTGCCATATTTCTTTATCCCGTGACAACTTTACAGCATGCTGTTTTTTTGGGAGTGGTAAATCTAATTTCGGTTGATTGACTTTTGGGGTTTCAGTCTGACCTGGTTTTACAGGGATACTCACTTCCGCTTCTTTCTCCACTAACATAGTGGACGATTGTCGAGAGAACTCTGGTTGATCGACAACAGACTCTTCGACCTCTTCTTTAAGGTTTACCTCTGCATCATTGGGAATTGAAGGCGTTACACCTAATTCACCCAGAGGAGATTGAACTGGTTTAGCCGCTGACTCTTTTGGAAGGTTAACCTCTCCTACTTCTTCTACAAACTCTCCCCATACACCTCTTTGAACCCGACCATTACCTGGGATTGCTTTCACTACCAGAGCTTGCACACCTTCTGTCACTTGGTTAAGCAAACGTCTTTTCAAAAGCTCGATGCTTAAAAAAGAACTGCCTTTGAGATTATCTTGTGTCCAAGTGTCTGGGGGATAGGTCGAAAAAATTAATAGACAGCAAGGCTGCACCTCTGTTGAATAAAACTGTGTACTTAAACTACGACTTACCCCAACAGGCTTGCCAGGATTCTCCTCATAAAAATGTTTAATCCGTTCCGGATAGAGTACAAAGCTGTGTGTTGATCCGACGTGACAAATAAAAAATGAATCCTTATGAAGAACCGCTAAGTTTAAACGACCATCCACAGTCTGTCCAACTATTGCTCTTTCCAGGTTATATTCAAGTAAGACCCGGTTGGCTTCTTCGGCAGCTGCTAACATGGCACGTGTCACTGAACCCAAGGTGGCATAAAAAGCATCTGCCATTTGATGCAACAACTTTTTAATGTCTTCTGAACTTACCTCATCCCCATTTAAAGTAAGCAGCACAGCAAGCAAGTCATCTTTACGTAGCCGATTAGCTCCACGTGGTGCTAGACATACCAGACTGCCCGGTAATTGTGTTAATTCTTTACCGGTTTGGATGTTTAGCAGGTAGTAGTTTAAATCATAAACCATATGCCTGATATTGAGTTAAATTGATTATACCCACATCTTATAAGAATCATTTTCTCTTTCAAGGGTAAAATAAAAAGTAAGAAACAGTAAGAATGATTTAATTTATTAAAGGATTTAACAATGTCCAACCAATTTTATTTGGGCAAACTGTTTGATCTCAAGAATGGGAAATTGCAGGAAGAACGACTGGGATACAATCCGCCCGACCTTACCACCCATGCTGTCGTTACAGGTATGACTGGTTCGGGCAAGACTGGCCTTTGTATTGATTTGCTCGAAGAAGCTGCATTGCAGGGCATTCCAGCAATCATTGTCG
>Ga0067045_1003465_pt1 | contig 21260 bp, 18 predicted proteins | sample TerdegcTABiofilm_FD_59184 | JGI IMG/M metagenome (GOLD analysis project Ga0067045, IMG submission 59184) | Combined Assembly of (Gp0054472, Gp0054536) Wastewater bioreactor microbial communities from Singapore -Terephthalate degrading...
GGAGCGGGGGTTGTCGGAGGTGATCACGACGAGATCGCTCCCCTCGGCGGCGGCCCTGCCCATGAGCGGGCGCTTGCCGCGGTCGCGGTCCCCGCCGCAGCCGAAGACGGTGATGATCCGGCCCCTGCGGAACCGGGCGAGATTCTGGAGCACCCGCCGCAGGGCGTCCTCCGAGTGGGCGTAGTCGACGAAGACGGCGGGCTCGCCGGGCGCGCTGATCCTCTCGAGACGTCCCGGGACGGGCCGGGCGGTCTCGATGCCCCGCTGGATCGCCGTGAGCGGAATGCCCAAGTGGAAGGCCGCCGCCGTGGCGGCCAGGATGTTCGAGAGGTTGAACTGGCCGATGAAGGGCGCCCGGATCGGGAACGTGCCCGCCGGGGTTTCGATCTCCGCCCGGATCTCGCCGAGGTCGTACTCCACGTCCCGGGCCTGGACGAAGGCGATCGAGTCGATGCCGAAGGTCGTGAGGCCCTTGGCGCCGAGCTCGTCGGCGAGCCTCCGTCCCCAGGGGTCGTCGAGGTTGATGATCCTCCCCTGCAGGCGTCCGTTCTTCTCCCCCGCGAGCAGGTCCGTGAAGAACCGCTTCTTCGAGGCGTAGTAGGCCTCCATGGTGCCGTGGAAATCGAGGTGGTCCTGCGAGAGGTTCAGGAAGATGCCGCAGTCGAATGCGCAGTCCTCCACCCTTCTGAGCTCGAGCGCGTGGGAGGAGACCTCCATGACCACGTGGCTGACCCCCGCGTCGCGGATCTCGGCCAGCAGGCGCTGCAGCTCGAAGGATTCGGGGGTCGTGTGCGAGGCGGCCGACACGGTCGAGCCCCAGCGGTAGTTGACGGTGCCGATCACGCCGGGCTCGTGTCCCGCCTCCTTCAGGATCGATTCGAGCAGGTAGGTGACGGTGGTCTTGCCGTTGGTGCCCGTCACCCCGACGAGGCCGATGGAGGCCGAGGGGTGCCCGAAGAAGTTCCGGCCCAGCACCCCNAGGGCGCGGCGGCTGTCGCGCACCCGGACGGCGGTNTAGNCGGCCTGCCGGGCGATCTCCCGGTCGTAGACGACGGCCCTGGCCCCCCGCCTCACGGCCTCGGGAACGAAGAGGTGACCGTCGAACTTGGCCCCCGCGACGGCCACGAAGAGGAAGCCCTCCCCGCAGCGGCGCGAGTCGAAGCAGATGCCCTCGATCTCCCTCGCGCGCGTCCCGTGAACCTCCAGGACGTCGACATTCTCGAGCAGGTCAAGCAGATCCACGTCGGCCTCTCAATCCCCGGTGCTGAAGGACACGGTGCACGACCGGTGGCCCTTGAGCGGGCTGCCCGCCGCCGGTTTCTGGCTCACGGCCCAGCCGCTGCCCGTGACCGTCAGGGCAAGGCCCTTTTCCTGGGCCGCCTTCAGGGCCTGCCGGACCGTCATCCCCCGGAAATCGGGCATGACGGCCTCCTCGTCCGCGGCGGCGGCGCCGGCCGCCGGGATCGCCGCGGGGGTCGACACGAGCCGGATTCGGGCGCCCGTGTTGATTTCCTTTTCCTGCACGGGGGGCGTCTCCCCGATGTCGTGCTCGAAGCAGCGGATGAGCTGCTGGGAGATGGACCTGAAGACGGGCGCCGCCGCCTCGCCGCCCCACTTGTGGAGCTGCGGCTCGTCGATGGAAACGAGCATGACGAAGCGGGGGTTCTCGGAGGGGAAGAAGCCCATGAAGGAGGTCCGGACCCGTTCGCTGGAGAAGCGCCTGTGGGCGAAGTCGAACTTCTGGGCCGTGCCCGTCTTGCCCGCCACGTCCACGTTCACGAGCGCCGCGTTCTTGCCGGTGCCGCCCTGCTCGCCCACGACGTTGGTCAGCATGGCCGTCATCCGCCGCGCCGTCTCGGCGGAGACGACGCGCCGCACGGGGGTGGGGGTGAACTCCCGGACCGTCTCGCCGCTCGCGTCGACGAACTTCTTCACGATGTGGGGCTGCATGAGCACCCCGTCGTTGGCGATGGCGGACAGGGCCGAGACGAGCTGGATGGCCGTCACGGAGATGCCCTGGCCGAAGGCGATCGTGGAGGTGTCGACCTGCGTCCAGCTCTGCCAGGGTCTGAGCAGGCCCGGGATCTCGCCGGGCAGCTCGATGTTGGTCTTCTGCCCGAACCCGAAATTCCGGATGTAGCGGTGGAACTTCTCCCGCCCCAGCTTCTCGGAGATCTTCACGGAGCCGATGTTGCTCGAGTACTTCAGGATCTCCCGCACCGTGAGCACGCCGTGCCTCTTGCGGTTGGCCTCGTGAAAGGTCGCGTTGGCCACGCGGTAGGCGCCGTTCTCGCAGTAGAAGCGGTCCGTCTCCTTCACGACGCCTTCCTCGATGGCGGCGGCCACCAGGAAGGGCTTGAAGGTGGAGCCGGGGTCGAAGCAGTCCGTGATGGCCCTGTTGCGCTTCTGGTCGGCCGTGGCGCCGGCATAGGCGTTGGGGTTGAAGACGGGGTTGTTGGCCATGGCAAGGATCTCGCCCGTGCGGGGGTCCATGACGATGATGAAGCCGCCCCGCGCGCGGGTCCGCAGCACGGCCTCCTTCAGGTTCGACTCCACGGCGTGCTGGATGCGGCTGTCGAGGGTCAGGACGAGGCTCAGCTGCTCGTCCCTCTTGCCCGTCACGGAGCGCTCGGGCATGTAGAGCTTCTTGCCCCGGGCGTCGCGGCCCCAGAGGATCTTTTCCGGCTCGCCGCGCAGGTACCCGTCGTAGCGCATCTCGAGACCCTCGAGGCCGTTGGAATCCATCCCCACGAAGCCGAGGAGCTGGCCGGCGAGTTCCCGGTTCGGGTAGAAGCGCTTGGGTTCCTGGATCAGGTAGACCCCCTCCATCTTGAGCTTCTTGATCTGCTCGGACTGGGCGGGGGTGATCATGCGGGCCACCCAGCAGAAGTTCTTCGACTTGGCGATCTGCTGAGCGATCGCCTTCTTCGGCTGGCCCGTCACGGCGGCCAGCCGGGCGGCCGTCTCGTCGACGTCGTCGATCTTGGAGGGGTCGGCGAAGACGGAGTCCGCGAGGATGCTCGCGGCGAGCTTCTCGCCGTTGCGGTCGTAGATGATGCCGCGTTCCGGGTAGAGCTGGAGGGCCTTCTTGTGCTGCCTTTCGGCGAGGGTCTTGTAGGTCTTCCCCGTCATGATCTGCAGGTGGAAGGCGCGGAAGACGAGCGCGCAGAACAGCACCCCGAACAGCGCCAGCATCGTGGCGATCCGGAAGCGGAACCATTTTCTCGCTTTCCCGTTCATTTGATCAGGACCACCTGCTCCCGTTCGGGGTACTGGAGCTTGAGCTTGTCCCGGGCGATGGCCTCGATCCGCTGGGGCGACTTCAGCGTGGCGATCTCCACCTTGAGCCGGCGGTTCTCCTCCATGAGGTTGTCCCGGACGGTCATCTCCTCGGCGATCTGGTACTTGAGCTGCGTGTTGTAAAGATGGGACCAGACGTAGACGAGCGCCACGGCCACCAGCACGAGCAGAGACAGGATGAGCGTGGGGACGCGCAGGCCCGCGCTCTCTCTCGCCTCCATCGCCGCCCGGGGCCGTGCCACCTTCGCTACCGGCATCCTCCCATCCTTTCTGCGGTTCTCAGTTTCGCGCTGCGCGCCCGGGGGTTTCGCTCCATCTCCCCCTCGCCGGGGCGGATGGGCTTCCGGGTGAGGACCCGGAGCCGCGGTTTGCCCCCGCAGGCGCAAACGGGAAGATCGGCGGGGCAGGTGCACCCCCGCGAGGCATCGCGGAAGAGATCCTTGACCAGCCGGTCCTCCAGCGAGTGGAAGGTGATGACGGAAAACCGCCCGCCTTCCTTCAACGAGTCGATCCCCGCGGCGATGCCCCGTTGGAGGTTCGCCATCTCGTCGTTGACGGCGATCCGGAGCGCCTGGAAGCTCCTCGTCGCGGGGTGAATCCTGCCGCGGCGCATCCGGGCCGGCATGACCGAGGCGATGAGGCCCGCGAGTTCGTCCGTCGTTTCGATCGGCGCCGTCTTCCTCCTCTCCACGATGGCCCGGGCGATGCGCCCGGCCAGCAGCTCCTCGCCGTAGTCGCGCAGGATCCGCTCGAGCTCCCGCGCGTCGGCCCGGTTCACCAGGTCCCGCGCCGTCGCCGCCGCCCCCCGGTCCATCCGCATGTCGAGCGGCGCGGGCTTCGAGAAGCTGAAGCCCCTCCCGGCCGCCTCGAGCTGGTGCGACGAGACGCCGAGGTCGAGCACGATGCCGTCGACCCGCTCGATCCCGAGCCCCGCGAGGATCCCCTTCAGGTCGGCGTAGTTGCCCTTGACGAGGACCGCACGCCGCCCGAAGGGCTCGAGGGCCCGGGCGGACTCCTCCAGGGCGTCGTCGTCCCGGTCGATCCCGACCAGGACGCCGTCGGGGGACGTGGCGGCCAGAATCCCCCTTGCGTGCCCGCCGCCGCCGAGGGTGCCGTCCACGTAGATGCCGCCCGGCCTGAGGCGGAGCGACGCGAGAACCTCGTTCAGCAGGACGGGCTCGTGGTATGAGGAGGACACCCCTGCGTCGTTCATCGTTCTTTTCAAGGATCGCGGGTGGAGGCGGACGCGGGAATCACGCCGGGGGAGACGGCCCGTCAGATTCCCAGGTCGGCCATGTAATCGCTGAAGCTCTCGATCTGCTCGCCGGACTTCCGGATCTCCTCCTCGAAGCGTTCCTTGCTCCAGATCTCGATGACCCGGACCATGCCGGCCAGGACGATGTCTTTTTCCAGCTTGGCGTACTCGCGCAGCGGCGGCGGGACCAGGATGCGGCCCTGGCTGTCAAAGGTGCAGTCCACCGCCCCGGACATGAAAAAGCGCTGAAACGCGCGGACTTCTTTCTTCAGAATGGATTGATGGGAGATTTTTTCTTCGAGGATCTGCCACTCGTCGAAGGGGAAGGCCATGAGGTAGCCGTCCCAGTTCGTGATGACCATCCGGTTGTCGTACTTTTCTGCGAAGACCTCGCGGAGCCTGGCGGGGAAGATGATCCTTCCCTTGTCGTCGATCGTATGGTAATATCTCCCCCGAAACACAGACATGCGAGAGACTCCTCCACAATCATCCACTTTGCTCCACCCGGATGCAATAGTAGGGCCGTCTTCCGTTCCTGTCAAGGAAAAAGTTTAATTTTCGCTGGATTTTCGATTGATTTGGTACTTCCGGACCGCCCGGTTGTGCTCGGGCAGCGTCTCGGAGAAGTGGTGGGAGCCGTCGTTGCGGGAGACGAAGTAAAGGTACTTCACCGGGGCGGGGTTCAGGGCCGCCTGCAGGGCGTCCAGGCCGGGGCTGCAGATGGGGCCCGGCGGCAGGCCCCGGTTGAGATAGCTGTTGTAGGGATTTTGGCGCTCCAGGTGGCGTCGCGTCAAATTTCCGTCGAAATGCTCGATCCCGTAGATCACCGTGGGGTCGCTCTGCAGCGGCATCCTCTTCTGAAGGCGGTTGCGGAAGACGGCCGCCACGAGCGGCATCTCGCTCTTGAGCCCCGTCTCCTTCTCGATGATCGAGGCGAGCGTCACCCACTGAACGAGGGTGAATCCCTGCGCCCCGGCCTCCGCGATCATCTCCTTCGGCACCCTGGCGTAAAACTGGGTCACCATCTCTTTCAGGATCCTGTTCGCTTCCAGGCCTCTGTAAAAGATGTACGTGTCGGGGAAGAGGAACCCCTCGGCGCTTGCCGCCGGGACGTTCAGATCGGAGAGCAGTTTCCGGTCCCCGGCAAGCCGCAGGAACTCCTTCTCCTCGACGAGGCCCTCCGCGGCCAGGCGGGCGGCGATCTTCCTCACCGTGAAGCCCTCGGGCACCACGATGAATCGCTTCTTGTAGTCCCCGTCGACGAGCTTTCGCAGAATTTCCGCGGTCGGCATGGCCCTGGTGAACTCGTACTCGCCGGCCTTGGTTTTTTTCGGGGCGTCGTAGACGTACGCCAGGGCCCGGAACAGGAGGCGGCTGCGCACAAGACCGTTTTGATCGAGGAGGTTCACGACCTGGCCGAAAGGGGTGCCGCGGGGGATGTACACGGTGACGGTCTCTTCCCGGGGGCCGGGGCCCGGCAGGGAGCCGAGCAGCCAGGTCGCGGCGGCGATCCCCGCCGTCGCGACGAGCGCGAGGATCGCGAAACGGCGGAGGCGGGCGCGGTCGAGGAGCTTCATGAAGGACCGTCCCCGGGACCGGCGGGACCGTCCGCGGCGCGACGGCCCTTGCGGTCGAGATAGTCCTGCAGGATCACGGCGGCGGCGATGCGGTCCACCATGCCCCGTTTCTTCTTTCGCTTCACGCCCGCCTCGCGCATCAGTCCCTCGGCCTGCTTCGTGGAGAGCGTCTCGTCCCACGCCGTGACGGGGACCCCCGGGATGGATTCCCGGACATCGGCGATGAACCGGTCGACCTTCCCGCACTGGATCCCCGCCGTGCCGTCCAGCCGCAGGGGATAGCCCACGACGATGGCGCCGACCGCGTGTTCCGCGACGGCCGCGGCGATGGCCTCCAGATCGGATCTCTTCGACCTGCGCTCGATGACGGAGAGCCCCCGCGCCGTCATCTCCAGCTCGTCGGAGAGGGCAAGCCCGATGCGCTTTTCGCCGTAGTCGATCCCGAGGATCCTCATGGGGGCATATATAAAGGATAGCGGGGATGTGCGCAAGGGCGGAAAGCTGCGCGGTGAAGTCCTTCGACAGAATTCTTTCGCGAATAGGCGGTTTTCGACCGATCTAACGCTCGCTGCGCTGCGGACGCAAAAACTCGCCCTGCAGGCTCAAACAGGTTGCGCCGCAACCGCTCCGCTTCGCGAAGATCGGTTGCCGAAAACACGCCTGACTTCGCTTCAAGAATCCTGATCGAATGCCTCCATGAAGGGCCATATATCCAATACTGCAATTCGTGCGTTCCGCCCTTGCGGTCGGGTTTGGGATTGAGGAAAGGGTGGATTTCTGTTATCTCATAGCCTGCCTGCGCGGGATGCGCGCACCCAGGACGTCCATTCATGAAGCACATCATTCTCGGCACCGCCGGCCACGTCGATCACGGGAAGACCTCCCTCGTCAAGGCCCTCACCGGCGTGGACACGGACCGGCTCAAGGAGGAGAAGGAGCGGGGCATCACGATCGAGCTGGGCTTTGCGTCCTTCCCCCTGAAGAGCGGCGGCACCCTCGGCGTCGTCGACGTGCCGGGGCACGAGAAGTTCGTCAAGAACATGGTGGCCGGCGCCACGGGGATCGACCTGGTGCTCCTCGTGATCGCCGCCGACGAGGGCGTCATGCCCCAGACGAGCGAGCATCTCGACATCTGCACCCTGCTCGGGATCCGCCACGGGGTCATCGCGCTCACCAAGATCGATCTCGTCGACGCCGACTGGCTTGCCCTCGTGCAGGACGACATCCGCCAGTTTCTGAAGACGACCTTCCTCGACGGGGCTCCGATCATCCCGGTCTCGGCGGTCACGGGGGAGGGGGTCGCGGAGCTGGCGGCCGCCATCGAGGAGACGGCCCTGCGGATCGGGGAGCGGGTCGACAGCGGGTTCTTCCGGATCCCCGTCGACCGGGTCTTCACCATGAAGGGGTTCGGAAGCGTCGTGACGGGGACCCTCGTGTCCGGCCGGGTGAGCGTGGGCGACACCGTCGAGGTCCTCCCCCGGCGCATCCACGCCAAGGTCCGCGGCATCCAGGTTCACAACGAGCCGCAGGAGAGCGCCGTGGCCGGCCAGCGCACCGCCATCAACCTCCAGGGGGTCGATCGCGCCGCCCTGAACCGGGGCGACGTGGTGGCCCACCCGGGCGTCTTCGAGCCTTCCGAGCGGCTCGATGTCCACCTCGAGTACCTCAAGGGCGCCGGCCGCGTGCTGAAGAACCGCGCGCTCGTTCGTTTCCACACGGGGACCAGCGAGATCATGGCCCGGGTCATCCTCCTGGACCGCGAGAGCCTGAAACCGGGGGAGCACGTCCACGCACAGCTCCTGCTGGAGGCGCCCGTCGTGGCCATGGGCCGGGACCGCTTCGTCGTCCGCAGCTACTCCCCGATCCGCGCGGTGGGCGGCGGGGAGATCCTCGACCCCGATGCGGTGAAGCAGAAAAAGGCGAAGGACCGTTTTGCCGCCGAGCTGGAAACCCTCCGCACGGGGACGGAAGCGGAGCGCGCGGCCGTGATCCTCGGGCGTGCGGGGGTCCAGGGTCTCACGTCGAGCCGGCTGGCCGTCCGCGCGGGAATCCCCCAGGCCTCCCTGAACCGGGTCCTGAAAGACATGGCCGAGGGGAAGGCCCTGCTCCGCATCGACCGGGAGGAGTCGCGGATCGTCTCGTTCCCGGCCTACCGGCAGCTCAAGGAAGACCTGCTGAGGGAAATCGGGCAATACCACGAACGGTTCCCGCTCAGGGAAGGCGTCCCCAAGGAAGAGCTCCGGACGACGGCGGGCCAGGAGATCGAGAACCGGCTCTACAACATGGCCCTCAAGGAGCTGGAGAACGAAAAGAAGATCTTCGCCGATCGGGAGTATGTCCGGCTCGTTTCGCACCGGGTCGATCTCAAGGGCAATCTGGGCGACCTGAGGGGCCGGATCGAGGCGATCTACCGCGATGCGGGACTCTCGGTGCCGTCCGTCAAGGAGGTCCTGGAGCAGCTCGGCGGCAAGAAGGCCGATGTCCAGAGCGTCCTCGGGGTCCTTCTCAACGAGGGGGTCCTCGTCAAGGTCACCGAGGATCTCTACGTCCACAGCGATCCGCTCAACAGGCTCCGGGAGGAGTACACGGCGGCCCTCGTGAAGGCCGGGAAGGCCACCCCGGCCACCTTCAAGGACCTCACGGGGCTGTCCCGCAAGTACATCATTCCCCTGATGGAATACTTCGATGCGACCCGGCTCACGATCCGCGTGGGCGATTACCGGACGCTGAGGGAGAAGCGGTAGCGATGAGCAGGAAGACCGCCGGGGAAGGGATCGATCGGCTTCGCCTGCGCCGATTCGACGGGAAACGGTTTCTCCCCGCCGGGGTGGACGTGGTCCGCGAGGAGTTGCTGGAGGTCGTCGCAGACGGCCGCCCCGTCGTGACGATCGCCTGCGCGGGGATCCACCTGCGTGAGCTCGCCGCCGGCTTCCTGAAGCAGGAGGGCCTGATCGAGGGGGCCGCGGACATCGAGAGAATGGCCTTCCGGCCCGGGCGGGTCGACGTCCGGACCCGCGCAGGCAGGGGCAGGGGCCTTCCCGCGGCGTCGCCGAAGACGATCGCCTCGAGCGGCGCCCGGGGGAGCCGCTCGCTCGCGCCGCCGGGGCGGCGGAAAGCCGCCGCGGGCGCCCACCCGAGGCTCGGTGCGAGAGACGTCCTGGGTCTCATGGATGCGCTGCTTGCGGCCACGGCCGTCCACGAGCGCACGCGCGGCACCCACTGCTCGGCCATCGCGGGGCCGCAGGGAATCCTCGCGGCGCGGGAGGACATCGGGCGTCACAACACGATCGACATGCTCTGCGGGTGGGCGCTGCTCGAGGGGGTCGACCTCACCGACAAGGTCCTGCTGACGACGGGTCGCGTCTCCTCGGAGATCGTCGCCAAGGCCCGGCGGATGGGAGTCCCGTGCATCGTCTCCCACTCGGCGGCCACGTCGAGGGCCGTGGCGCTGGCGGAGGGCCTGGGAATCTCGATCGTCGGGTACGTGCGGGGAGGGACGTTCATCGTCTATGCGGGGAACGAATACCTCTCGCCGTAGAACAGAGTTCTTCCTGCGATGAGACCTCTTCGACCGCTCTACCGCCCGCTTCGCTGAAGACGCAAGAACTCGCCCTTCGGGCTCAAACAGTTTGCGCGGCGGCCGCTTCGCTTCGCCAAGAGCGGTTACCCGGGATGTGTCAACTCGCAGTCAGAACCCTGCCCTGCGACTCGGACGCACGGAAAGCGCACGGACGCACCCAACGACGGCGGCCGTGCGTCGGGAAATAAAATCGGAAAGGGACCGGATGAAATCCATCTATGTGAAAGACATCAAGGCCGGGGAAAAGATCAGGGGGTCCTTCCTCGTCGTGGAGAAGAATCTCGCCTACTCGCAGAAGGGGGCGCCCTATCTCAGCGTGAAGCTCCGCGACCGGACGGGGGATATCGAGGGGCGCGTCTGGGACAACGTCTCCGCCCTCGACCCGCTCTTCCGCAAGGGGGACATCGTCGCCGTGCAGGGCCGCGCGGTGAGCTACCGCGATGCGACGCAGCTCTCCGTGCTCGACATCCGGAAGATGGAGGAGACCGGAATCGACCCCTGGGATTACGTTCCCACCACCAGGTTCGACGTGGAGGAAATGTTCGCGGCGCTGGCGGGGTACGCGGCCACCGTGGAGGACCCCTGGCTGAAGAAGCTTCTGGCGGCCTTCCTGGACGACGCGGAGCTGGCCTCGCGCCTCAAGCGGGCCCCCGCCGCGAAGGGGTTCCACCACGCCTACCTCGGGGGGCTGCTGGAGCACACCCTGTCCACGGTGCGGATCCTGGACTTCCTCGCGAGGCACTACCCGACGACGAACCGGGACATGCTGATCGCCGGCGGGATCCTGCACGACATCGGCAAGATCGAGGAGTTCACCTACGACCGCACGATCGACTACTCGACGCCGGGAAGGCTCGTGGGACACATCCTGCTCGGGGTCGAGATGCTCGACCGGAAGATCGCGTCGATCGAGGGGTTCCCGGCGGACCTGGCCCTGGAGCTCAAGCACGTGGTCCTCGCCCATCACGGCGAGCTCGACTTCGGCTCCCCCAAGCGGCCCAAGACCGTGGAGGCCCTGATCGTCCACTACATCGACGACCTCGACGCCAAGGTGATGGCCTTCCAGGAGTTCATCGGCAACTCGGGCGCCGAGGACTCGGAGTGGACCCTCTTCCACCGGTTCTTCGAGCGGTTTCTGTACAAGGGAGGGCAGAAGGCATAGGGCGGAAGGCAGGGAGGTGAAGAAGGAATGCTGGAATGATGGAATACTGGAAGACCGGGCAGGAAGGAGAATCCGGTCAAGAACCCATTATTCCATTACTCCAGCACTCCATTGTTCCTCAGGTCCTTTCCCCGAAGATCGCCCGTCCGATCCGGACGATGGTGGAGCCCTCCTCGACGGCCACCTCGAAATCGTCCGTCATCCCCATGGACAGCTCCCGCATCGTGACGTTCGGGATGTTCTCCGCGGCGATTTGATCGCGCAGCGCCCGCAGCCCCGCGAAACAGGGCCTTGCCTTTTCCGGGTCGTCGTACCAGGGCGCCATCGTCATGAGTCCCCGGATGGAGAGGTTCGGCATCTGCGCCACGGCGCGGATGAGCCCCGGCGCCTCGTCGGGCGGCGCCCCGCTCTTCGACTCCTCGCCGCCGAGGTTCACCTCGATGAGGACGCGGCAGACGACCCCCGCGGCGCCCGCCCGGCGGTTGAGCTCCTCGGCGAGGCTCATCCGGTTCACGGAGTGGATCATGTCGAAGAGGCGCACGGCGTACTTGGCCTTGTTGGTCTGCAGGTGGCCGATGAAGTGCCACTCCACGTTTTTGCCCATCAGCTCGATCTTCCGCCTGGCCTCCTGGACGTAGTTCTCGCCGATGATGTCGATGCCCGCCGCGATGGCCTGCCGGATCCGGTCGTCGCCGACCGTCTTGGTGACCCCCATGAGCCGCACCCCGGACGGGTCGCGGCCGGCCCGCGCGGCGGCGGCGGCGATCCGCTCCCGGACCCGGAGGATGTTCTCCGTTACGTCGGACATGCGTCCCTCCTTGTGAAATCAACCAGGCCCAGCCCCTTCAGGGCCTCGACGACCTCGCAGAGCGGCAGCCCCACGACGTTGGTCCAGGACCCGTGGACCTCGGAGACGAGGACGGAGGCCTTTCCCTGGACGGCGTACCCGCCGGCCTTGTCGTAGGGCTCATCGGTCGCCACGTACCACTCCAGCTCGTCGTCGGGGATCTCCTTGAAGAGCACCTGCGACGAGACGGCCCTGCGGATCGGCTCGGCCCGTTCGCTGTTGAACAGGGTGAAGGCGGTGATGACCGTGTGCGCCCGCCCGCTGAGCTTGCGGATCATGCCCCTGGCCTCGTCCGGGGTGCGGGGCTTTCCCAGCAGCTCCCCGTCGATCGTCACGATCGTGTCCGCGCCCAGAACCCAGCATCCGGGCCTCATGCCGGCAACGGCCCTCGCCTTCGCCTCGGAGAGCCTCAGGGCGTACGCCTCCGGCGACTCCCCGGCGCGCGGGTTTTCGTCCACGTTGCTGTGCAGGACGGCGAACTCCACGCCCAGCATCCGCAGCATCTCCTCGCGGCGGGGGGAGGCCGAGGCCAGAATGAGCCGACTCGCTGCCATGTTGACCCTTTCCTTGCCCTGGGTGTCCGCCGCTTCTTTACCACAGAATATGCGTGCGATAAAGGGAGGAACCGGCTGCGGATAACAGGTTGAAATCGTTGCCCTGTTTCACGCTGCGGGGCGCAGGGCGGGCGGGGGGCCGCGGCCCCATCCTTGGTATGTTTCGTGCATCTCTTCCCTGTCGGTGAGGTGCGTATGGCCCGCGCGGGGAGGGAATCGCCGCGGCCCGAGTCACCCTCCTTCACGACGCGATCAGGACGAGAGAATGAGAATCGAGGCCCGCAGAACCCCCGACGGCGAGCAGATCCCGGCAACCGGCAACGAAGAGTACCTGAGGGCGCTCTTCGACGCGGTGCAGACGGGGATCCTCGTCATCGNTCCGGNCACGCACCGGATCCTGGACGTCAACCCCGCGGCGGCNCGCATGATCGGCCTCCCCCGGGACCGGATCGTCGGCTCCGTCTGCNACCGCTTCGTGTGCCCCGCCGAGGAGGGCGCCTGTCCCGTCACAGACCTNGGACAGGCGGTCCACCNGTCGGAGCGGGTCCTGCGCAACGCCGACGGCCGGGACATCCCGGTCGTCAAGACCGTGGTCCCCGCGTCCATGAACGGGAGGCGCTGCCTCATCGAGAGCTTCGTCGACATCTCCGAGCAAAAGCGGGTCCAGCGGGCCATCGAGGACAGCGAGCGGCGGACCCGGGAACTGGCCGACTCGCTGCCGCAGATCGTCTTCGAGACGGACGTGGCCGGCAGGATCACCTTCGGCAACCGCCGGGGCCTCGAGGTCCTGCAATACACGCCGGAGGACCTGGCGCGGGGCATCAACGCCCTCGACATCTTCATCCCCGAGGACCGAGATCGCATCCAGCGCAACATCATCCGGATCCTGAAGGGAGAGATCCTGCCCGACGTGGAGTACACGGCCCGGCGCAAGGACGGGCGGACATTCCCCGTGATGATCAACGCCTCCCCGATCCTCCGGGGCGGGAAGGCCGCGGGCATCCGGGGCATCGTGGTCGACATCACCGACATCAAGCGGACGGAGACGGCCCTCCGGGAATCGGAGGCCATGTACCGGGCCCTCTTCGAGGGCTCGGGCACGGCGATGCTGATCGTCGAGGACGACACGACCATCCGGCTCGTGAACGCGGAGTTCGAGAAGTTCACCGGCCTGCCCCGCCGCGAGATCGAGGGGCGCCGGAGCTGGATCGAGTTCACGCCCCCCGACGAGCTGCTGCGGCTCAAGGAGTATCACGACCGGAGGCGCGAGAACCCCGACGCGGCCCCCCACCGCTACGAGCTCAAGGTGCGGGACGGCGAGGGGCGGATCCGGCACGTCCTGCTGAGCGTCGCCATGATCCCGGGCACCGGGCACAGCATCGCCTCCATGCTGGACATCACGGAGCGAAAGCAGGCAGAGGAGGGCCTCAAGAAGGCGAAGGAGGAGGCCGAGCGGGTCAACCGGGAACTCGAGGCCATCAACCGACAGCTCGAGGAGTCCATCGAGCGGGCCGGCATCATGGCCCAGGCCGCCGAAGCGGCCAACCGCGCGAAGTCGGAATTCCTGGCCAACATGAGCCACGAGATCCGCACGCCCATGAACGGCATCATCGGGTTCTCCACGCTGCTGCTGGAGACCGATCTCGACGGCGAGCAGCGCGAGTACGCCGAGGCCGTCAAGCTCTCGGCGGAGAACCTGCTGTCGCTCATCAACGACATCCTGGACTTCTCGAAGATCGAGGCGGGAAAACTCACCGTCGAGCCCATTCCCTTCGACCTGCGCACGACGGTGGAAAAGCTGGCCGATCTGCTGGCCGTGCGTGCCGACGAGAAGGGCCTGAGCCTGATCGTGCGGTACCTCTGCGGCCCCGTGCGCCGCGTGATCGGCGACCCGGGGCGCATCCGGCAGGTGCTGACCAACCTGGTGAGCAACGCCGTCAAGTTCACCGAGACGGGCCACGTCATCATCAGCGTGCGCTGCGAGGCGAAGCCGGACGGCGCGACGGTCTTCCACTTCAGCGTGGAGGACACGGGGATCGGCATCCCCGAAGAGAAACTGGACTACATCTTCGAGAAATTCACGCAGGCCGACGCATCGACGACGCGGCGTTACGGCGGAACGGGCCTGGGCCTCGCCATCTCCAGGCAGCTCGTCGAGTGCATGGGCGGCACGATCGGGGTCACGAGCCGGGTGGGGCAGGGCTCCACGTTCCGGTTCTCCCTGCCCCTGGCGATCGATCCCGAGGCCGCCTCCATGGCGGTCGAGGAGGCCGATCTGGCGGGGGTGCGGCTCCTCATCGTCGACGACCGGGAGATCAACCGCCGGACGCTGGAGGAGCAGGTCTCCGGGTGGGGCATGCGCTACACCAGCTGCGTGTCGAGTGACGAGGCGTTCAGGATCCTGCTCGAGAGCCGGGAAGCGGGGGACCCCGTCCGGATGGCCATCATCGCCTATCACGACGAGCAGAGCGCGAGCGAGGAACTCGGGCGCCGGATCAAGGGGGACGAACGCCTGAAGCAGACCGTGCTCATCATGATCGCCTCCATCGGCAGGCGCGGCGACGCCAGGCGGATGCAGGACGTGGGGTTTGCGGCCTACCTCGTCAAGCCGGTCCACCAGTCCATCCTGATGGACGCCCTCGCGACGGCCTGGAGCGCGGCCCTGAAGGGGCAGCCCATCGGGCTGATCACCCGTCACAGCCTTGCGGAGGCCCGCGCGGAGAAGAAGGACGAGCAGCCGGGAGCGGTGGCGGCCGAGCGGGTGCGGGTGCTCGTGGCGGAAGACAACCCCGTGAACCAGAAACTGGCCGTCCGGATGCTCGAGAAGTTCAACCTCTCCGTGGATGTGGCGGCCAACGGCCGGGAAGTGCTCGACAGGCTGGGCAAGGCCGCCTACGACCTCGTGTTCATGGACTGCCACATGCCGGAGATGGACGGCTACGAGGCCACCGCGTCGATCCGGCAGTCCGAGCTCGAAAGCGGACGGCGTCTCCCGATCGTCGCGATGACGGCCAACGCCATGCAGGGCGACCGGGAGAAATGCCTCTCGGCGGGCATGGACGATTACATCACGAAGCCCATCCGCAGGGAGGCCGTCCAGGAGATGCTGGAGAAGTGGATACCGGTGAAGAAATAGAAGTTAGGAAGCTGGGAAGTTAGGAAGAGCGGAAAAGACGGACAAGAACGAAAACCGGAGAGACAAATGAATTTCAATGAGATGGCGGAAACGATCGGGCTCGACGAGCAGGATTTCCGGGAGATGGCCGAGCTGTTCGTCAGCGTGGGCGTGGCGGACCTCGACAAACTGCGCGAGGCCTACGCGAACCGCAACTGCCAGGGGGTCGTCATGTCCGCCCATTCCCTGAAGGGGGCGTCGGCAAACCTGGGGTTCAACGACATCTACGAGATCGCCAGGCGCGTCGAGGCGGACGCCCGCGCGCAGAAGCTCGACGGGGCCGGCGAGGCCATCGGGGAACTCGAGCGCAAGCTCGCCGGGATCTCCGCGGCCCTCGGGCATCATTGAGGACCGGGGGCGACCCCGAGACGGGACCGGAATGAAGGAACAGGACGTATCCATCCTGATTGCCGCGGACGACCCCGCGGAGCGCGGGACCCTGGCGAGGACCCTCGCCGGCGCGGGATACCGCCGCGTCACGGCCGTGACGAGCGGCCCCGAGGCCCTTGCCGCCATGGGGAGGGAGGCGTTTGCCATCGTGATCGCGGGGACGCGCCCGGCGGGCATGGACGGCTACGAACTGTGCCGCGCCCTCCGGGCCCGGGGGGGCGCCGCCTACGTCTACGTCCTGCTGATCGCGGGGGGGAGGCGCAGGGACCGTGTCCTGAGAGGGCTCGCGGCCGGCGCGGATGCGACCCTTCCCCGGCCCGTGGACCCGGCGGAGCTGTCGGCCTGCATCGGCGCGGCGCGGCGGATCGTNGACCTCGAGCGGTCCCTGCGGCTCACGAACGAGGAGNTCCGCGCCCTGTCCATCCGCGATCCCCTGACGGGGGTCTTCAACCGGGTGTACCTCATGGAGCGNCTCCCGCAGGAGTTCAAGCGCTCCCGGCGCTACGGCCACGCGCTGTCGCTCATCATGTGCGACATCGACCACTTCAAGAACGTCAACGACCGGCACGGCCACCGGGCCGGCGACGAGGTCCTGCGGGACTTCGCGGGCCGCCTGTCCGGCTCGATCCGCAGCGACATCGACTGGATGGCCCGCTACGGCGGGGAGGAATTCCTCATCGTGCTGCCCGAGACGGACCACCCTTCGGCCTGCATCGTGGCGGAGAGGCTGCGGCGGCTCGTGGCGGAGGTCCCCTTCGGGCTCGGGGGGGAGAAGTTCCGCATCACCGCGAGCTTCGGGGTTGCCGGCTACCGGCCCGGGACGCAGAACGACCGGGTCGGCTTCGACCGGCTGATGGAACAGGCCGACGAGTTCCTGTACCAGGCCAAGCGGGAGGGGCGCAACACGGTGCGGGGCGCCGCCGTCCCGGGTCACGAGGCGAAAGGATGCACGGCATGAAGAAGAAAAAGATCCTCGTCGTGGACAACCACCCGATCATCCTGGAGTACATGTCCAAGTTCCTCAGCAAGGACGGGCACGAGGTCCGCACGTCGGAGGACGGCCTGCACGCCCTGGACCTGCTCGAGAGCTGGCGGCCCGACATCATCTTCGTGGATCTCATCATGCCGAACATCGACGGCAAGAAGCTCTGCCAGATCATCCGGGCCATGCCGGAGATGCAGGACACCTACCTGATCATCCTCTCGGCCGCCGCCGCCGAGGAGCAGATCGACTTCCGGGCCATCGGGGCCAACGCCTGCATCGCCAAGGGGCCGCTGGACAAGATGGGCCAGTACGTGGTCGCCGCTCTCCACGACGCCGAGCACGGACGCACCCGCGACGCGCAGGAGCGGATCTTCGGCGTCGAGAACCTCTACTCGCGCCAGATCACGAAGGAGCTCCTCACGATCTGGAAACACTTCGAGGTGGTGCTGGGCAGCCTCTCCGAGGGCATCCTCGAGATCACCGCCGGGGGCCGCATCGTCTACGCCAACCCCACGGCCATCGCGCTCACCGGCATCCCGGAGGAGCGCCTGCTGGCCTCGAGCGTGCTCGGCCTGTTCGACGCGAAGGACAAGCTGCTCGTTCGGGACATGATCGACCGCGTGGCGGCCGAGGCGAGCATGACGGCGGCCGACAGCCCGGTGAAGCTCAACGACCGGGAGTTCCTCATCAAGCTGCTGCCGATCCGCGACGACATGAAGCGGACCCTCATCATGGTGCTCGAGGACGTCAGCGAGCACCGCCGCATCGAGGCCCAGTTCCACCACGCCCAGCGCATGGAAGCCGTGGGGACCCTGGCCGGCGGCATCGCCCACGACTTCAACAACCTTCTCATGGTCATCCAGGGGAACATCTCGCTGATGCTCTACGAGCTGGACCCGAAGCACCCCTTCCACGACCGGCTCCGCAGCATCGAGAAACAGGTCCAGAGCGGCTCGAGGCTCACGGCCCAGCTCCTGGGCTACGCCCGGAAGGGCCGCTACGAGGTCCGGCCCATCGACCTCAACCAGCTCGTCGAGGAGGCCTGCGAGACCTTCAGCCGGACCCGGAAGGAGATCCTCATCCACCAGGAGCTCGCCCGCGACCTCTACGCCATCGAGGCCGACGCCGGGCAGCTCGAGCAGGTCCTCATGAACCTGTTCGTCAACGCCGCCGACGCCATGCCCGGCGGCGGGAGCCTCATCGTCCGGACGGCCAACACGGACCATCACGCCATGAAGGGCAAGCTCTACAACCCCAAGCCGGGCAACTACGTCCAGATCACCGTGTCGGACAGCGGGACGGGCATGGACAAGAAGACCATGGAGCGGATCTTCGAGCCCTTCTTCACGACGAAGGAGATGGGGCGCGGGACGGGGCTGGGCCTGGCCTCCGTCTACGGCATCGTGAAGGGGCACGGCGGGTTCATCGACGTGGACTCGCAGAAGGGCAAGGGCACGACGTTCCGGATCTACCTGGCCGCGACGGACAAGCCCGTCGTGCGAAACGGCGCCGAGGCGCCCGAGCCGATCACGCGCGGCAGCGAAACGATCCTGCTCGTCGACGACGAGCAGATGATGCTCGACATCGGGCGGGACCTCCTGCAGGCCATGGGGTACCGCGTCATCACGGCCCGCGACGGCGAGGAGGCCGTGGAGGTCTACCGCGGCCGCAGCGGGGAAATCGACCTCGTCCTGCTCGACATCGTCATGCCGAAGATGGGCGGCGGGCAGGCCTACGACTGCATCAAGGCGATCAACCCCGCGGTGAAAGTGCTCCTGCTGTCGGGATACAGCATCGACGGGGAGGCGACGCAGATCCTCGCGCGGGGCTGCAACGGTTTCATCCAGAAGCCCTTCAACCTCGAGCAGCTCTCCCGGAGCGTCAAGTCGGTCCTGACCGGCAACGGCACACAGAAGAAAGGAAACGGGGGGACGGGCCTTGCCCGGGGAATCCGGGCCTGACGGAATCCCCCCAGGAAAGGGAGCATGTCAACAGAGCAGCGCAACCGCGTGCAAGCCGACGGGAGCAAGGGCACGGTCCTGATCGTCGACGATCACCCCGTGAACATCCGGCTCCTCGAGAAGATCCTGGGCGCCGCCGGCTACCGGACGCTGGCGGCCGAAAACGGCCCGGACGGCCGGAGCCTCGCCGCCGGCCGCCTGCCGGATCTCATCCTGCTGGACATCATGATGCCCGGGGAGAGCGGGTTCGAGTCCTGCGAGAAGCTCAAGAAGGACCCGAAGACCGCCCACATCCCCGTCGTCTTCCTGTCGGCCAAGGCGGATACGCAGAGCAAGGTGACGGGTCTCAACCTCGGGGCCGTGGACTACATGACCAAGCCCTTCGACAAGCAGGAGGTCCTCGCGCGGGTCGGCCGGCACCTCGAGACGCGGGACGTCTACCGGAGCATCATCGAGCTGCAGGCGGCCAAGCTCAAGCAGGTTCACGAGGCCCAGCAGGCGATCCTGACGCGCCCGGTCGAGCTCCCCGGGGCCTTCTTCGGCGTGAGCTACACGCCCATCATCGAGGCCGGCGGGGACTTCTACGACGTCTTCCCCCTGGGGGAGGGCGCCTACGGCTACTTCGCCGCCGACTTCAGCGGGCACGACATCCGCACCTCCTACAACACCTTCGCCCTCAAGGCCCTGATCAGCCAGAACACGGGGCCGCACATCCCGCCCCAGGAGACGATGCAGGTCATCAACCGCGTGTTCACGAGCCTCATGAAGAACGGCGAGCACCTGACCGGCGTCTACGCGCGGCTGGACCGGGGGGGATCGGAGCTCACCGTCGTCAATGCCGGGCACCTGCCGGTGCTTCACCTGTCCCGGGAGGGGGAGATCCGGGCGCTGGCCGCCGAGGGGGACATTCTCGGCGTCTTCGAGGACGTCCTGTTCGAGCCCCTGAGCGTGCCGGTGCGCAAGGGGGATCGGTTCTTCCTCTTTACGGACGGCCTGCTCGAGGTCTTCGGGGACGACCCCCGGGGGCGGGAGGAGGGGATCGACGCGCTGATGGCCTGCTGCGCCGAGACGCGGGAGCAGCCGATCGCCGGGGCCGTCGACGAGATCGTGTCCCTGGTCGTTCCCGACCGCGGGCGCGTGCAGGACGACGTGCTGCTGCTCGGCGTCGAGGTATGACCCCCGCGCGGCAGGTGCATCGGGACCGGTTTTTGCAAGAACGGGAAAGTCGGGTCGCAGGATCAGGCAGCATGGACATATTCGACGTCGCCCGGGCTCCCGGGAGCCTGGACATCTTCCTCTCGCCGAAGCTCCGGCACATCGACGGGGCCGGCGAGGAGACGGAGCGCTTCCTCGCGGAGAACGGCGTGGGGGTCAACCCCTTCGGCGTGCTGCTCGTCATGCGGGAAGCCCTCACCAACGCGGTGCTCTACGGGAGCCGCCACGAGGAGGACTCGAAAATCCGCTACAGCCTGCGCCTCGCCGGCGGCACGCTCACCATGGAGGTGGAGGACGACGGCGACGGGTTCGACTGGAGGAGCCGCTCGGCGGACGTGCCCGACATCGCGTCGGAGTCCGGCCGGGGGATGGCGATCCTGTCGGCCTACGCCGCCGGCTATCGATACAACGAGAAAGGGAACCGGCTTGCCGTCTTCTGGCAGTGCCCGTGAGGGCTCGGTCCCGCCCGGGGCATCCGTTGCGCCCTTTCCATCAACAGGAGGACTCATGGAAGAAGCACTGAATCAGCCCAAGCAGACGCTCATCGCCCCGGGGAGGGACATCGTCGCCTCCTATGCCCAGGAGCTTCGGCGGACCCTCTGGACTCTCATCGAGGACGGGGTCACGGACGTGACGATCGACCTGGCCGGCGTGCAGATGATCGACTCCATCGGCCTCGGCGTGCTGATCGCGGCCCACAACTCGCTCAAGAAGAAACAGGGCCGGCTCGCCATCGTCCACGTCTCCAAGGAGATCTTGGGGCTGCTGAAGACGATGCGCCTCGACCGCCACTTCGACATCAAGGAATAACCCCGCGGGCCCCCGGCCCGCGCGAAGAGGGCTCGGGGGCCTCCGCCGTCCGGACCGCCGACGGCGGGGTGCGCCCGCGCGCAGCGCACCGGAGCGCGCAACCGGCACAGGGCAGGACCGCCCCGTTTTGGAGCCCGCAGTCGACAGCCGGCCGGAACGACCTGCGGTCGCCTCCGGCTGGGGGCGGCATGCCGTCGGCCTCTACCGCGCGAGCCCGAACCCGATTTCCCGCCCCTTCCCATCCCCCGGGCATCCCATCCTTCCCCTTGACAAATCCATCCCCTGGATGTAAGTAAGTGCATACTGACATGAACAGGGAACGAACACGGGAAAAGATCCTGGCCGCGGCGCTGAAGCTCTTCTCGCAGAGGGGCTTCCTGGGGGCCGCGACGCGTCAGATCGCCCGGGAGGCCGGGGTGGCCGAGGTGACCCTGTTCCGCCACTTCGGG
>Ga0067045_1003417_pt1 | contig 21257 bp, 18 predicted proteins | sample TerdegcTABiofilm_FD_59184 | JGI IMG/M metagenome (GOLD analysis project Ga0067045, IMG submission 59184) | Combined Assembly of (Gp0054472, Gp0054536) Wastewater bioreactor microbial communities from Singapore -Terephthalate degrading...
CCTGTTTTGGCTGCATATTGGATAAAGACTGCCAGGTCACGTTAATAGCACCCGGCACATGACCTTCCTTATATTCTTTTTCCGACCTGGCATCTAAAATGACAACTTTATTTAAATTATCTTTGAGCCAAGCGCTATCTACATAATACTGCGCCATCTCCTGGTCAACCGGTTTAACCTCTTTAGGAGCAACACTGACCGAGCTATTATTGCCGCATCCTGAAACAACAAACAATAATAACATCACAAAAGTCAAACTAAATAAATAACGGCCGCAATTACCTTTTCTCCATACTTTATCCACCCGTACTGCACTCCTTTAACTTTAATATTCTGAAAACAATATCAACATTTACCACTTACCCTGATTCAATTTATCCTGATTCACTCTACACATCCAAAAACAAACTGGTAACAAGCGCATAAAACGTAAAAAATACAGTTTGTCTGCTAATGACACCTCCTAATCCGGATGTACCGAAATGTTGCTGATTCCCGTCATTTTAGCCCTCTTTCTTTGCAACCCGGCTGCCTGTTCCGCTCATTTATTATTTTTTTGAGCGCCACAACCAGAACACTTAAGGACAACAGACTCAAGAGGCCAAAAACAAATGTTCTTACGCTGCCTACCAGGATATCACCCACATAGGAATAAACGAGGGTAGCCGGCAGCTGGCCCAGGCCGGTGGCCCAAAAAAATTCCCAAAAACCGATGGAGGTAAGCCCCGCCGCGTAGCTTACCACGTCAAAGGACACAAAGGGGAGCAGGCGGGCAACCAGGACAGCATATTTGCCGTAGCGCTCAAAAAACCGGTCAGCCTCCTCCAGGGCAAATTTGCTGGTCAGCCGTTCAACCACTGACCTGCCGTAAAACCTGGCAATCCCGTAGCACAATGCCGCCCCGCACATGGCGCTGGACCAGGAAAGGAGAGCACCTTTCACCCATCCGAACAAAGCAGCGTTGGCAAAGGTGATCACAAAAGCCGGCAAAGGCGCGGCAACAGACTGGAATACCATAAGAAAAAAAGATACAACGGGAGCCCAAAATCCAAAAGATAAAATATAATATTTCATGGTGGTGACATCGACCATGGAAAGGATTAACACAACCTGCCTGACACTGAATTGTAACGGTTCAATGAAAACATACAGGCCCACCAGAATCAATATGATCCCGATCTTTATCCAGGCTGACTTTTTCATCATCAAAACTTAAACCTCCAGGGTATTTTTAAATAACTCAGGCATAACTGCTTTCCACAACGGCCCCTCCGCAGCTGGAGCCAAAGCCCGCCGTGCAGGCATAACAGTGGTTATCCAGGACAATCGGGCGGCTTTGCAGAGATGCCAGATCAAAATCGTGAATATGCCCGGGGACTTCCGGATTACAGGTCAACCCCAGCGCCTGGTTAAAATCACAATCATAGAGTCGGCCGTCCCAGCCGACCGAAATTTGATTTCGACACATAACCCGGACGGCAGCACGAGGGTTGAAGGCGCCGGACAGGCGGTCAAGGTATTCTTCCAGGTTGCCGGAATCCAGTAAAAATCCTAAAAAGCGACCTGCCGGAACGTTTGTAATTGTAAAAAGCTGATTAAACACAATCCCGTAACGGCGCATCATTTCCCGCCGGAAGTCTGCCTCAACAGCATGTTGCGCCGGCGGCAGAAAGGCTCCGGCAGGATTATAAACCAAATTCAGCTGCAGCCGGCTTTGCTCGCAGCCGTAACCCAGGGCGTTCAAACGCTTTAAAACGCGGACGGATGTATTAAAGACACCCTCGCCACGCTGCCGGTCCGTGTTACTTTCCCGGTAGTACGGCAGCGAGGCGGTCAATTCGACCCGGCGGGAGGCGTAGAATTCTGCTAAATGAACATATTCGTCCAGATCCAGCACGGTGAGGTTGGTGCGGACGATTACCCGGCGCCCCAGCTTGACAGCCTCATCAATAAACCAGGGCAAATGCGGGTTTAATTCGGGAGCACCGCCGGTGATGTCCAGGGTGGGAATATCTGTATCATCCAGCACTCCGAGGCAACGTGAGATGATTTCCCGGCTCATTGACTCCGTCCGGTCAGGCCCGGCATCCATATGGCAATGCTTGCATGACAGGTTGCAGACCCTGCCTACGTTCACCTGCAGGGTGGATATGCCGGCACTCTTGAGGGGGAACAGGCCGGTGGCCATGAGCCTCTGGTTAAAGGGCGGGACCGCGTCAACGGACCGCAGGTGATGCAGTTGAATAAAGCTATCGCCTATTTCCATCACTGTCTCCCGCCGCTTAAAAGCCCAGCTTATCCGCTAAGTTTTTCATCTGGACACCATGAATCAGGGTGGCCCCGCTCCTGATGGCGGCAGCCACATGAACAGCCTCTATCATTTGTTCGCGGTCCGCGCCTTTTTCCAGGGCATCCCTGGTGTACGCCTCAATGCAATACGGACACTGTAAGGCATGAGCCACTGCCAGGGCAATAAGCGCTTTTTCCCTCACGCTCAAGGCCCCTTCTTGAAACACCGCCGTATAATAAGACATAAACTTTTCCCAAAGCTCCGGGGCATCCTCGCCGATCACCGGAAACCTGGCCAGATCAGCAGGATTGTAATAACTATCCATTACAGTTCATCCCCTCCTTTAGTAAGTAATCATTTAATACAAACTGTAAAAAATTAACGGTTCTTATGGGTAATGGTTCCGCTTTTATTTGCTTCATTTGCTCCGCTACGGCCAGGAGATCGGCCGGCCGGTCGATGTCCCTCAAATAGCTCAGCAGCCCATGGGTTATATTCTGGCTGTCACAGATGGCCAGGGTTTTTTGTAAAACCCCGTCAGTTCCCCAGGCAATGTCCTCGAAAACCCTGCTATACAGGCTCCGCATGCCGATCAGGTAGTAGCCGCCGTCTTCTGCCGGGCCTAAAACCAGCTGGCAATGTTCGAGAAGTTCCAGGGCCTCCAACAAATAAGCTGGCGGCAAGACAGGGACATCTGTGCCGATCAGCATGACGGGGGAATAACCACGCTGAAACAAATGCCGGGTGACGGACAGCATGCGCTGGCCCAAACTGCCTTCCGGCTGGAGGATAATCTCTACACCAGGGCCGACAGCTCCAGTCAGCCTGGTGACCTGACCTGCCGGAGCAGCAGCGATGAAACACTTGAATACAGGTAACTGCTTAACCTTGTCCAGTGTATCCAGCAAGAATGCCCACTGCAAATTCTCCCGCTGTTCCGGCGTTAATAAATCCTTCAGGCGGCTTTTTTCCCTCGGGAGAGGGAACACGGGACATTATTGCCAGGGCGGGTTGGGCCATCTTTTCACCCCACTTAAGCGCTTACTAACCAATTATTGAATAAATTTATTTCATATCAAAATATAAAAAGGATTAACCCTTAAAACAAAGAACATATTGAAATATGGAACATCCACTAATCAGTATAATTATTCCAACCTATAACGAAGCTAAAACCATCGGCAGCACCATTGCCCACCTGCTCCCCTGGCGCAATCAGATTGAAATAATCGTGGCTGACGGCGGCAGTTCCGACGGCACCACCGGTTTAATCCCGCCGGGAATAAAATTAATTCAGGCGACCAGAGGCAGAGCTGCTCAGATGAATGCCGGCGCTCAGCTGGCCACAGGTAAAGTGCTGCTTTTTTTACACAGCGATACCCGGTTGCCTTCTGACTTCCTACAGCAGTTAAAGCCGGTTATCTCAGATCAAAGTGTGGTCGGCGGTGCATTCAAGGTAAAATTCGACCACCCCGGCCCGTTTTTTTACTTAACCTCCCTGGGCTCAAACCTGAGGGCCGCCCTGGCGGGCATCTATTTCGGAGACCAGGCCATCTTTGCCAGGCGGGACATCTTTAAAAAGCTGGGAGGTTTCCCGCCCATTGATTTAATGGAAGATTGGGTTTTTTCCCGCCGCCTGCAAAGAGCGGGAAAAACCGTGCTCCTGCCCGGGCCGGTTGTTACCTCCGCCAGGCGCTGGCTTATACACGGCAAATGGCGCACTGCCTGGCTGATGCAAAAGATCAAACTGCTCTTCCTTTTAGGTGTCAGTCCTTCCGAATTGAAAAAGATGTACACTGATAAACGCTAGGAAGCTGTCCGAGAATAACATATCATGATGTAGCCAAAATGAATTACCTGTTAATATTCAGGCAATCTGTCGTCGGGAGTTGTTTCCTGGCCGAGAGCAATTCCAGGGTAATGGCGGCTGTTTTAACCGTAATCTCTTTACAACGGCCGTTCTTAACAGGTGAAAACTTTTTCCGGAGCCCCCTGCAGCAAGTCAGGCCGAACTCGCCAACAAACCTCTTATGCAGTTCAGCAGCAGCCTCTGCAACTACCCGGTCAAAACCCAAGATACTGGGGTCGGCAAGCAGCAGGCCGATAGCCATAACCCCACCGGAAAGGGCCCCGCAGGCACAGCCGGCGCTCATGCCGTGCCCAAAACCTGCGGCCATCTGTCTTATGCCTTCTGTGGGTCCCTGATATACTTCTACATTGCTTAACACCACGGCTTGGGCACAATTGTAGCCCTGGTTAAAATAATTTTCGGCTCTTCTGCGCACTTCCTCATAAATATCCTGCATGTCTATTCCTCTCCAACGCTTCTCTAATACTTCCTAAAGTGAGGATAACTCCTCCGGCCAGGCTGGTCACGGTAACAAGGGTAAAAAATAAAAGTGAACATAAGACTGCCGTGGCCGGGTCTATCCCGGCATAACTGTATAGAGTGACATACATACCTTCTCTTATTCCAAGCCCGTTGATTGACAGCGGCAACATTGAAACGGCCATAATTACAGGGATATATAAAAAGTGTTTGAGTAAAGGTATGTTTGCGCCTACAGACTGAAAAGCAAAAACGTTAGCCAGCACCAGCAACCCCTGAAACAAAAAGGAAAGCAGCAGGACCTTACCCAGTATGTGCGGGTGTTCCCTGTACTCACCCAGCCGGCACAGCCACCGCCCTGCCTTGCTATTCTCTTTAAAAGGATAGTAGAACAATATTCCCATCACAGCCAGACAAGCTGCCACAATACCTCCTACAACCCAGCAGATAAAGCTGTCGCCGCCAAGTTTTGATACAAGCCCCAGGGCCGCGGCAGCAGTTAAAGCAAGCGCCAGCGAAGCCAATAGGCGCTCCATAACAACTGAGGCTGCTGCCTCTTTTATTTTCCCCGAAACCCGGGCTACCTTGTAAATCCGCAGGGTATCACCACCGATACTGGAAGGCAAGAAATTGTTGGCAAAAAGACCGGCATAATAAAATGATAAAAGCCTGGCGAAAGGGATTTGAATTCCGTATACAGTTAACAATGGCCGCCATTTCAGCGCGCTGACCAGCATACAAAAGTTCACCGTAACGAATGATAAAATCAGGGAGGTCCACTGACATTTTGCTAAAGACAATNCNAATGAACCAAGCGGAATCCTGCTCAAGATCCAGGCCAGCAACCCTGCGCTGACAATTACCTTCATCAAAAATTTAAAGTTTATATTGAACCGTATATCCGCCATTTCNTGCACCGCACTTTAATGATNGTATTTTATAGTTGTTATTTTAGCATAAGTTTATTAATTAATTAAAATAAAAAGTTTTTATAACAATATTTCTTTGCATAAAGGATATTAATAATTAATGAAACGCGCCTGAACATTTTCGGGATCGAATTAAAACAATAAAGGCTCGCGTTATTGAGAACGCAAGCCCTTGCCTAACTTTTTCTTTTTTTATTTATCCGGGTTGATACCCAACAAACGGATGCCATTTAAGGTAACCAGCAACGACGCACCCATGTCACCCAGGATAGCCAACCATAGAGTCAGCCAGCCCGGGAACACAGCCGCGACAGCAATAGCCTTGATTCCCAGAGAGAAGACAATATTTTGCCGGATTATCTTCATCGTCACCCGGCTAAGGCGGATAATAAAAGGAAGTCTGGCCAGGTCGTCAGCCATCAATGCAATATCCGCAGTCTCCAGCGCTGTGTCCGTGCCCGCCCCTCCCATGGCGATACCAACCGTCGATGCAGCCAGAGCAGGTGCATCGTTAATACCGTCACCCACCATAGCAACATTCCCGTACCGCTGCAAAAGATTCTCTACAGCTTTAACCTTGTCCCGGGGCAGCAATTCCGCATGATACTCATCCACCCCAACACGGGCTGCTATTGCCTTCGCTGCAGGCTCATTATCACCAGTCAGCATGATGGTGCGACGGATGCCAGTCCGTTTTAAGGCGTCTATAACAGCCGCGCCGTCCTCCCGGACCTCATCGGCAACAGCTATAATCCCTAGAAAACCATGTGCCGTATAAACGGCCATTGCTGTCTTACCCTCTTCTTGCATGCGGCGGATCCGTCCAATAACAGGATCCGTAGCCACACCCAGCTCGGCAAACAGGCGGTGATTTCCAATGTAGACTGTCTGTCCGCTCACAACCCCCTGAGCCCCGCAGCCCGCACGGGCTCTGAATTCCTCTGCAGGTTCCACCTGCAGGCCGCGGGCTACCGCCGCTTTAACAACAGCCACTGCCAGCGGATGCTCGGAGCGTACCTCCAGGTTGGCGGCAATCTGGAGCAGTTCCCGCTCAGAGAATGAACCAAGAGGGATGATGTCGGTCACGACTGGCACACCCTTCGTAAGCGTGCCTGTCTTATCAAAGGCAACTGCTGTAAGCGTGCCGGCTTGCTCCAGGTATATCCCTCCCTTGATCAGCACTCCTTTCCGGGCAGCATTGCCGATAGCGCTGACAATGGCTACCGGGGTGGAAACTACCAGGGCACAGGGACACGCCACCACTAATAAAGCCAGACCCCGGTATATCCACGGCTCCCAAGCATAACCGAAAAGCAGGGGCGGCACCAGGGTGATGCAGATAGCCAGGATCATTATAACCGGGGTGTAGACGGCAGCAAAGCGGTCCACGAACGCCTGGGAAGGCGCCCGCCGGGCTTGTGCCTCTTCAACCAGGTGAATTATTTTAGCGATAGTGGAATCCTGGACTAACCTGGTAACTTCAACCTCCATGAAACCGTGCGTATTGAGGGTACCGGCATAAACCTCAGCCCCCGGTCCTTTTTCCACTGGTGCGGATTCACCCGTGATAGCAGACTCATTGACGGCGGACTCACCCTTGATGATACGTCCGTCCATGGCGATCTTCTCGCCCGGACGAACGAGCATTATGTCGCCCACCTGGATATCCTCTACAGGTACCTCTACTTCTCCTGTCAAACGGCGGATCCAGGCCATCCTGGGAGTGATATCCATGAGTTCACTAATAGACCGGCGCACCTTTTCCATGGTCCAGGATTCCATCATTTCGGAAACAGAGTACAGGAAGGCCACGACGGCACCTTCTCTCCACTCGCCAATAGCCATGGCTCCGGTGACGGCGGTAGTCATCAGTACGCTCATGTTAAAATCCAGACGCGGCAAAGAACACATGGCCTTATATATATTACCCCACCCGCCGGACAGTATGGCAATTACATATAAGGGGACGAAAAGAGAAGTTCCTGTACCGGCCTGTTCTGCTATGTAAGCGGTTAACAATGCGGTAACGGAAACCGCCGCCCGTACCAGTTCCCAATTGGCCTTCGGTTTTGCCGGCTTTACCTGTTTTTCCCCCTACAGGGTTAATGGTATAATTTTCCTTCCTGCCTTCCCGCCGGATTGCTTCCAGGTCGGCCAGGCCTTCAACTGTTAGCTTGCCGGCTATAGTATTTAAACTGGCCCTGGTGACACCAGGAAGCGCCGCAACATTTTTTTCAAACCTGGCGGCACAGTCTATACAGGTTATCCCCTCTACCCGGAAAACTGCAGTCTCACCAGGTATGGTTAAACTTCCGGGCTGGGCCATTTTACTGAGTTTTTGTTCATTAGCAATTTTGTTAAAAATATATTTCAGCAGCACATTATACACAACCTCTTGGTTTCGGAAGACCTGCAACCTTGCATGCACCCTTCGCCGGACCGGAAGGAAACAACTCATAAATGTGCTTTAAGCTGAAACCGGTCTCTTTACAAAGCTTTGAGATCATTGGAGCAACTTGAAATTGTTGATAATGATCACGCAGGTAATTGATTACCCGCCAATGCTCGTCATTAAGCTCTTTGATACCTTCAGCTTCGGCAAAAGCCCTGGCTACATCTTCATTCCAGCAACCCGGATCTATGATGAAGCCGTCCTCGTCGATTTCCACTTCCAGGCCATTTACCGTAAATACGCACATTTTAACAGCACCTCCATTTTTATATTCGGCGCATGCCGTCAAATCATATTCCACCAGTTCGGTAATAGAGGGGTTATCTCCACAAACAGGACAGGCAGGGTCCTTCTTGACCCGGACCTCTCTGAATTTCATCTCCAGTGCGTCATAAGCCAGCAGGCGCCCTACCAGTAAATCTCCTTTGCCCAGGAGGTATTTCAAGACTTCGGTTGCCTGAATCAGACCGATTGTCCCTGCAAGAACCCCCAACACCCCGGCCTGTGCACAGGTCGGCACTGAGCCGTACGGTGGCGGTTCACGTAAAATGCAGCGCAAACAGGGTCCTTTTCCAGGGACAATAGTAAAAGTTTGACCTGCAAAGCCGAGGACGCCTCCGTGGACAAAAACCTTATTAGCCATAACACAGGCATCATTGGCCACAAAACGGGTGGCAAAATTATCGGCCCCGTCGACTACAACATCATAATCCTTGATGATTTCCTTAATATTACGGGCCGTTAACCTTTCCCGGTAGGACACTATATTACAATCAGGATTCAGGGCTATCAGTTTTTCTTTTGCCGAATCGACTTTAGGCCTGCCGATGTCTTTGGTAGTGTGCAAGATTTGCCTCTGCAAATTGCTCAAATCTACCACATCGTAGTCAATTATACCTATTGTCCCAACGCCCGCAGCCGCCAGGTAAAAGGCTGCCGGTGAGCCCAAACCACCTGTTCCAATTATAAGGACCCTACCCTCATTTATTCTCTTTTGACCAGTGCCACCCACTTCAGGAAGAACAATCTGCCTGCTGTATCTATTGATTTGTTCCTCTGTAAAATCCAAGCATACCATCCTTTCAGAAACCTATACCCCCCCCGGATCATAGCTTTATTTGTCTTCACCTGTAAATACCTTAACTTATCAGGCTTTGTTTAGTGCCTGTTCCAGGTCCTCTAGCAAATCGTCAATAGACTCCAGACCGACAGACAGGCGAATCATGTCCTCAGTCACTCCGGTGGCCAGCCGCTCTTCTACAGAAAGCTGCTGGTGGGTGGTTGAAGCCGGATGAATTACTAAGGATTTGGCGTCTCCAATGTTGGCCAATAACGAGAATATCTCCAGCGCTTCAATGAAGCGCCTGGCCTGCTCCCGTCCTCCCTTAATCCCGAAGGTCAAAAGGGCGCCAAAGCCATTGCGGTAGTACCGCCGGGCCAGTTCGTGGGACGGATGGCCGGGCAGGCCGGGATAATTTACCCAGGTTACTTGCGGGTGCTGTTCCAAAAATTTCGCTACATTTAGGGCGTTCTGGCAATGCCGCTCCATGCGCAACGGTAGCGTTTCCAAACCCTGAAGCAGTAGGAAAGCGTTAAACGGGCTTATGCACGGTCCCAGATCGCGCAGCAACTGCACCCGAGCCTTGGCAATGAATGCAGCAGGGCCGAATACTTCGCTGTAGATTATACCATGGTAGGTTGGATCCGGCTCAGTGAATTGCGGAAATTTACCGTTTGTCCAGTCAAATTTCCCCCCATCAACGATAATACCCCCGATGGAGGTGCCATGCCCGCCTATGAACTTGGTAGCGGAGTGAATCACGATATCCGCTCCGTATTCCAGCGGCCGGCACAGGTAAGGGGTCGGCACGGTGTTGTCGACGATAAACGGGATGCCGGCCGCGTGAGCGATACCGGCTACCGCCTGAAAATCGATCACATCCAGCTTGGGGTTGCCGCTCGACTCGGCAAAAAGCGCCCTGGTCCTGGGAGTTATAGCCCGCCTGAAGTTCTCCGGATCAACCGGATCAACAAAGTTGACCTCAATACCCAGGCGCCGCAGCGTGGCGTTGAACAGGTTATAAGTACCTCCGTACAGGCTGCTGGAGGATACTATCTCGTCACCTGACCCGGCCAGATTGGCAATAGCCAGAAACGCGGCCGCCTGACCCGAAGCAGTAGCCAGGGCAGCCAGCCCATTCTCCAGGGCGGCCACCCGCTGCTCCAACACGTCAGTAGTAGGGTTCATGATGCGAGTATAGATATTTCCGGTTTCCTGTAAAGCAAACAGGCGCGCCGCATGACCGGCGTCTTTAAACACATACGATGTTGTCTGGTAAATGGGTACGGCCCGTGCCCCGGTAACCGGGTCTGCCTGCTGCCCGGCGTGAACGGCCAGGGTTTCAAAACCTCTAGTTTTATTTGTCATGGTAATTTCCCCTTCTGACTGTTTTTCAGCATTTATTATTTTATTTATGACGGGGGGTTCTACTGTTCCTCCTGGAACAACGGCGTGCTCAGGTACCTCTCTCCGGTATCCGGTAGTATAGCCACAATCAGTTTACCCCGGTTTTCCTGCCGCTTCGCTACCTCCAAAGCTGCAAAAGCCGCCGCCCCGGAGGATATACCGGCCAGGATCCCCTCCTCTCGGGCCAGCCGGCGCCCGGTGTCAAAGGCATCCTGGTTAGTCACCTTGATAATTTCGTCAACCAGTGACAGATCTAACACTCCAGGAATGAAGCCGGCCCCGATCCCCTGAATCTTATGCGCTCCCGGTTTCCCCCCTGATAAANNAGGCGAATCGGCCGGTTCTACCGCCACCACTTTCAACTGAGGCTTCCGGGACTTAAGCGCCTGGGCAATGCCGGTAATTGTGCCACCAGTACCCACACCACCAATAACAATGTCTACCTGCCCGTCAGTATCTTTCCAGATTTCTTCTGCCGTGGTTTGCCGGTGGATCTCCGGATTGGCCGGGTTCTCGAACTGTTGTGGCATGTAGGAATCAGCTATTTCCCGGGCCAGTTCCTCAGCCTTCTGCACCGCCCCGTTCATTCCCAGCGCGCCGGGTGTAAGTACCAGTTCGGCGCCGTAGGCCTTGAGCAAGTTCCGGCGCTCAATGCTCATTGTATCAGGCATGGTCAGGATTAGCCGATAGCCGCGGGCAGCCGCAACAAAAGCCAGGGCAATTCCGGTATTACCGCTGGTGGGCTCGATAATCACTGAACCGGGTTTCAGTAAACCTTGTTCCTCTGCCCGGCGAATCATATTAAAACCGATGCGGTCCTTNACGCTGCCGCCCGGATTGAAAGACTCCAGTTTTACAACCAGGTCNGCGACAGCACCCCGCGCTATTTGCCGGAGCCGCAGCATTGGTGTATTCCCAATTAGATCTGTAAGACTATTGGCTATCCTGGGCATTTTCAATTCACGTCCTTTCCCCAAGCAAAATAAGGATATATTATCATCTTTATAATTCCAATCTGATTACTATTAATTTTCTGATTTTATTCCACTCATGGGTTTAACGTTGACATAGCCCGTAACCTTTCCACTACCGGTTCCATAACATTCAAGAAATAATTCACATCTTCTTCTGTGTTGTCTTTACCAAGGGTTAACCGGAGGGAGCCGTGGGCCACCTCATGCGGAATGCCCATCGCCAGCAGCACATGCGAAGGCTCCAAGGAACCTGAAGTACAGGCCGATCCGGTGGAAGCCGCAATACCTTTCATGTCCAGACTTAATAACATCGACTCGCCTTCTATATATTTAAATATAAAACTGGCATGATTCGGCAAACGCATGCTCGGGTGCCCGGTTAATTCAACGTGTTCAAACCGGCCTAAAACCTCCCTGATTAATTTATCGCGTAAAGCGCTTAAACGATTATTTTCCTCATTCATGTTTTCTACAGCCAGTTCCACCGCTTTACCCAGGCCGGCTATACCCGGGATATTCTCGGTGCCGGCCCGGCGCAGTCGCTCCTGCGCGCCTCCGTGAAAAAGTGTTTGCCTCCAGCGCGTACCTTTACGGATATAAAGCGCGCCTATGCCTTTAGGCCCATATATTTTGTGTCCGGAAATAGTTAACAAGTCAACTCCCAACTCGTTCACATTCACCGGGATCTTGCCAAAACTTTGGACGGCGTCAACATGGAAGATTATTCCCCGCTCCCTTGCCAGCTTCCCTATATCAGCGACAGGCATGATGGTACCGACTTCGTTATTAGCGTGCATGATGCTTATCAGAATGGTTTTATCTGTGACAGCCTTTTCCACATCAGCAAAGCTCACCATTCCATACTGATCCACAGGGAGAATGGTAATGTCGAACCCCTGTTCACCAAGAGCTTTTACTGTGTTGAGTACTGCATGATGCTCTACGGCACTGGTGATAATGTGATTTCCCCGTTTCAGATTGGTGTAAGCCGCGCCGTGAATAGCCATATTATCTGACTCCGTTCCACCGCTGGTAAAAGTAATTTCCCCGGGGTCGGCTCCAATGGCCCGGGCCACCTTTTCCCGTGATTCATCTACTGCCTTACGGGCAAGTCGCCCAAAATAATGCACGCTGGAGGGATTGCCAAAATTATCACCTGAAAGAAACCGGTTCATTTCCTCGGCCACCAGGGGGTGGACTGGAGTGGTGGCACTGTGATCAAAATAAACTCTCCGCACTTTTTTACCTCCCTAAATTATTGTTTTTTATTTTTATTGTTTTTTATTTTTCTCTGATACAAACAGGTTAAAATTAAAGAAGCCCCAGGCTTCATCAAAGCTAATATTCCCCTGCGCAGTTCTTTTTAAAGGTTCAGCTCTGATGCCATGTTTACTTATATCATAGTCATTAACTATGTTTTCTCAAAATCTTAGCATATCGCTAGGATATTGTCAATTAAAAGTTTGCCTGCAATAGCGATACTGCAAATACGGCAATACCATATAAGTAGCTCTTTGCCATTTCTGTTCCTCAGATAACCCTCAAGGTAAAGCACCATGCCATAATTCAATGTTTAAAAATTCCTGCTGAAAAAAAGTTGACAAAAAGAAAAGGGTAAATTAATATCTTAAGTAAATAAATTAATTTAATATGTTTAGTCTTCTTATCCAGAGAAGGGGAGGGCAGGACCCAAGGAACCTTCGGCAACCTTCAAGCCTCCGGCCTGAGATGGTGCCAATTTCCGCCGGGAATACCGGAAAGATGAGAAGGGGAAACTGATACAGCCTCTTCTTATGCGAAGAGGTTTTTTAATTCTATAATTAAAAAATTAAAAAAACCTGGAGGGTGGACTCAAAGATGAGTGATCCAATTAACATACTTGTCAAAAAGAAACCAAAGCAACTTGACTGGCCTGAGTCTCCGCGTTCTGTCGGCTGGACTGTACCACACAGCATAAAGCTCGCAGATGAAAAAAATCCACTACCCCTTGACTGTGGGAAAACTATCGCCCCCGTCGAGGTAGAGTATGAAGTTTACGGTGAACTGAACGAAGCGAGGGATAACGCCATCCTGATCCTTCACGCTCTTTCGGGAGATGCACATGTTGCCGGCTGGAGCGCCAATGCCGACGAACTGGGCCGCCCCTGGCTTAAAAAGCGTCCAGGATGGTGGGATGAAATGGTCGGCCCGGGGAAGGCCTTTGACACTAAAAAATTTTTTATAATATGTTCCAACATTTTGGGCGGTTGTTATGGGACAACAGGACCGGGCAGTATCAATCCCGAAACCGGCCGCCTTTACGGTCTCCGTTTCCCGGTAGTTACGGTAGGGGATTGGGTCAGGTTGCAGGAACGGCTAATCAGCCACCTTGGTATTAAGCGCCTGCGCTCAGTGGCAGGGGGTTCCCTGGGCGGTCAGCAAGCCCTGGAGTGGGCGCTGGCTTACCCTGATCGTGTTGATTCAGCTATTATCATTGCTTCCGCGGCCCGCTTAAGTGACCAGGGACTCGCTTTCAACGCTGTAGCCCGGCACGCGATTACAACTGACCCCCACTTCCAGAATGGCGACTATTATAATAACACCACACCCAACCGTGGTCTGGCAGTCGCCCGGATGCTGGGTCATATCACTTACCTCTCAGAATTTTCCATGCACCTGAAGTTCGGCCGCAGGTATTGCAATGGGAATGGACCGGGGTTTCACCTGGGTGTTGATTTCGAGGTTGAGAGCTATCTGCAGCATCAAGGCGAGGCTTTTGTAGAAAGATTTGATGCCAACAGTTACTTGTACATCACCCGCGCAATGGACTACTATGACGCTGCAAGATGGGGAGAGGGAGACCTCGATCAAGCGTGCCGCAGAATTGACAGCAGGCTGCTGTTAGTTTCATTCTCTTCTGATTGGCTTTACACTCCGGAACAAATGAAGGAACTGGCACTTGCTTTGGGCCGCAATAAAAAGCCGGTAAGCTATGCTAACATTCAGTCATCTTATGGTCATGACGCTTTTCTCCTGGAAATCGATAAATTAACTCACCTTGTTCGCGGTTTTTTAGAAGGGAGGGTAAACTAGTGGCTGGAGATAAAATACGCCGTTTTGACCATGACATCATCTATGAACTCATCCCCGAAGGGGCTTCTGTGCTTGACCTGGGCTGTGGAGACGGGGAACTCCTCACGAAGTTAATCAGAAATAAAAAGGTTCAAGGTTTAGGAATAGAAAAAGACATCAACCAGGTAGCCGCAACTATCTCCAGGGGGGTTCCTGTCCTCCATCTAGATCTTGATGAAGGACTGGCCGGCTTGCCGGACAATCTTTTTGACTTTGTGATCCTTGAAAAAACTCTTCAAGCAGTCAATAAGCCTCTTTTTGTCCTTGAGGAAATGCTCCGGATAGGAGGTGCAGGGATTGTCAGTTTTCCTAACTTCGGATGCCGCCATGTCATCGACTCCCTGGTTACGACAGGCAGGATGCCAATAACACCGGCCCTACCCTATCAGTGGTACGATACCCCCAACATACACCTTTTTACTGCAATGGACTTTATTGACTGGACCCGTAAAAATCACGTTAAAATAGAGAGGGGGTTATTGTGGGTTGATGAAACTATTATTCCCTTTGACGAGGGGAATACTGCTCTCGCCAGTGAAGTCCTATTTGTTGTTTCCCGTGCATAAAAAACATCGCAAGATCCAGCACCATCAAGCCCCCGATTTTTTTATTAGCTTCCTAACCTACATCACATACTTGAAATGTCCGGTTTCTGCAAAAAAGCACGGCTCCAGGTGAGGCACTTTATTCACATGGAGTCGTAATTCTTGTATAATATGTCAATAAAATGACATTAAGGAAGTCACAAAAATTATGGAAAATTTAAAATTTATTACAACCCGGTTTAACGAGTTGCTTACGCCTGATAAAATTACAAACTTAATGGCGAACTTTATAATCGCTATTGCAATCCTGGTTACTACGTATTTATTAATAAAATTATTTTCTTACGGGCTGGACAGAGCCTTAAAAGAAAGCGGACAGGAAACTGACAAACAGGAGGGGACACAACCTAAAAGACACATTGTATCTGACAACTTTATCCGCTTGCTGCGGGTTTTATTAAAAACACTGCTTCTATATGGAGGTTATTTTATTGCCATTATAATTATCCTGGAGTTATTCAACATTACAATCATTTCACCTGAGGATTTAAAATCTTTAGGTGCCAGGATGTTAAAAATTATCGGCGTGCTGGTAGGGGCCAGGATTGTCATAAATTTTGGACAAATGGCAATAAAACAATTCTTCGAGCGACATGAACTGAAGGAAAATTTTATGGAAAGACGGCGCGCTCAAACCCTGGAGATATTGCTGCAAAGCGTGCTGGTCTACGTCATTTTTTTNCTGNCCGGTTTAACGATCCTGCAAATTTTNAANATTAATACCAGNGCNATTCTGGCCAGTGCAGGTATTCTGGGTCTGGCGATAGGTTTCGGCGCCCAGAACCTGGTCAAGGACACCATCAGCGGNTTTTTCATTTTATTAGAAGACCAGTTCAATGTGGGAGATTATGTGGAAACTGCCGGCGTAGCCGGCACTGTCGAGGAAATCGGCCTGCGCACCTGTAAGATAAGGCAGTGGACAGGTCAATTGCACATTATACCCAACGGGCAAATAACTAAGGTAACCAATTACAACCGGGGGAAAATGCTGGCAGTAGTGACGGTGGGTATTGCTTATGAAGAGGACATAGATAAGGCAATCGAAGTCATGCAAAAGGTGTGCGCTAAAGCCCACCAGGAAATTGAAGCGATTGTTGATTCACCCCAGGTACAGGGAGTTACAGAATTAGCTGACTCCTCAGTAAGCATCCGTATTATCGTCCCAACTATCCCCGGGGAACAATGGGCTGTCGAACGGGAACTGCGCCGGCGCCTCAAATACGCCCTGGACCTCGCGGGCATTGAGATACCTTACCCCAGACGGGTAATTTATCAACACAAAGCAACCAGTCCGGAAAACGGACAGCTTTAAAAAAAGGCCGGGGTTCCTCATGGCAACCGTCAACTTAAATTGCCATAAGGGGGGAACACCGGCCGTCTCTTTTGACAATTCTTCTTTTCAACTGCCCGCACACATTGCCACACGATGCCTGCAGCAGGCGCGCAGGAAAATTGGGTTGTCTATTTTTCAGCTTCCGCCGCTGCTTTAGCCTTCTTGATAATTTCTTCCGCCAGGCGTGCGGGAACCTCTTCGTAGCTGTTAAACTCCATCGTAAATGAACCGCGCCCCTGAGTCATTGACTTTAGATCAATAGCATACCTGTACATTTCCGATAATGGAACATGAGCTCTGATCAGAGTTTGTTTGCCCCGGGGCTCAGTACCAAGCACACGGCCGCGCTTGGTGTTGAAGTCACTGATAATATCTCCCATAAAGTTCTCTGGAACCAGTACTTCTACGTTCATGATCGGCTCCAGCAGAACCGGTTTGGCCTGTGCGATGCCCTTCTTAAAGGCCAGCGACGCAGCTATCTTAAAGGCTAATTCCGAAGAGTCCACGGTATGATAAGAGCCGTCATACAGGGTCGCTTTCACTCCTGTGGTGGGGTAACCTGCCAAAACTCCTTCCATCATCGCTTCCCGGAGTCCCTTTTCCACAGCAGGGAAATACTGCCTGGGGACTGAACCGCCGAAAATTTCCTCTGCGAATACAAAATCTTCTTCCGGGTTGGGCTCGAAGCGTATCCAAACGTGACCGTACTGACCACGGCCGCCGGATTGTTTCTTATGTTTTCCTTCCACTTCAACCTTTGTCCTGATTGTCTCACGGTAGGGAACTTTGGGGTCGGACATCACGACATCCACACCAAACTTACGTTTCAGCTTCTCAACCATAATATTCAGGTGTAGCTCGCCCATGCCGGTAATAAGTGTCTGCTTGGTTTCTGTATTTTTCTCAACCCGCAAGGTTGGGTCTTCTTCCAGCAGCTTGTTTATAGCATCACCCAATTTATCTTCGTCATTCTTACTTTTGGGAGCAATCGCCACAGTCAGGGTCGGTACCGGGAAATCAATCCCTTCCAGCACAACCGGGTTATCCTTTTCACATAACGTATCTCCAGTCCCGGTATCCTGTAATTTAACAACAACCGCCATATCACCGGCCGGGACCATGTCGGTCTGCATCGTGCTCTTACCCCTGACATAAAAGACATTCCCAATCTTTTCCGTCTTTTCTTTAGTGCTGTTGTACACCGTCGTATCGCTCTTGAAATTGCCGCTGAACACACGCAAGAAATTCATTTTGCCAACATAGGGGTCGGCAATGGTTTTAAATACGAGGGCTGCCATCGGGCCGTTATCTTCTTTAGGAGCTGGCAGGTAGTTCGCTACTACATCCATTAACTGGGCCACACCGGTATTTTTAGTTGCCGAACCAGCCAGCACCGGAACAACTTTAGCGAGAGCAATACTCTTCTTCAGCCCGTCTTTTATTTCATCCGGGGTGAGTTCCTCCCCTTCCAGATACTTCATGGTCAGGTCGTCGTCACCCTCGGCAGCCGCTTCAACAAGCTGTTCGCGGTATTGATCAATTTCACCGGAAAGCTCTCCGGGTACCGGAACCTCTTTGCCCTTGCCTTCCCCGGCATAAGCCTTGTTATTGATAATATCAACCACACCCGAAAAAGTGTTGAATGCCCCGACAGGTATCTGAACAGGGACAAAATTACCGCCAAACTTGGCCTTTAGATCATCCAGCACTTTATTGAAGCTGGCGTTTTCACGATCCATTTTGTTTACAAATACTATCCTGGGCAAGTTATATTTATCTGCTATATCCCAGATCACCTCATGCTGGACTTCCACACCGTCTACTGCGGAAACGACAAACAACGCGCAATCGGCAACTCTTAAAGCTCCCTTTACTTCACCGATAAAATCCGAGTACCCGGGGGTATCCAGCAGGTTAATTTTAACGCCGTTCCACTCACAAGGAACAAGGCTGGTATGAATGGTCACTTGCTTTGCAATTTCTTCCGGATGGTAATCAGAAGTCGTTGTGCCGTCCTCCACCCTGCCAAGCCGGGAGAGGACCCCGGTATTAAAGAGCATGGCCTCAACAAGAGAAGTCTTACCGGCTCCGCCGTGTGCCACCACCCCTATGTTGCGTATTTGACCGGTTTGATAATTCTTCAAACTATGTTCCCCCTTTTGTAAATAATGGTTTCCTTAAAGCAATATTTCTATACTTGCTTAGAGCTCTGGCTGGTTTTTTCTGGATTAAAACAAAAAAGAACCCTCTTGAGGGAAGATGATCTTGCTACCCCTAAGGCGCATTTTCAATAAGCATTAATTCTACAGTTGCTGTATAAATTCCTTGTCATTTAAAAAATAAGGAACAATTTTTTTAAGTTAAGGAATTTCAGATGGAAAATTATATTTCATAGGAAAATCAAGGATGCATAGATATTATCAAGAAGCTTGAAAAACTCGAGTTAAAATACGATTAAGGAAGGTCGGGAATGAGGCAGTCATTCATCTACGGAGCTCTCGTCCTGCTGCTGGGCAGCCTTTTCAACCGGGTCCTTGGTTTTGTCTACCAGGTCTTCATGATCCGTATAATCCGCCCGGAAGGTATCGGCCTGTTTAATATGATCTATCCTGTTTATGTAATGGTGCTGGTTTTGGCCACTGCCGGCATTCCGGTAGCCATTGCCAAGCTGGTGGCCGAGGAGGTGGCTCGCGGCAATCTGCCCGGCGCATACCGCATTTTTAGAATTTGTTTTATCACGCTTGCGGCAAGCAGCGTTATTTTTACAATTTTATGTTTCTCTGGAGCACCCCTCCTGCTTAAATATGTCTTTATCAACCCAAAGGCTTATTACAGCTTTTTAAGCCTTATTCCCGGCATTATTATTGTATCACTTTGCTCCGCATTCCGCGGGTTTTTCCAGGGACTTCAGCAGATGACGCCGACAGCTCTAACCCAGTCTCTGGAACAATCAGCCAGGGTCATTTCCGGCCTCTTCATAGCCGGCATGCTTTTGCCAAAAGGTGTCGAATATGCCGCAATTGGAGCCTCACTGGGTGTTGTGGTCGGCGAATTAACCGGTCTTATATCCATCCTCATAATTTACTTGCGTAATCGCCCGCGCGTTCCGCCGGCTTGGATTGGAGTCCCCTCTGAGCCTCTTATTTCTTCTGCCGTCAGGATTTTCCACCTGGCCTTTCCTGTTACGCTGACCCGCATTACTTCCACATCCCTGCTCTGGGCGGATGCCGCCTTAATACCCCTGCGCCTTCAATCAAGTGGAACCAGCATAAGTGAGGCTACTGAAATTTACGGGCAATTTGTCGGTATATCTGCAAGCTTGCTGTTTACCCCTGGGATCATTACAGTTTCCCTTGCAACTGCCCTGCTCCCGGCAATATCAGACGCGCTGGCATTGAATAACCTGAACCTCGTCCGCACCCGGTGCGAACAAGCCATCAGGATCACCATTCTGGCCGGACTGCCCAGCACAGTGGTTTTTTTACTGCTGGCGGAGGATCTTTGCGGGCTCATTTTCGGTTATCCCGAAGCGGGGGCAAGCCTGAAAATACTTGCTCTCGGCGGGCCGTTTCTATATCTCACGCAAACCACCACCGGCATTCTCCAGGGCTTGGGCAAAGCTTCCCGGCCATTTAGAAATCTGGTATTTGCCTCGCTCTTCAAAATTACCGGGATTTATTATCTCACTGGACTGCCCCAATTAGGCATTCGCGGCACGGCAGCTGCCCTTGTGATTGGTTATGTTCTGACGGCATGGCTAAACCTGGCCGATATCCGGCAGTTAACCGGTCTCAACCTGAATTTGAACAAATGCCTCCTGAAACCGCTGGTTGCTACAGCGGGAATGGGCTTATTTATCCCTTTCTCACAGTATTATTTGTACGCTTGCACCAGGTCCGCACCTCTGGCAACCGCCGGCGCCATCCTCTTAGGCCTGACTGCTTACCTTGTCCTTTTGATATTAAGCGGCGGTATCAGCGGTAACGACCTGCGCCGGTTTAAAATGATCATTTACTTTAAAACCCGAAGTTAGTGGAAATCAGAGCCGCTTTTGAGGAAGCGAACGGAATGACCTGGGTTATCCGGTTTTCTGCGTCGTACGTATAGTTATAGGTTCCGTCACTGGTCAGGTTCCCGTTGTTGTCGTAGGTAAATCCGGTACTGGTAATAATTAAAAAATAGCCACCACCTTGTTAATTTTCTGGTTATTGTTTTTCCCGGGTGGTTGAGTTGCATATAAACGTGTTCCCGGCTAACCGGGTTCCACTCCCTTCTTATGCGAGTTGCCGGCCGCCGGGGACAATTCCACCCCTTTCCCAGCAGCCGGGCTACCATAGCAGATTAACCGTCTCAGATCCCTTAGCTTCGCTCCCCCGGATTTTGCCGGGCTTACCCTTGATGGGGTACCCTTTTATTGGTTAATACGATACTTGGTTCTTTTTTTAGGCCCTTACTTCCAAAGATCTTCGCAAACTGGAAAGAAAATTACTCAACAGTGATCTCTAAACCAGCCAAACTGGGGATGATAAAAAGCGCCCTTGTCTTTAGTCCGGTAGTGATGACAGCCTTCCCCAGTTTGGATAGTTAGCAATTAAGACTAATTGTCCAATTTTAAGGGGCCAGGCCGAATGAAATTAAAGGCACACCATGGGCGGTTAGATTAGCTTTGGCCCTGGAACCAGATGGTAACAACCGAATTAAAACCCTGGTTTTTATTTTTGAATGTTACCCTGGCAAACCTTAAGAAGTATTGGGGAACAATAACCT
>Ga0067045_1000981_pt1 | contig 21251 bp, 23 predicted proteins | sample TerdegcTABiofilm_FD_59184 | JGI IMG/M metagenome (GOLD analysis project Ga0067045, IMG submission 59184) | Combined Assembly of (Gp0054472, Gp0054536) Wastewater bioreactor microbial communities from Singapore -Terephthalate degrading...
CTGACTACTGACTACTGACTACTGAGTAGTAACGTTTTTTTATATATAATGTACAATTTGCCATGAAAATTGTCAAAGACTTATATGATTATTATAATGAGTATATTGTTATGTTTTGGCCATCGAAGGAAAACATGCCTGAATGTCGAAATAAACATAAAATTATACTCATAAAAATTTTAATCAAAATGGGAGAAAAGTAGTGGCAATATATTCGTTTGACGGTGTTGATCTGAAGATGATGCTCAGGGGGGCAGTCGATCTCCTGGGACAAACCAAGGAAGAAATTGATGCCTTGAATGTTTTTCCTGTACCGGACGGTGATACTGGCACCAACATGTACCAAACCCTCGTGTCAGCGGTAAAAGAAGCTGAGTCGGTTGATTCAGACCATATCGGGTTGGTGGCCGGGGCGGCGGCACGCGGTGGTTTGATTGGCGCCAGGGGCAACTCGGGAGTAATTCTTTCCCAGATATTGCACGGTATCGCCCGTTCCCTCAGCGGTGTTGAAAGGGCAACCGCCTCCGATATAACCATCGCCCTGGAAGATGGTGCAAAAGTAGCTTACCGCACAGTGATGAGTCCCGTTGAAGGTACAATTCTCACCGTTGTAAGAAAGTCGGCCGAAGGCGCGGCCGCCCGGAGGAGCAGTGATTTACTGAGGTTGATGGTTACCGTTTTTAAAAAAGCATTCGGCGCTTTACAGGAAACCCCGGATTTGCTTCCGGTGTTAAAACGTTCAGGAGTTGTTGACGCCGGCGGAAGGGGCTTTGTAGTAATACTGGAAGGCTTCTTGCGCGCCCTCAAATCGGCTTCACCTACAGCAAAAGCATCATTCGAAACTCCGGCAATTTTTGAAAGAGAACCAACTGCAAAAAAACAGCCGGTTTTTCGGGAAAATGCAGGTATAATCAGCTTCACATACTGCACCGAACTACTGGTTAAAGGGCATTATCTACCTCTCGAAAGAATGCGCATGGAACTGTCTCCATTCGGTGACAGCCTGATGGTGGTCGGCGGAGAAGGCGTAGCGAAAGTACATATCCACTCCAACAACCCCGGTCTGGTACTTGAATACTGCCTCAAACACGGGACATTGCACGATTTAAAAATAAACAATATGGTCGATCAAAACGAGGAACTTCTTTCTGGAGCCGAACCTTCCAGTTCCGGCAAACCTTTTGGAATTATTTCAGTAGGCGCCGGTGAAGGAATTATAGAAATAATGAAAAACCTGGGGGCTGACGCTGTGGTTTCCGGTGGTCAAACTTTAAACCCCAGTACCGGCGGGATCCTCAAGGCAATCGACGAAGTGCCGGCCAAGCGGATTATCATTCTGCCCAACAACAAGAATATCATCCTGACGGCCGAACAAGCCGGCACGTTATGCCAAAAAGAAGTGACAGTTATTCCTTCAAAAAGCATTCCCCAAGGACTTGCCTCTCTCCTTACCCTGAACCCGGAAGACGACTTTGAAACAGCCGGACGCAAAATGGCTAAGGCACTAACCTTAGTACGCTCCGGCGAAATCACTACAGCGGTGCGCAACACTGAATATAAAAACTTAAATATAAAAAAGGGAGATATTATCGGCCTGGCCGACGGGGATTTGGTCAGCGCGGGGACGAATTTAACCGATGTGCTGGAAGATCTCCTGGAGGAATTGATTGAAGGTGAAGGCCGCCTGATTACTATTTACTTCGGTGACAAATTTACCGTCGAACAAGCAGAAGCGGTAACAGAAAAAGTGCGGCAGAAATTCACCGGGCAGGATTTCGACATTCAAAGCGGCGGTCAGCCTGTATATGATTTACTCATATCAGTTGAATAATCGCTCTCGCCATTGCCGTCCTCAAAATCGCCCTCTAGGTAAGCGCCACGTCATACTGAACTGATTTTATAGTCATGTTTCAAAAGATCTGCCGAAGGGATGATAGTAGTTTTATGAATAGAGTTCATATTGTAACTGACAGCACTGCCGATTTGCCGGTGGAAATTATTAGAGAATACGGGATTACAGTAGTACCGCTAAAAGTGATTTTCAGCGGGTGTGAACCTTTATTGGACGGTATAGATATAAACACCGAACAATTTTACCGCCGCATGGTAGAAAACCGGGAGATGTCAGTCACTTCCCAGCCCACCCCGGCTGAGTTCGCCTCGGCTTACAGCAAGCTGTCCGCGGAAGGCGGCAGCATCATATCCATTCACATATCCTCAGCCATGAGCGGCACGTGCCAGTCAGCCAGAATGGCTCAAGACATGGTATCCGGCGCTGATATTGAGGTCATAGACTCAAAACTGGTTAGTATGGGGCTGGGACTGGTAGTCCTTGAAGCAGCCGGCGCTGCCAGGGCCGGTAAATCAAAGGAGGAGATACTTGACATTATAAACAAGTCTATCTCAAAAACACAGGTGTTTTTTATCGTTGACAGTTTAGAATATCTGGCCCGCGGCGGCCGGATCGGCAAGGCGCAGGCTTTTTTAGGCACCATTTTGAACATAAAGCCCCTTTTGTTTTTAAAAGACGGTGTGGTTCACCCTTACGAAAAGGTTAGGGGCAAGGCGCGGGCAATTGAAAGGTTAGCGGAAGTAGTCGAAGAAACAACCGGAAAGCAAAAAATAAAATGTTCTTTGGTTCATGGTAACGACCCGGCTGGAATTGAGCAAATTCGCCGGAAAATAACGGGGAAGTTGAACTGTGACGAACCGATTATCGCCGGTCTCGGCGCGGTAGTGGGCACTCATGTAGGAACAGGAGCGCTTGGTATTGCATTTATCGCCCAGGATACCTGAGCTCTATAACAACCTGTATCCCACACCCGGCTCGGTAATAATATGACGTGGGCGTGACGGATCAACCTCAATTTTACGACGCAACTGACCGATATAAACCCTTAAATACTGGGCATCGTTTTGATAAGCCGGACCCCAAACGGCACGAAGCAATTGCTTGTGGGTAAGCACCTTACCGGCGCAAACGGCTAAGTTTTTTAGCAGTTCATATTCTGTGGGCGTGAGTTTTATTTCTTTTTCCCCAACAGTGACACGGCGGCGGGCTATATCAATAACCAATTCGCCAAAGCTCATTACCGGTTCATTACCTGCTCCCGACGCATGCCTCATGGCCGCTCTGATTCTTGCCAGCAGTTCCCCCATACCGAAAGGCTTGGTTACGTAATCATCTGCCCCGGAATCCAGGGCAGCAATTTTGTCGCTTTCTTGCTCTCGCACAGAAAGGATAATAATAGGCGTATTTGACCACTCACGTAACCGCCTTACCACTTCAATGCCGTCCATATCAGGCAGGCCCAAATCCAGGATAATCAAATCCGGTTTACAGTATAAAACTTTATTTATCCCTTCCTGCCCGCCGGCGGCTTCTTCAACCTCATAATCGTGTCCGGACAGAGTAACTTTTAGAAGCCGGCGAATTTGCTTTTCATCATCAATGACAAGAATGCGTGTTCCGCTTTTATTATCCATCGTTATCCCCTTGCACCTGCCCTGTACCTGCATCAAGCACATTTTCCAGCCCATCTTTTTCTATAGGCAAAATAATTGTAATGACTACCCCTCCGGCGGCATTATTAGAAGCTTTAATACTCCCGCCGTGAGCTTCAATGAAACCCTTGCTGATGGCCAGACCCAACCCGGTGCCACTAACCTGGCGAGGTGAATGGAGCCGGTAAAACTTATCAAAAACCCTCTCCAGATCTTCAGGAGGAATATTGGGTCCGCGATCAGTTACTGATATGATTACATTTTTTATCAAAATTACGGGCGGCAATAGTAATCTCACTTCCCGCATCTGAATACTTCAGCGCATTATCCAATAAATTAACCATTACCTGCTCGAGCAAAACATAATCAGCCTTCACTAATGGTAAATCCGGTTGTATATCAATCTTTAAGGGACGACTGTTCAACGGTTCACCTGCACGGCTTACCGCCACACCAATAATGTCTTCAATGTCGCACCACTCCTTGTTTAACTTCAGCATACCACTTTCCAGCCTGGCCATGTCTAATAGATTGCCGACAAACCTGTTCATACGCGCGGCGCCTTGTTGTATGGTCTGCAGGAGATCATGGCGGGCAGCGGGACTATATAAATTTTCATGTTCCAATAGTCCCGTTACCGCACCGGTAATAGAAGCCAGGGGAGTACGCAAATCGTGGGACAGGGAATTAAATAAGGCAACCCGCAGACGCTCCGATTCTGCCAGTAAATGTGCTTCTCTAGCTTGCTCAGCTAATTGGACCCTGGCGACGGCCACCGCCGCCAAGCCGGCAAAAGCTTCTAATAATCGTCGCTGCTCGGGCTGCAGATACTTATCAACGTTCTTAATATTTATCCCCAGAATACCCCTTGCTCCTTGCTCTGTGCGCAAAGGTAAATATAACCCGGTTACACTCCCAAGGTTGTCCGTACCTCTGCCTGTAACTTCACCGTGCTTAAAAGCCCAAGTTGCCGCCGCCCATTCACTTTCATTTAAAAAATTTTCACCTTGATTACTTGAGCAGGCTTGCAGTTCAAGTTCCCCGTTATCGTCAGGCAACAGCACAACTACTTGTCCTTCAATAGACTCGGCAACCTTCCGGGTCACGCTCTCCAGCACTTGTCGCAGTTCGGCCACCGCGGCGATTTCACGGCTTAAAGCATACAGCGCAGCCGTCCTGGTTTCCCGCTGACCGGCGTTGGTTATCTGCTGCCGCAACCGGGCGGAGAGGGTACCGGTAAGAACGGCGACCAACAAGAATATGCTAAAACTAATCAGGTAACGTAAATCACCTACAGTAAAGCTGGAGGTGGGCGGTACGAAAAAATAGTCAAAAGCTAAAATGCCTGTACCTGCCGCAGTGACTGCCGGTCCCGTACCCCACTTAACAGCGCTGATTAGTACGGGTAAAAGATAAATCATGGCAATATTGACAAGAGTAAGATATGGGGATGCCAGGCCGGCTAGGGTGGTAACAAGGAGCATAAATAATAATGAACCTACATAAGGGTATACTGAAAAATGCCTTTGTTCCGGCCTGCCCGTCACCTTCTCTTGTTCTTGCTTTGCTTTTCCGGGAAGAACGTGAATACTGACACCCTTGCTGTTCCGGATAACCTTGTCTACTACTGATCCATGCATCCAATCCCAAAACTTTTTATGCAATGGTTTCCCGATAATAATTTGAGACACATTGCGCTTTCCTGGCCAGTTCCAGCAATTCTTCCGCCACATCGTTACCGGTTAAACTGATGGTTTCAGCCCCAAGTTCCTCAGCAAGGCGCTTGTTTCTTGCAAGGCGGTCTTTCTCCGCCTCGCTGGCGGGAAGCCGGCGGGGCGTTTCCACGTAGACCGCCAGCCATTCAGCCTTCAAACCTTCAGCCATGCGTCTGGCGGTACGAATCAGTTGGGCTGAAAAGGGGCTCGGACTGATACAGACCATGACCCGCTCTCCTGTGGGCCATGGACCCGGGATACCGTGTACCCGCATATAGGATTCAACCTGGCGATCCACTCTTTTAGCGGTATACCTCAAGGCCAGCTCACGCAGGGCGTTGATATTTCCCGGGCGAAAAAACTTTCTCAATGCTTCTTCAGCTTGACCAGGTACATAAACCTTGCCTTCCTTAAACCGCTGGATTAATTCTTCAGCCGGGATATCAACCAGATGAATTTGAGCGGCCTTTTCCAAAATTCTGTCAGGAACGGTTTCCCTCACAGTAATGCCGGTTACCTGCGCAACTATATCATTAAGAGTCTCAAGATGCTGTATATTTAAAGTGGTAAAAACGTTAACCCCGGCGGCCAGTAATTCCTCGACGTCCTGGTAACGCCGGGTGTGGCGGGAGCCGGGTATNTTGGTNTGGGCCAGTTCGTCCACCAGAGCCAGTTGCGGCCGCCGGGCCAGCAAGCCGTCAATGTCCATTTCTTCAAACTCTTGACCCCGGTATAGCATGAGACGAGGCGGGACAGTAGGAAGCCCATTAAGAAGCACCTCCGTTTCCGCCCGCCCGTGTGTTTCCACCCAACCGGCCACTACATCTACACCTTCGGCCAGCCGTTCCCGGGCAGCCTCCAGCATGGCGTACGTTTTGCCCACCCCGGCCGCCGCCCCAAGAAACACAGTCAACTTACCGCGCTTTTCATCAGCCAAGCCGGCCGGCGGGGCATCAGGGTCGGCGCGCTTTTCTTTCATCATTCGCAATCACCTGTNTAATATTACTATGATAGACCCAAGGCCACAATGATCATGTCAATAATCTTGATCCCGATAAAAGGAGCCGCCAAGCCGCCAAGACCATATATCAACATATTGCGTCGCAGTATCGCGGCGGCTTCCATGGGGAGATAGGCTACCCCTCGCAGGGCTAAAGGCACAAGCGCTACAATAATTAAAGCGTTAAAGATTACCGCAGAGAGGATGGCGCTTTGCGGCGTGGCCAGTCGCATTATATTAAGTATACCCAGTTGAGGGTGAGTGGTTAAAAATATTGCCGGGATAATAGCAAAATATTTGGCTACGTCGTTGGCAATACTGAAAGTAGTCAACGCACCCCTGGTCATCAGAAGCTGTTTGCCGGTTTCAACCACCTCAATAAGTTTAGTGGGGTTGCTATCCAGGTCCACCATATTACCGGCCTCTTTGGCCGCCTGGGTGCCGCTGTTCATTGCTACTCCCACATCTGCCTGGGCAAGGGCCGGTGCGTCATTAGTGCCGTCGCCGGTCATGGCTACCAGGTGCCCTTTGGCCTGGTACTCGCGAATTAACTTTAGCTTGGCTTCCGGTGTCGCCTCGGCAAGAAAATCGTCCACTCCAGCTTCTGCTGCAATAGCTGCAGCGGTGAGGGGGTTGTCGCCGGTAATCATAACGGTTTTAATGCCCATGCGGCGCAACTGGGCAAAACGCTCACGGATACCGCCTTTCACCACATCTTTTAGGTAAATGACTCCCAGCGCCCTGCTTCCTTCGGCCACTACTAAAGGAGTGCCGCCCTTTTTGGTAATTTCTTCTACCTTTGCTTTTAGTTCAGACGGTAATTTTTCGCCCCTAGCCTGCAGGTATTTCTCAATAGCATCTGCAGCCCCTTTGCGTATCTCTCNTCCTTCCAGATTAACGCCGCTCATGCGTGTTTTAGCGCTGAAAGGCACAAANGTTGCCCCCAGGCTTGTCATGTCGCGCTCTCTTAAGTTAAACTTCTCCTTGGCCAGAACCACGATGCTCCGTCCTTCCGGCGTTTCATCAGCCAAAGAGGATAGTTGGGCCGCGTCGGCAAGCTTTTCCGGTGATATGCCAGGGGCCGGTACGAATTCTGTTGCCACACGGTTGCCCAGGGTGATGGTGCCGGTTTTATCAAGGAGCAGCACATCCACGTCGCCGGCCGCCTCTACCGCCCGGCCGGACATGGCCAGGATATTGCGCTTCAATAGCCAGTCCATCCCGGCGATTCCAATGGCGCTCAACAGCCCCCCGATAGTGGTAGGAATCAGGCAAGCCAATAAGGCTGCCAGTACGGGTAATGAAACCATAATACCGGAGTAAACCGCAAAGGGCTCAAGAGTAGCTACCGCAATCAGAAATATGATGGTAAGCCCCAACAACAAAATGTTTAAGGCAATTTCATTGGGAGTTTTTTGACGTTTGGCTCCCTCCACAAGGTGGATCATCCGGTCAAGGAACGTTTCACCGGGATTCGCGGTGATACGCACCTTGATCCAGTCGGAAAGCACCCGGGTTCCGCCCGTTACGGAACTGCGGTCGCCGCCTGATTCACGGATAACCGGCGCGGATTCGCCGGTCACGGCACTTTCATCCACCGAGGCGATACCATCGATCACTTCGCCGTCACCAGGGATGACATCTCCTGCCACCACCAGCACCACATCGCCTTTGCGCAATTGAGAGGCTGGAATTTTTTCCGTTCGGTCGATTGTCAGTTTTATAGCCATGGTTTTACTGCGGGTACGGCGCAGGGCGGCTGCCTGCGCCTTGCCCCTGCCCTCTGCCAGCGCCTCGGCGAAGTTGGCAAAGAGAACGGTTATCCAGAGCCAGGCGGCGATCTGGCTGTTAAACCAGATTGCGGCCAGCTGGCCGTTTACCACATCCCGAACAGTGAAATAGGTGGTAAGAATCGCCAGCATCTCTACTATGAACATAACCGGACTGGCCCATAAGCTAATTGGATTTAGCTTGAAAAAGGCATCGATAATGGCCCGAGTCAGCAAGGAACTGTTAAAACCACTCTTTCCCTGCTTAACATTGCCCGAACCGGAGGATTCAACCGGTAACCGGTGTTTCTTTATCTTTTTGGGTTTTGTAATTGCTGAGCTATCAAAACTATCCATTTTTGTTAACCCCCATGTAATTATTCAGTTAACCTGGTAAAGGCACGGCGTTATCCCCGCTCACGAATAATATTTATACTTTCCTAAAAGGTTTTTCCGCTCAACATCAGTAAGTGCTCCACAATAGGCCCGAGCGCCAGAGCAGGTAAGAAGGTAAGGGCACCAACAATGAGCACCGTGCCGGCCAACAATCCGGTGAATAAACCTCCGGTGGTCTCAAAGGTGCCCGGTCCGGGGCAAACCGTTTTTTTGGCTGCCATGCTTCCGGAAATGGCCAGCACAGGCAGAATAACACCAAAGCGCCCGATGAGCATCGCCAGGGCCAGGGCCAGGTTATAAAACACCGTGTTGGCGTTTAACCCCGCAAAAGCGCTGCCGTTATTTCCCACCGCAGATGAAAAGGCATAAATCATTTCGCTCAGGCCATGCGGACCCTGGTTTAAAATGGACGATGTGCCCAAATTAGTGGCTGCAGCGAGGGCTCCTCCGACCAGAATGGCAGCCGCTGGGATAAGTACCGCCAGGGTAGCCATCTTCGTTTCCCTGGATTCAATCTTCTTGCCGAGATACTCCGGCGTGCGGCCCACCATAAGGCCGACGATGAACACCGTTAGAATCACAAAAACAAGCATGCCGTACAACCCCGACCCCACACCTCCAAAGATCACTTCTCCCAGCATAATCAACAGCATGGGCACCAGACCGCGGGAGTGAGGCTGTCGTTCAACGTATGGGCTCAGGTTCTGGATAACGCCCTGGGATACCAGCACCAGCGCCCCGATAAACGAGAAAGGTAGCAATATCCACAAAACCGTGCGGGTCAGATCCACCCAAAAGTTGCCGATGGTGTCGGCAGTATGGCGGGCCAGGCCGCGTGTCAGGGCAATTACAACAGCTATGCCTGTAGCAGCGGAAAGGAAGTAGCCGTATTCAAAGCCTGGTCCGGTTTTACGGCTCCAAACTGCTGAGGGTTGTAGGGCAGGTATCCCTGTAAAAGCTGAATTAAGAAAACAAAAATCATTCCTAACAAATTAAAAACTAGAAGTGCGATGGCATACTCGCGCCATCCCATTTCATTTTGCACGTTGATCCCCGCCAGCCGGTAAGTGAGTTTTTCCAGTGGAAGCAATGCCCGGTCCAGCAAAGTGCACTCACCGGTAAAGACCTTGAACATGTAGCGTCCCATGGGAACGGCAAGCACGATAAGCAAAACAAGGTATAGAATAATTTGAACAGTATCAGATGCAATCATTACAAATCCTCCGCTCTGATCAAAGAATAAACGAGATAAAATAATAACCCGGCTGTAACCAGACCACCCAAAATCATGTCCGCCATTGTGAAAACCTCCACTCCGTTTGTTTTCGGCTCCATTGCCAAAGCCACAATTCTGCTGACGGTATTATAATCCTATTTAAAATAAGTATTTGATAAAGAAAACAGAGTAAGACATAAAAAAAAAATAAAAAATGTCAAGGCCGTTCTGTTAAAGCTCTCCTTGACATCACATATTTGAGAACCATTAAATTCCACAAGAAAAAGGATACTCAATTTTTTGTAGATAAATATATTATATGGCGCCGTCAAGAGGTATTGATTTTTTGTAGTTATAGTGGTTATAATCTATTTGTAGCTACTGTGGTTACCTTAAAGGAGGTTTAGCCATGAGGCCAATTAGTATTGGTATCCGTGACGCTAAAAATAAATCTTAGCAAATTACTTAAGGAGGTTCAAAAAGGGGCAGAAGTTATTATTACCGACCGGGATAAACCCGTGGGGCGAATCGTTCCGGTTTCTGCAGAAGAGAACCTTCCCCTTGCCGAACGAATAGCAAGTATGGAGAGGGAGGGCTTGATCCAACCTGCAAAAAAGAAAAAGGTGAGAAATTTACCTCCTCCTTTGCCCCTACCGGGTGAATTGGCCAGTAAAATGTTGGAGGAGGATAGAGGTTAGTGCATAACAATAATCCCGTTGTCATATACTGGGACGCTTCAGCCGTTTTATCCGTGCTTTTTAAGGATAAACACAGTGAAAAGGCGATAAACTTGTTGCGCCGGGAAGGGGTTCATCTTATTTCTTCTCTTTCCTACGCTGAGGTTCATGCAGTTATATCCCGCATAAGGCGTGAAAGTCTTCTGTCTGATGTGCTTATTAATGCCAGTTATGAATCTTTGGAAGAAGGTCCATGGAGGCGTCTATACCTAATACCTGACTGGGTTAAGTTTAAATCCTTATCTCAAAAATGGCCGCTACGGGGCGCTGATTTATGGCACCTGGCAATTGCAAAAACGTTACAAAAAAGGATCCCGGAATTATACTTATTGACTTTCGATAATAGGATGCTGGTTGCAGCAATGGGTGAAGGTTTACAGGGACAGGATCTTTAGAATGGATTGCCGGAGTAACACTCGAACAAATGGAGAGTTGCGATTTTTGCGGGCTGGGTGGAGGGAATGGAACGAGAAATAAAAAAGGTGCGGAGGTAGAATACCGCACCAAGACATTAATTAAAAAATATTATATGATTTTCTACAATTAGTTATTGCTATGCAAAAATCATCTAATGCCTTGGCAATTTTTCGTAAATCCTTAGCAAATTTGGACAAAAGCTCATAATTCCTATAATAAATGCTACTGTTTATCGGTGCTTCGAATGACTTTCCATTCATCACTTATTTACCTCCCGGTTTTTTAAAAATGTATCAGCACTAAAACGTTACCATAGATTCTTACCATAAGAATCATAAGATTCATTTGAAACATTTTGGTATGTCGGGTTCCAGCCATACGCCCAAACATCATTTTCCAATACAGGGCAGTCTTCCAATTCACAACGTACACAGCGGCTTGTTACAATCCTCCCCACCCTGCCGCATACCGGGCAGACACTGATTCTCGCCTTAGGAATGTTTCTATCCAGGTTCCATTCCCAGGCTGGGCAGGCGCAGTTTTTGCAAGCCATTTTTCCCTCCTTTTATCCGGCCTTTCCCCCGCCGGACTGGGGTAAATTTCATTCAAAGGAGTTCAACTCCCAAGGCAGCCAAAGAACTGCGTTCGGTCCTGTTTAAAGTGATATGCGCGTAAAGCCGCTGTCCTTTGAAGGCTTCGATTAAGGTTACAAAGCCGTTGTTTGTAGCAGTCAAACGGCAGTTGTCGATTTGCTGGATGTCCCCGGTTATTACTATTTTCGTTCCCTTCCCCGCGCGCGTGATGATTGTTTTGACATTTTCCTTGGTTAAGTTCTGCGCCTCATCAATAATCACCCATTGTCCGGGAATTGAGCGTCCGCGGATATAGGCCAGGGCTTCCAGCTCAATATATCCTTCTTCCATAAACTTGCTGACCTGCTCCGCAGGTGATGATTTCCTGTCGTACTTGTTTCCGGCAAAACTGCCGATTAAATATTCCAAGTTGTCAAATATCGCGCCCATCCAGGGTGAAAGCTTCTCTTCTTTACCGCCCGGCAAGGCCCCAATATCCCGGCTATGTGGGATAAGAGCACGGGAAATAATTAACTTACTGTATATACCCAGGTTTATGACCTGATGCAGGCCGGCGGCCAAGGCCAGCAAGGTCTTTCCCGTACCCGCCGGGCCCAAAATACTAACCAGTTGAATATCCGGATTGAGCAGCGCGTCCATTAAAAAATGCTGTTCGATATTCCCATCTGCCGGACCGATGCCAAAAGCCTGCTGCTCACGGCATAATGGAACAATGTTTTTATTATCGGCGTTATAACGCCCGTAGTGTATTCCTCCCGTCTTGTCAACCATCTTGACATACTGATTGGCCAGAAGTGAATGATCTGTATAAAAAGAATTAAGTTAGTAAAAATTTTGAACCTCCAGGTCTGATATTTGAACTTCACACCACCCGGAATATAAATTTCCCAACTCAATACTATCAACTATGTAGTTTTCAGCCGGTATACCTAAAATATCGGCTATCAACCTTGTATAAATGTCCTGAGTGATCAACTCCAGCGGCTCTTCCTCCATGATGCCTTTGCTGACGGTAAGAATCCGGTTATCTATCATATTCTTTGATAATATTTCGGGAAGTTGAACATTGGTATGGTTTACTTCTACTTTAAAGAAGTGGCCGGTTTTGAGATGGACGCCTTGATGAAGTTTCGGCCTCAGCCCGTCAAGAAATCTAATGGCGCTGCGGGCGTGGAGGCCTCGCTGGTCTTCCAGACCTTTAAAATTGTCCAGTTCATTAATAACCGCAAGGGGCAAGATGATCTTACAGGGAGGGAACGATTTAATTATTTCTTCTATGGGGCGATCCAGCAGAACATTGGTATCTAAAACCCTTACTGTCAAGTTTATTACCCCCTATTCCATAATCGTATGAGACATAGTGTGCCCTCGAGGGTTATTATAAAAGATAAATATTAAATCCAAACTAATTATTTATTAATTCTTAGTTATTTCCTTGTAAAATGTTGTAATTATATGGTTTTAAATTTAAGAAGCTGGCCCTGAAGACTTTGGGACATTACGGCCAACTCCCTGGCTAATTCCGCCACTTTCCTTGCTGAAGAACAATGATCATCCGTAATTCCATCTGATTCCATTTCCTCTGTCCCGGCAACGGAGCGCATCATCAAAACTACCTGCCCGGTACCCGTGGAGATCTGTTCCATACTCCGGCTTATTTCCGTTATGCGTTCATCGGCATTTGCTATGGAGCGGTAAATATTATTTAAATATCCTTCAGCGTTGCCAGTCAATAAGAGACCTTCTTTCGCCCCTTTTCTACCCTCTTCCACCTTTTCCAACACGACTTTGCTTTCAACTTTGATAGCATTTGTCAACTCGCTTATTTCTTTAACCGATTTTCCGGCAATTCCCGCAAGTTTCCTTATTTCATCGGCCACCACGGAGAAACCTCTGCCGTACTCCCCTGCCCGTGCCGCCTCTATGGACGCGTTTAAGGATAAAAGATGCGTTCTTTCTGATATGTCTTTGATTATTTCCAATACTTGTCCGACTTTGTCCAAATGTCCACTCAGAAGTTCAACAGATCGCGACTGGCCTTCTATTAGGGCAAAATTCTCATTGATGTTTTTGAGGATGCTTTCCAGGGCCGAACGTCCGTTTTCCGCTGCTATTCGCACCTCGCGACCGGCTTCTTCTGTCTCAGAAATCTTGCTGGATATTTCCTGAATAGAAGAAGCCATATCCTTAACCAACAAGCCTGTCTGTTGGATTATCTCTACTTGGTTGTCTGCAACAAAATTAATCTTTTTACTGTTAGCCAAGAGATCTTTCACCAGGGTTTGGAATTCATTAATTAATAATGATAGATCTTTTAACATTTTATTAAAACTTTTGCCCAAAACGGAATATTCCAAACCGACCCCTTCCTCATAGGCACGCACGGTCAAATCACCTGTTCCCGCTTTTCCCGCAACCTGTAACATGGCGGCCAACGGCACGGCAATCCTTCTGGATACAAAAAAGCAAATTAAAAATGAAGCGGCAACAGCAACCAGACCGGTAGCCAAAATGAAGTTTCTCAATTTATTGATAGGCGCTAGATAATCATTTTCAGAAATGCAAGAAATGTAAATCCAGTTTTTCCCCGGTATGTTAACATAAGCAGCGTTGTAATTTTCTCGTTCATTTTTAAAATATAGTGTTCCACTTTTTTTCTTGATAATCTCCTCCACGGCAGGTTGGGGAATAAAGTCACTTTGCTCTGTTTTCTCACCTAAATCAATTACATTGCCGCCCTCTCCATCGATTAACCGCAATTCGGCTCCAATACCCTTGTTGCTAAAATATGATAATTCTTGAGTCATTAAATAGCCGGCTTTGTTTTTTAGTTCCCTGCTATCTACCGTTGAAGTAAAAAGTTCAATTTTATCCCCAACGTTTTTAACCGAGTAACTTAAATTATCTGTAATTAATCTTTCCATATTGCTTTTTAATATAAAATATGTTGTTCCCCCTAACAATAGTACAACAAGGAAAACAAGGCTAGTAAACATAATCATAATTTGAGTTTGAAATTTTAAGTTATGCAACCACTTACCAATCAAATGAAACGGTTTCCTACTGATAATATTGCTTGTTAACATCCTCATACCTCCTAGCATTTGGATGTGAGCATTGAACTTCATATGGATAGTCATTCCGTTTTTTAAATCCCTCGCAGTACGGACATTCATAGTTGCAGTTATTAGGAATAACCATACCTGTGCTCGGACAAATGTCCCTGTCACTCTGCAAATTGGTGACCATAATATCGACCTCCGATTTATAATTCTTGCTTTTACCCCTACTAACTTCATTTAGCCACCCATTTCTATTTTATGTTACCAATACTTTGTAAAATATCATTTAATTTCAATTTAAATAATTGTAAATTTAATATTATTTTTATGTAAAAAATAATCCGAGTTCAACTCGGATTTATCACCTTTATAAAGATACTTGCATCCTGTTTATATTTTAATGCCGTGGACGGATTTAGAATGGTATTTTAACTGTTCCACCTTATTGGATATAATTTTAAAGTTAATCTTTTCACCTTTTTCACAATCAATTATATATATTGATATAATAGGGAAACACTCCCGGTTATAAACTACGCTTTTGCTTTTTAGTTGCTTTTCCTGCTCAACCAAGGGTATGATTAAGTTGTCAAAGTACTTAACGGTACGTTCGCAAAATGCGTCAATACGTTCCTTTTCAATGACGGCGATGAAGTTGTCACCTTTAATGTGAACCAGAAAGTCTTTTTCTTCACCATACTTTTTTACTATGTTAGCCAAAAGTTTCGATGTAAATAAAACAATGCGGTTTGCACCTGACAAACCATATTTTTTCTTATACGCTTTTTGGGCTAAATAAACATAAATGATACTGAAGGACAGTCTCTCATCTATACGTTTAAGTAACTCCCGCTCCAAAAAAACTTTGCCGGGCAAACCGGTGAGAGGATTGGTATCCCCGGCAACTAAGCCGATGGCCTTCATGCAACTTAAAATCATATTATCCCTCCCACGAAAACAATTTGCACTATTCAGGAATGGACATTCCTCCGGCCCCAAAGATAGGCCCCTCCAATCGGGGACATTCCTCCGAAGGAGGTGTGTCCCCATTCCTTAGATGTCCCCTTTCCTCAGCCATGAGCTTATCGCCCTCGCCCCTTAATATTCTGACTCCTGACTCCTGATTACTGACTACTCTAAGTCGCCGTCATCTTCCGGTGTATTCTTCTGCCAAGCCAGCGGGCTGCCAGGTTGAAGCCAAGCACGAACAGGATCAGCACCGCCGCGGAGCCGTCCGCTACCCTTCGCAGGTCAGGGATAAGCCCCTCGGCATTAATCTTCCATATATGAACAGCCAGGGTTTCCGCCGGACGGAACGGGTTTAGAGGCGAGGTCTCGTTGAAAATATTCCATTGACTGAAATTCATNGGCGGGCTGGACATGCCGGCGGTAAACAGCAACGCCGCGGCCTCTTCAAATACCCTGCCGCAGGTGATCACGACACCACTGATTAAGCCGGGAAAAGCAGCCGGCAACACTACCCTGCAGATTGTCTGCCAGTGGTTGGCGCCAAGGGCTAAGCTTCCCTCACGCAGGCCATCCGGCACGCCACGAATAGACACCTCGGTGATCCTGATCATGAATGGCAGGTTCAGCACTGTCAGGGCAAGCGCGCCCGAGATTAGCGAATAACCCCAGCCGGTCATATTGACGAAAACCAGGAGACCGAAAAGACCTACTACAATTGAAGGCAAAGAATTCAATGTCTCAATGGAAAGCCTGATTGTTTCAGTAAACTTGTTGGTACCCGCATATTCAGACAAATAGACCCCGGCTAACAGACCTACGGGAATTGTAATAGACATGGACAGCAGCAGGAGATAAAAAGTGTTGAATATCTGCGGACCTATACCTCCACCGGCACTGATTGCCTGCGAAGGCTTTGTTAAGAAACCCCAGTCAATATACTTTCCGCCATGGTAAAGGATGTAACTGATAATGAAACCCAGAAAAAAAATAACTACAAGAGCGCCAGCCCAAAATATTACAGTAGCGATCTGATCAACGCGGCGTGAATTCACCGGACAACACCACCTTTACGCACAACAAAACGTAAAACCAGGATAAAAAAACAAGACATCATCAAGGTAAATAAACCCATTGACCAGAGCGCGTTATTCCATAAGGAACCCATGGGCGTGTTGCCCATATCCATGGTAATAGCGCTGGTCAAAGTAATTACAGGATCCATAATTGACGTAGGCATTTTTCTCATATTGCCGATTACCATCTGCACAGCCAGCGCTTCGCCGAAAGCTCTGGCCAGACCCAGAACAATTCCCGTGATTAAACCGGACCGGGCAGCCGGAATAAGGACATGGTAGATGGATTGCCATCGGGTGGAACCCAGTGCCAGTGCCGCCTCCTTATATTCACGGGGTAAAGATTTCAGGGTATCTGTCAACACACTGACGATAGTTGGCATAATCATTATGGATAGCACCAAGAAACCGGCCAGTATGCTAAAGCCCATGCCGCCAATATTGTTACGGATAAAAGGAACTAACAGGCTTAAACCGATATACCCGTATACTACGGATGGAATACCGGCCAGAAGTTCGATTGAAGGTTGTAAAAATCGCTGTCCCCCAAAAGGTGCGATTTCGGCCATAAATACAGCGCAAATGATACTAATCGGCGCGCTTAAAAGAACAGCCAGCATGGCGATTACTATGGATCCAAAGATAAAAACCAGCACGCCTACTTGAGGGCCGCCATCTTCCGGCAAGCGGTCGGGCCACCATTTAGTGGAGAATAAAAACTCTTTAACACTGACCCCGTTGATTATAAAAGTAGACATGCCTTTTACGGTAATAAACGATACAATTGTTACAACAGATATAATTGCAAGAATCGCCGCCCCCATGGTCAGAAATCTGCCTGGCAATTCGCTGTTCAGTCTAAATGTCCCCGGCGCAACATTATTCTTCATCAAAATCACTCCCTGATTCCAACAATCAATCTCCGGCGTTTTGTTAAAAACAGGGCCGGGTGCCGGCCCTGTTTTTGAAAATGCATCTATTTATTTTTAACTATACCATCCATACCTCTGACAATTTTCATTTCAGTCCCTGGGATGTAGCCCAGCTGAGGAACAATGTTCTTCTGCACTTCGTCAGACATCATGTAATTTAAAAAAGCCTCTGTCGCGCCGGTTGGTTTACCCTTGGTATAACTGTGCATATAAGCCCATACCGGGAACTTGCCGGTGACAATATTCTCTTTGGTGGGCGCCACACCATCCAGGCTGACAGCCTTCACGCTGCCGTCCAGATAAGACAGCGCCAGATAGCCGATCGCTCCGGGAGTTTCTTTAATGATTTTGCGGACCGTTCCTGAGGAATCTTCTTCGATGCCTGCCGCCTCCTCAGCGTTATCAAGCGCGTATTTCTTAAACGTCGCACGTGTGCCTGAAGCCTTCGGGCGGTTTACCAGGACTATTTTTTGGTCAGGACCGCCCACATCCTTCCAGTTAGTTGTTTTGCCGGTAAAAATATCTACCAACTGTTTCTTTGTCAGGTTGTCAATCTTAATATCCGGGTTAACTACCGCAGCCATACCGACAACACAAATCTGGTGGTCAGTCAGCTGAGCGGCATCGATACCACTTTTTTCTTCAGCAAAGATATCTGAATTACCGATGTCCGCCGCTCCCTGTGAAACCTGAGTGAGTCCGGTGCCGCTGCCGCCGCCCTGCACCACAACCTTCACATTCGGGTTCTTGGCCATGAACTGAGTCGCAGCCTGTTCCGCGAGCGGCTGCATGGCAGTGGAACCTACCGCCGTAACATTGCCCGACAACTGTTGGGCCGCCTTGTTATCCGTGCTCTTTTTGAGCGTTCTGCCCGCCGCAGCCGGCCAACGCTGTCATAGCGAACAGGCACAATGCGGCAACTACCATTTAATTTTTACTTTTTTTTGCAAGTCTTTCTCCTCCTTGTAACTTTTTTTATATGCTAAGTGACTTCTATAAAGCCACAAATTTTCAGTGCACCTCCCGAAAACGATAGCCCACCCCTCGCACCGTTTCGATATACTCGGGGTTGGCCGGATCTCTTTCAATCTTTTGGCGCAAATACCTGATATGAACGTCTACGGTGCGTGATTTCCGGTCATATTTATATCCCCAGATTTTTTCCAGAATCGAATCCCTTGTAAATACCCGGCCGGGGTTAGCTACCAGCAGATAAAGAAGTTCAAATTCTTTCTGGGTAAGCTCCAGTCTTACCCCATCAAGCAACGCTTCGTACTTCTCCGGCTGGATTACCAGACAGTTTACCCTTATCTCTTCTCTCACAGCCTCCTCCTCGACTGGAGGCCGCTTGCGACGCAGGTGCGCTTTTATCCTGGCCACCAGTTCCCTGGGGGAAAATGGCTTGGTGATGTAGTCGTCCGCGCCCAGTTCCAGCCCGAGCACCTTGTCCAGCATTTCATCCCTGGCGCTTAACATAATTACAGGAATAGAGGCGCTTTGCCGGTTGGATTTTAAGATGCGGAGCACGTCAAAACCGTCCATTTCCGGAAGCATTTTATCCAGAATAATTAAATCAGGTGTTTTTTCGCCGGTTAACTTAATTGCGTCATTCCCATTAGTTGCCTCAATCACCTGAAAGCCTTCCTTCACCAGGTTATACTTCAAAAGCTGCAGGATATTGACCTCATCGTCCACAACCAGGACTAAAGGCATTTAAATCACCCTTTTTCAGTAAAACAGCATAGTAAAACAGTTGTCTCCAGTAAAACCGTTTATTAATGAATCAACCACTATCCGTTAAACCAACCCGGCCCCTGCGGTCACGCACATATACACTGCCGGGAATGGTTTTGGCATAACATTTTAGCTGCGCGGCCTTTTCAGACAAAGTCTTCAAATCCGCTTTTTCACTTCCTTTGCACTCAATTACAGCCATGGACACAGATATAAATGGGAACCACTTGGCCCGCCCTTCCCTGTCGTACCCGGGAATCCTGCCCTCCTTTCGATCCTCCGGCAGATAAAAGGATTTAATCAAGCGGTCAAAATACCTGATGATCCGTTTACACAACGCGTCTGTACGTTCTCTTTCAGTAACCATGATAAAGTCGTCTCCACCTATATGTCCCAGAAAATCTTTCTCACTGCCGTATTTGTTAATTACACTATTCAATAGCTTCGAAGTGAACAAAATAACTTTGTCACCGTTCTCAAAACCGTATTTGTCGTTGTATATTTTGAAATTGTCCAAATCAAAGTAAACAACACTAAAAATCGGGCATTCTGTCGCACGCTTGAGCAACTCCTGCTCTATACTGATGTTGCCCGGCAAACCGGTCAGGGGATTGGCGCCCCTGGCCAACTCCAGGCGGATCCTGGTCATGGTGTCCAGGAGGTTTTGAACCGAAACCACGCCTTTCAGCAAATTGTTCTTTGTTACGATGATATGGTCGTAGAGTTTGAGCCGGTCACGGTTCATAGCCACCTGAGACACTAACTCAATGGTCGCGTCCTCCTCGACAACAAGTGGGGAAACATCCATAATCATAGAAATTGGACGATTGTAATAAAGAGGAACCCCATACTGCATGCCGAGGTGGCGGTAAAGAAGATGGCGCATAACCAACCCCCGGGGTTCTCCTTCATCGACTACAACTACACCCGCAAGAAGCTCGTCATTATCCAAAATCTCCTTGACTTCCCGCACGAGGGTGTTTTTGTCAACACAGACGGCGTTTTCAGTAATGCTGCCCACCGGGAAGGCAGGTTTCCAGAAACGGTTGCGATTATTGGATGCCAGGTGGATTATCTTTGCGAAAACGTCATCGCTGATATGCTCCTTTGGATAAGCAGGCTTGCCGATCAAGAAACCCTGTCCGTAATGCACGCCCATTTTGGCAAGTGTATCCAATTCTTCCTCATCCTCGATGCCTTCCGCGATAATCGAACAGCTTATCTTTTCGGCAAATGTCGTGAATGTCTCCAGAAGCGCTCTCTTCACCCGGTTGGCATGAATGCCTCTGACCAGAGACATGTCGATTTTAATAAAGTCCGGTCTTATTTCAGCAATCGATTGGAGACATGAAAATCCGGAACCGGCATCGTCAACCGCCACCAGGAAACCCTGACTCCGGTAATATTCAAGAGTCTTGTTGAAACAGGCAAAGTCATCAATGCAGTGCCTTTCGGTTATCTCGAAAACAACATTGGATGGATTCAAGCCCATTTCTTTAATTAACTTTATGGTTTCACCCCTGACGAAGTTCGGATCACCGAGAGAGCGGGGGTGGATATTTAAAAAAAGCTTCTGGTCGGCTCCCAATCTACCAAGCTGATTGATGGAAACCTGACGGCAGAGCTTTTCCAGCGGGTAAAGCAGGTTTACTTCTTCAGCAAAGGAAAAGATGACATCCGGATTGTGAAAATAGCTGTCCCGGGGTCCTCTGGCAAGCGCTTCCCAACCTAAAACACAACCTGATTGAAAAGAAACGATGGGCTGGTATACAGCGTTAAAACCCGTGCCTTCAAGAAGTTCCTTAAATTCTTGCAGCAGTTTTGCTTTTTGCTGATCTATAGAGCCTTTGGCGACACTCTGATCTTCCCGCACGGCATTATACAGCTGGCTTTCCAAATTTCCGGACCTGTGGCTGATAACGGCGCAACCCGCGTGGACTTCGAGTGTCCTTCCGGCTAATTTAACAATCTCTTGCTTTAAATTCTTCTTTAATTTAATTCGCAAAGTTAATGGCATTTCTTTCAGTATCGACGCGTCCGGCACTTGTTCCACCGCTATAAGCACGACATAATCATCGCCCCAAAGGTTTTCCACAGCCAACACTTTCGCGTCCGGGAGCAGCCCGGGCACTGT
>Ga0067045_1029377_pt1 | contig 21237 bp, 10 predicted proteins | sample TerdegcTABiofilm_FD_59184 | JGI IMG/M metagenome (GOLD analysis project Ga0067045, IMG submission 59184) | Combined Assembly of (Gp0054472, Gp0054536) Wastewater bioreactor microbial communities from Singapore -Terephthalate degrading...
CCCCCCGCCAATCCCCAAGCCGCCGATCGCAATCCCGCGATTCGGCGGGCCGTCGAGGCCGGACTGAAGGTGAACGGCGACCGGCGAGGGGGAAAGCACTCCATTTGGGAGGGCGGATTTCGTGTACCGTTCCTGGTGCGCTGGCCGCAGTGCGTGCCCGCCGGCACGCGTTGCGATCGCATGATCGGTTTGATCGACGTCTATGCAACCGTGGCCGAGCTACTCGGCGAACCGCTCGGTGCGATGGACCCTGCCGAGTCGGAACGCATGCCGGCCCCGGACAGTGTCAGTTTCTTGTCCTTGCTTCGTGATCCGGAATCCGCCTCGCCTCGCGATTCGCTGATTCTGCACAGCGCCAAAGGAGTGTTCGCCGTCCGTCGGGGTCCTTGGAAGTACATCGAGGGCAAGCCGTTCTCGCCGGTACCCGCAGCGCAGCTCGCAAATCATCCCGAGTACCACGCCCAGCTTTACAATCTCGAACGTGATCCCGGCGAGACAACGGACCTGCTCGGTCAGTTTCCGCGGGAAGCAGAGTCCTTGGCCGAGCTGCTCGAGAAGCATCGGGGACAGGGTTTCAGTCGGTGAAGACCGAGACAGGAAGGGCGGAGATATCTTTTAGGCCCTCCGATGCCGGGATCGCGTTTTAATCGGTTCCCGCACCACGCGCCACGCCGAGCAGGCACGCAGGCCTCCCCGGCCGCATCCCGGTCTCGTGTTAGGAACCGGAGATCATCCGCCGAAGGCTCGAGAAGGGATCGGCTCGAGTTTCACGTGGGTATCGTAAAAACTCACGCTGCCGCCGACGGGATCGAACATGCAGGTATTCTGGACCAAGGGGTCGGTCCACATGGCGGCGTTCGCATGAATCCCAAGCGAGCGACGCTTCTCCCCCCGGATTACGACCCCGTCGATTTCCACGTCGGAGGCTCCCGTCGCCCAATGCCCGAATCCTAACGCGAAGCTGACGACGCCCGGCCGGATGGTCTGCGTAACCACGACTTTGCCGATCATCGGTTTTCTGCCCGCCGCTCCCAGGTCGTATTCGCCTTGGACATTGGTAGCGCTGGTGACCTTGACATGCTGTCCATGAACCAAACCGAGGCGTTCCGCATCCCTCGGATTGATGAGGATGCCGTTCTCAGGCATCAAGGCGGACAACCAGGGATCTGCGATGGTCCGGCTCTTCGTCTGACTGATGACCCGATGCGTGATCATCGCCAGCTCGTACTCCCTCCGATACTGATCCGGTTCGCTTCCATCAAACGTGCGGACCGGGAGGTAGCACGCAAAGCCGGGATTGGACCGGCCGGTGCCCGCGTGAATTGTGGAAGCCGTCTTTTCCTGATAAAGGTTCAGCAAGGCCCCATACGGGTTGGCCGCTCGATCACCCCGGTATCCCTTTTCGTGATCGTCGAAACGACCGCCCCGCGAGAGGATGTACACGACTTTAGGCCACATCTTTTCGCCGACGATTTCTCGCCATCGGGCCGGATCGAAGACGGTGGGCGGCAAGTGTCGGCGAGCCGCCAGGAATATTTCCATCTCGCGCTGATCGGCGTCGGGAACGTTCTGCGAACCGTCCGGTTTCTCGCCGAATGCCAGATTCGCCACCGCTCGCAGGTACAAATCGTCGGGATGCTTCAGCGGCAGTCCCTGGCCGAAGCCGCTCTCTCCGAATCCCGGCAGATTCAACCGCTCGGCAATACCCAACAACAAGGCTTCAAAACTGATGGGAATCTTGTGTCCGAAAACCGTGCATTCTTCCGGAATAGGTACGATGACCGGCTGGCGGACGGGCTGTACTTTTTGCGGAATGTTGGGGTGGCTGCCCTGAAACTCCCAACGTTCCAGAAAGCTCAAGTCCGGGAAAATATAGTCGGCGTACATCGATGTGCTGCCGATCACGACGTCCACGGCGATATACAGCGGCAGCCTCTCGAGATCGCTCAGCACGGCCGTATTGGTGTGCCCTGCCGGGAGTGCATAATTCGGCGCTCCCATGTAGGTAAACAAGACCTTGATGGGATACGGATAGGCGTCGCCGATGGACGGAATGATTTCCTCATAAACGTCGCTGGAAAGTGGATACCAGTTCCGCTTGGCGGGGTAGCCTGAAAAAATCGTAGTCTTTTCGTAATCGATGCCGTGGCGGATGGAACTGATTCCGAAAGCCGTGATTTTCCCCGGGTGTACCTTGAGGTCGAAGAGCTTGCCTTTTCCGCTGATATCCCAGGTGGCGGCCTTGATCATGCCTCCCTTTGCGTCAAAGTTGCCCAGCAGCATGTTGAGCGTCATCCAGCTGAGCACGTTGTAGAATCCGTTCGTGTGCTGCGCCGGACCGCGGTGCACATCCACGCAAGCGGCTTTTCCGTAAGACGACAATTCGCGAGCGATCGCGATGACATCCTGTTCCTTGACATCGGCCAGGGCGGCCCATTCCGCCGTGGTGCGCTCGCAGGCGGATTCGTAGAGTATTTGCAGGCCGCTCTTGACGACGGTGCCGTCCGGCAGGGTCGTGTTCACGAAAAGATCGCCGAACACGGGGTTTACCGCGTCGTTAGGATCGACGGCCGTCGGTTTGCCGTCGACCATGACCAGCATGAACTTTTCGGTATACTCCCCTTTTCCGTCTGCGGTCGGCCGAGTCTGCGCCTGTACTAAGGGCTGACCGTCGATCTTCACGTCCGCCGCCCGCACGAATTTTCCCGGTACGCCGTCGTGGATCGTCACCAACCAGGTCCCGTTGCACCAACTGTTCTCGCCGGAGGCCAATGCCGCTGCCTTATTGGCGCAGGACAGGAACTTGGCATCGTAACGTTTTTCTTCGATGATCCAGCGAATCATGGCCATGGCGACCGCAGCGTCCGTACCGGGCTTCAACGGCAGCCACTTCCAGGCTTTGCTTGCCAGCTTACTGAACCGCGGATCGGCCACGGCGATCTTGGTTCGCCCGGTCGCCAGGTTATCCGTCAAGCGAACGGTGCGATTGGGCGGCCCGTAATTGGCCTCAAAAAGATTCGCGCCCACGAAAAAGATGAACTTGGCGTTCTCCGTATCGGCCTGCCAATAGAATTTCTGTCCGTCGGTGAACTTGCCGTCGATGTACTGTTCGCTGATCGCCTTGCAAGTGAAATACAACGAGCCTTGGCACACGGTTGTATGACCATGCGCGTTAACCGTACCCAGGGCGGCCGCAAACCGTTTGTACAAGTCGCCGCGACCATCTTTCAGCCGCCCCCACATCACGACGATCTGATTGTTTTTGGGACCTAAATCCGGATGATCCGGGTCGATCAGCGTATCCAAATGGGCCGCGTGCTTTTCCTTAAAGGCCGCGACCAATGCCTTTTTCTTGTCCTTGTCCTTTTCGTTCCAAATGGCTTTGATGTCGGCATCCATGGCCGCAGAGACGTCCGGATCCTTCAGCGCAAGGCAGGCAGCCAACCCCTCGACTTGACGATTCTCCTCGCCCGGGACGTGGCGGAAGAGCGTCCCGCCTTCGCAAATCTCTTGGATGGCTTGTTCGAAGGGGATGGTGATCCATTTGTTCTCCCCTCGCTTGCCGGCCCGTTTGAGCACCTTACGGATGCGATACGGGTCGTAGGCGGTTTGCAGGCCTGCCTGGCCTTTGGGGCAGATCGCGCCGTCCACCGCCGCGGCATCGACGGGATGGGTGGCGTAGGGAAGATGCGGGAGGAGCGTCCAAGGGTTGTAAGGACTTCCGTCGATTTTCGTGACGTAACCGTCTTGAATCTTGCACTTGATGCCGCAGCCTGTATTGCATTGCAAGCAAACGCTATAGATGATGCTCTCCGGTTTCGCCGGGGCGTAAGGGACGTCGGGCCGAGGACTGTTCAAAATGGCAGCTCCCGTACCGCCGTCGGCGCCCAAAGCGGTGCCGGACTCAGCAACGGCCGACAGTAAGCCGCTGCCCAGCAGCGCGCCGCCCGCCAAGAATCCGCGACGCGTCTGATGTTGGGAACGCTTGTTCGTATTCATGGAACGCCTCGAAGTGCCTCAGTCATGCAATCCGAAATGTCGCGCAGCCACGTCGTTGATCTTGGAGCCGAGAAAGAACACCGCCACTCCCACCGCAAGCAAGAACAGCCCCACGAAGTACTCCATGGGCGTCGCGTGGTAGATGTATTTCAGCCGCTCGTGGTGAAAGGCATCCTGCAACCCCTCCAACTCTCCGACCGCTTGTCCGGGAATCAACACGTTCAAGCGTGCGCTGATGAAACACACGCCCACAAGGATGGCTGCGATCAACCAAGCGTTGCTCCGCCGAGTGAGGAAAAGGACGAAGGGAAGAATTCCCCCTAGAATCAGATGCACGATCCAGAAGACCCACCAGTACGGGCCGCGAAGGATCAACTCGATGGCCGGAGCGTGGACGTCCGGATTCCACAGCGCGATCGAGAACTCCGCGAATTCGAACACGAAATAGACGGTCAATCCGATCAAAGTCACGGCACGCAGACGCCGGACGGCCGCCTCGTGATCCGCGGCCGATTCGGCGCCCGGGCCGAGGAGGATTCGCACCGCCAACAAGGTGGCGCCGCCCGCCGTAATCGCGGACGCCAGGAACAGCATGGGCAGCAAGGCACTATGCCAAAAACCCTTGGCCTCGACCACGCCGAAGAACGCACCGCTTTGGCTGGGGAACATGATGGAAAACAGTATGGCCGGCGCCAACAACGGCTTGAGCCAGGCCGACCGTCGTTGAAATGTCAACAGCCAACACACCGCGGCCAGAATGATGAACGCGTTGTACATCCACGCGTTCAACGTCATCATGCTGTTGAAATTGGGGGAGAAAAAGATGAAGGCCGCTCTTTCCATGTGGCCCAAATCCAACCAGACCCCTAGGAAAGCCGGAATGACGGCTGCGACGGAGAGGACGATCACCGTTCGCAGCGTGGCCGGATTGCGAAATCCCGGTAGCCCCACAAGGAATCCTCCCGCCCCCAACAGGAAGGCGCCACCCGCGATCCCGACGCCGTGAAAATAGATCGCCACCCACAAACCCCACGGCACAAACGAACCGTAGCCGGCAGGCAGGTGCCCCAACAGCCAGCGCTGATAGACGCCCACCAGCCCCAAGCCCAGCGCGATCAGCCACAGAGCCCAAAACAACAGCCTGATCGGTGGGGCAATCGGAGGGGGAGATGCCACAGGTTCCGCCACGCTCGTTGAATGAAGCGACGCCATTTTCGAACCTCCCATGGAGTTTGCCGCGTTTCGCTGTGCCATGGGCCGTGCCGGCAAGTTATGCGATATAGAACACGCGCGGACTGGTTCCTTTGTGCGGAAGAAGGGTGTAAACGTTGTTCTTCGCAATCAACTCCGTCACCAACGCATCGGGGTCGGATGCGTCGCCGAAGTATGTGGCCCTGCCGATGCACGTCGTAACGCACATGGGTAGCTGCCCCACTTCCAAACGATGCAAGCAGAAATGACACTTTCGCGCGTTGCCGACCGGACTGCGATGTCCGTCGCGGCTCCACGCCTTGCCGTATTCGTAATTCGGCAGATCTTCCAACTTCTGTTCCGGTCCCATCACCGCGGCTCCATCCGCCCCGACTGCGGCCCCATCCATGTAATGCAAGCCGAAGTCGCTGGTGCGAGCACCGTACGGGCAAGCGGTGAGACAATACCGGCACCCGATACACTTGTCGTAATCGACGATCGTGATGCCGTCGGGCCGGCGCCAGGTAGCTTTGACCGGGCATACCGGAACGCACGGCGGCCTTTCGCATTGCATGCAAGGACGCGGCGTGAATTTCAGGTGAACGTTCGGAAACTCACCGCGTTCTTCCGTGATGACAGGTCGGTACACCACGCCGGGCGGGAGTTTATTCTCTGCTACGCATCCGATCGTGCAGGCATGGCAGCCCACGCATTTGCGATGATCAATGACCATGACCCAGCGGCGCTGCTCAACCGGCTTGGCCATGGCCTTCACCAGATCCCGCTGCATTCGCAGCAAGACGTCCTCGTCAAACCGGGGTTCGATGTTGTTGAGGACGGTCAACTGCCGGACCGTGCCCTCGCCTTGAGGATCGCCTGTCTCGCGATCGAGCCTTGCCCGAGCCACCAATGCCCCGGTCGCCAGAACCCCGGCTGCCGTCAGGGCCCCCGCTTTGACAAGTTCGCGTCTATCCATGGTCATAACGTCACTCCGCACAACGGGCGAACAGTACGGGCGATCAGTCGCTTGATGCTCCAAGCATAGCACTTGGCGAGAAACAGCTCAACCAGATTTGCTAAGCAAAATTGGTGGAACTGACAGATTATTACGTCCTTGGTATTGCGTCGGATCGATGATCACCAAAAAAATGACGTTGCTACGATTAGGAATCGTTGCCTTCAGCCGCTCAACGGAGACGAATTCGTGCACATTTTCCGCATTAGGCGTCTGATGCCCCGAGCTGCTTTGGCCCCGGCATGCGCTCATGGGCAAGGCTGACGAGAGCCATCACACCGGGCTACCTTGAGATCGCCACCGGAATAGAAGAGCTTGTCCTTCAGGGCAATTAGGTTGCGACTCGAGAACCGATTTGCCTTTGGGAGGAGTCCCCCGCGGAGACTCCGCGGACGAAACGAAAAGTGGGAAGCGGAGGGAAACCGAGAGGCGCCGGCCGGATTCGAACCGGCGAATGGTGGATTTGCAATCCACTGCCTTAGCCGCTTGGCTACGGCGCCTTTTGATCGAGCCACAAACGCTTTCACCTTCCGCGGGTACGGAAGCCGTGTGCCCTATCCATGCAACGTGGCCGGTCGCCCCTACGACCATTGCAAGAAGTAACGCCCACGTCGGGAATTCCCGCAAAAGGCGCTTACGCGAGGGGCCGACGCATCCCGCGGCAACTAGTGCAACAGAGCTAATCGGCACTCCAGGCTCACGACTCCAGAGATTTTATCACGCCGGCTGCTTGACGCAACCCCCACAGCCGCTCTGGAAAACCGGAGGTTGACTTAGGACGAGTTAGCGTCCCGATCTCCGAAAGCTTGAATTTCCGCCGGTGGTTCCGCCGCGAGTGAACCCGCCCCGCGTGAATCCGCTGTTGCCACCCATTTGAAAGCCGCCGGGGAAACCGCCTGAAAATCCTGGGAATCCGCCGGGCTGGCCTCCGAAACCGCCGCGAAACTGAGTGGTGGCCCCCGTGGACGTTCCGGTCCGCGTGCCCGAAGAACCGGTGCTCCCGCGAATCTGCACATTTCCACCCAACAGAGCCGTCAAAGCGGATCGAATCGACTCCGGATTGGCCCGCTCCAGGGTCACCACCTGCGTGGTTTCCTCCGATTCGGTCTCGGCCCTCTGATCCAGTTGCTCGACCAACTGCTGGACCTCTTTGAGCAGTCGTTCCGGGGCGGAGACGATCAGGGAGTTGGTGCGGGAATCGACGCCGATCGACATCTTGGGCGTTTCCTCTTGGGGCTGTGAGCGGCCTCCTCCGCCTCCGCGCCCCCCGCGTAACAACTGAATCAGTTCTTGCGGCGAGGGTGCCCGCTGTTGTCCGGATCCGGTGACCAATCGGTCCTGATAAACGCTACGGAGGATTTGCGCGATCTCCTCGGCTTGGGTGTTTCGGACCGGAATGATGACGGTCTTGGGCTGCACCGCCACATCTTCCGGACTGTCGGAACGATCGAGCACGCGGAGAATCTCTTCCACGAGTTGAAGGTCCTCGGAATAGGCCTGCACGATCAACGCGTTGAGGCGGCTATCCGGGGTAATTTGAATGCGCTTGGAAATGCTGCCGGAGCTGGAGGAACTGCTCCCGGTGGAGCTTTCCTCCGCGCCCAGCAGGCTTCCGACCAGGCCGCCGCCCACGTTGCCAAAAGCAGCTCGGGCGATTTCGCCGACCAAGGAACCGCCGGTCGAGCCGCTGCTGGTGAGCGTGCCGCCCCCCAAAATCTGGTCGAGAATCGCTCCGGCGGTTTCCGCCTTGGCATGTTTCAAATAGTAGACCACCAGTTCCGGGCCGCTACTGGGTTGGTACTGCCCAGTCGTCATCATCCTGCGAAGCAAGTCTTCGAGCTGGTTGAGAGCGTCCGGGTCTTGAGAGGCAATCACAAGCCCGTCGGGAGTCACGGCCACCACGACCGGCGGCGCTCCCGTCGCCAAAGCGCGCGGCAAGTCGGCCGGCGGAGCCACCGGTGCCGCACCACCGAACTCGCTTGGGGAGGGGGACGGAACGTTACCGCTCGTTTCCGCGTCCGTGCCGCTTGTCTCCGCTGATCGGCTTACGAGCCGAAAGGGCGTTTCAAAGTTCTCACCGCTACCGCCTTCGAACGTCAGACGATCGTTAGTTTGCGGGATCGAAGTCGAGCGATCGGAGTCGGATCGGTGCTCAAGCGAATGTTCGTGGTCATCCGACCCTTGCGGGGCCGGTGGCTGAAAACCGCCGGGAGGCCCCCATGGACCCGGCGGGCCGAATCCGCCAGGAGGTCCCCAACCGCCGGGAGAGGGCCAGGTCGGAGTGGGTTGGGGTTGGGGAGGCTGGCTGCCGGACGACGTCGGAGCGGTCTGCCCCGAGGACCGATTCGGCACGCCGCCCACCACCAATCTACGCGTGGTCATTCCGGCAGCCCCCAGCGGAATGCGAAACGATTCCAATTGACCGCGTTCCGCCGGCTGACCGTCGGCCCCGGTGGGTGGCCCAGGCTCGGGCGGCGTAGCGTCATCGGAGACCGAACGCGGCACAATCACCTGCAAGCGATTCTCTCGCACGTTTGGCCAGACGGCTTGGAGTTCCCGTAGCATGGCCTCGGCCACTTCCGGCGACATGGGGATCGTCCGGATGAGATTCACATTTCCGCCACCCGCTCCGGGCTCCGGTTCGCCCATCTTTCGCAGCATTTCGCGAATTTGCTCGATGTGGGATCGGCTACCGCGAATCAGGAGCTGCCGCGTCATGATGTCGGCATCCACGGTCGGGGCGTTGATGTTGCCGCCGTCCGCCGTCCCAAACAACTTGTTGATGGCCAGCACCGCCAACTGCGGATCGACGACGCGAAGCGGAATGACCTCGACCTGTCCCGCTTCCCCTTGCAGTTGTTGCAACGTCGCCCGTATTGTCGCGTGCTGAGCCGGACGGGCGAAGGCAATCAGGTTGCCGGTCTTGGGATCAATGGCCAACCGAACGTCAGGCATTCCGACCAACAGCGTCTGTAACACTTCGAGGACGGCTTGCGGGTCGGCGGCGGTTATGGGATAGACTTCCAGTTGCGGCGTGGAATCGATGCTCGAGCCGGATGCACCGGAGGCAGTGGGGTCCGCGGCCTCCACCACCTTGGAGAACCTATCCAACATGTCGGGCGTTCCGGTGACGAGCAGCCTAGCTCCGCCCGGGTCCAATGCGAATCGCAAATTCCCGTCCGCTGTGGAGTTCTGATCGGCCGGAATTTGAAACATCTGCCGGACGATGTTCAGTACCTGATCGACCGTGGACGGATTGACTCGAATCACACGCACGTTATTCGCGGCCGCCTCCGGGTTCTCGATCGCGTCGATCACCCGCCGAATCGTTCGCAGTTTTCCCGCCGTCTCGGTCACGAACAATTGTTTGGACTTGGGCAACACCAGGACGCTCCCCTGCGGCCCAAGAAGCTTCTTCACCTCCGTCTCAGCCTCTTCGGGCGACATGCGTTGAAGCTGGAAGAGCGTGCTCACGAGTTCATGATCACCCCGTTTGTCCAGGTCCTCCGGCAAAACGGTATCTACAAGATTCGGGGGAATGCCGTCGTCGAGGTTCAGCAAGATCAGCATCCGTTCCTTCCGAACCAGCATGTACCCCTTCATCAAGAGCACGCTGTTGAGCAGGTCGATGGCCTCCGACGGCGTAAACTCTCGGTCGTCGACATAATTGAACGTCCCCGACGGTGCGTTCTCCATCACGAGCGACAAACCCGCTTGCTCGGCGAACCACTTCAATACTTCCTGCCAAGGCTGATAGCGAAAATTGAAACGCAGTCGAACCTCCGACGAGGGCAGGGGCCCCGCCACAGCTGCCATCGCTGCCGCCTGCTCACGGGTTGCCGGCGGTCCAGCTTGGGCCTCCCCGGCAGGCGGAGTGCCGGAAGTGATCGTAGGAGGACCGACCGGCTGCGCGGCCGGCATCGGCGGAGCGGGTTCCGTCGGCGGCGGGACGTTGGCAGACTCTTTACTCGCGTCGCCATGGCCGTCGGGCATCGGCTCCTCGACCGTCGGTTGAGGACGAGCGGCGTCGGTTGACGAAGGCGCAAGACTTTCCGTCTGCGGCGAAGGGGGAACCGGCTGCACTTCTTGAGGAGACTGAATTACGGCGCCGGACGCCGGGGGTGAAGGCGAAGCTCCAGAGATCGCCGCGTCGGATGACGCCTCGCCTTCCGCCGCAGCGGGTGCGGACGAAGCTGCTTCTTCGACCGGGGTTGCCGCCTCGGGGGATTCCATACCAGCCGATCCCGGCATGTTTTCCGTCGCAGCGGCGTCGGATTGACTTTCACCCGGGGAGTCGGGCGAAGTAGGGGGAGTCTGGACAGGCGAAACCTCGGGTTCCGAACCTTGATTTACCGGGGCAGCGGGCATGGTATCGGGGTTGATGGGTCGAGGGGATGACGCCTCCGTCGGCTCCGCTGTCGATTCCGCGGCAGGTTGTCCGCCGGCGCTTTCCGCAGAGACCGCCGGGATGCTTGCCGTCTGAGCGGGACTTTCCCCCATGAGGACGGCTCGCAGCGCGGCTCGCTGCGGCTCGCCCAGCAAAGCGGCGATGGGCTCGTCGAGCTTCCTGACTTCGTCCTCCGGCGGATTAGGCCCCAATTCCCGAAGCTTCTCCTCTCGTGCCCGCACCGCATCGCGAACAGCCGCTTGCTGTTCCGGCGGGATTCGCAGCCGTTCCGCAAGGACGGGGTCTGCCAGAACGGACAGGCCGTAACGCTTGAACCGCAACTGTTCGAGCTTGGCCCGTTGTTGTGGGCTGAGAACGGCAAGGCCTTTCTCTTCACTCTCTTTACGGAAAGGGGCGAGCTTGGCAAATCGCTCATCCGGCGTCAGCCCCCGAAAGTCCGAGGCGAAATCCAATACTTCGGCTTCGCGATCCACGACGATTTGGTTGATGTGCGACAATTGTGTCGGCGTCAGTCCTATCTGCTGAGCAACATCCGGTTCCAGTGCCAGGGCCAGGACACCGACCACCTCGCGTTCGGCGGCTTCACCGACCGACGTCAAAAGGGCTGCCGTCAAGGCAAGCCATGCCGCGGCCCACAAGCGCAGACCAAAGAAGCCCCCACAAATTTGGGCCGGCAAACTGGTGAAAGAACGCATCGAGTTCTCCCCAAAAATGGACCGCAAGAGTTCGCGCATGGTTCCAAAGGTTCGCCGATCGCACTAGGCCGGCGGCACCCAAGCTTGACCCAAGGGGCAGCCGGGGCCGAACCAATCACTCCCCTTCGGAGGTCGAGGAAGATGAATCCCTACTCTCATTATGTTAAGAATTCGCCGAGGTTCCAAAAACTGCTTTTCTGTGCCCCGCCGCCATGGCAATTCTCGGAACCCCGATGAACCGGCGAGGAGGTGCCGCCTGCTGTGTCAGCATTACGCAGCTAAGCCTTCATAGCGCTCCCAACAATATTAAACCCTTTGGTCGAGGACGGTTTCGAAAAGCATTGGATTCGCGGCTATTTGCTTGACAACCAGACGAGAATCACTCGACACCCTCCTCTTTAGGGGGATTTCTTTCGATTGATGGAGGGTTAATCAGCGAAGTCAAATCGATGACCCAGGCCGGGGACGGTAGAAGGGGGAAGGTTAAGTGTCACGGCTAGTGGTCACGCAAACCCAGCATGCCCCCCGACGCGAGAGCCATGTCTCCGCGATGCCATAACTCGAACAGGTGGGAAACTACCAAGCTATCGGCGGATGAGAAGCAGATACCAAGTCGTGGCGAACTCACCGAGCGGAATGCGCCAAGCGGAGGACGACCTCTCCGCGGAAAAGGCCTCGGCCAAAGGACGTCCTTCCGCATCGAGGGGAACGATTTCGATTCCCGCGGCCGCAATCTCTTTCAAGAAGAGATTCCCGCGAATCATCTCGATTTGCGTAGGGGCGTGTCCCCAGTCTTCCAAGGACGTTCGGTCGGCGTTCCATTTTTGCCCGGCATTGGCCGCCGTCCCGCAGACCGTCAACAACAGTTGATCCGCGCCGCGAATAGGTGCCGGCTCCACTGCGGAAAGCGTGATCGCCGCAAAATCATTTTCAATCTCAGGCCGCATGTGGGCGGTCTCTGCCGGCAGATCGCGGCAATGGCCGATTACCGCTTGGAAACCGGCGGAATTGATGACCACCAAACCGCGATCTTTTCCCTGCGTCAACCAGGCCAACTCGCCCGTATCGGAACGGATCGGGTTGTCAACGGGAACTTCGGCGGGAATGCGGGTTTCACTCGTGAGCGACTCTACCCGAACCCCGTGCTGTAGCGGTAAAGCGGCCGGAAACCCGGGCGAGTAGAAGGGGCTCAGCTCCCAACGATTCTTTAGGCGTATGCTTTCGCGGACGTCCTCCGGACTGTAAGACCGGAGCATCATCCGCTCCGCCGTCCGGACGTCTCCGCGGAGAAAGGCCGCCGCACAAGCCGCTAATTGCGTCATCTTGACGGGATCGAACGCCAAATCAAAGTGTCCCGCAATTCGCGGCTCAACTCCCACAACTTCAGCGTGAGTCAAGGTGTACCAAAAGATACCATCCCAGTCCTGAAAAGCTCCGTAGGCGGCGAGAATGGGGATGCCCTCGCAGGCGAATCGATGCGGGAACGGGTGATTCACTTCCGACACGGTGTAGGGTTTGTCGGCCAGGGGAGTGCGGGCCAGTTGTGCGACCGTGGAGCGCAGCGGATCGACCACCATGGGAGTATTGGGAATCTTGAACCCCAGAGTCCTGCCGGTATCGGGATCACGAATGTAGGAGGGGTGCTGCCAATAGACGTGGCCGTCCACCACATCGAGCAGAGAGGTCCCGGCTACGATCGGATATCCTGACTGCCCGTGACCGTGGTCGCTATTCCCCACGATGAGTGATCGGACCCCTAAGTCTTCACGCAGAAAACTCTGCATGGAGCGGAAGTACTGACGTTCCAGGTCCATGTAGAACATGGCTTCCGTGTGAAATCGTTCGGCGGAGGCAGAAGAAAACTGATCCGGACTCAATCGCGGAATCCACACGCCCTCTTGGACGGAGGCCTCGCTTCGGATGCGACCCAGAGTTTCGGGTGAGACGTTCCGAGTTAACCAATCGTTGTAGAGCCGCGTCAAATCGGCGGCATAACTTGCCGGTATGTCGGTCCAGGTTCCGGGGTTCTTTCGGGTATTCGTTCCCCGCAAACGGCCGTCCATCCAGGCTTCGACCAGCGAGTTCTCGTTTACCAACTCGACGATGGCAACGCTCGGTTCGTGACGGTATTCGTTGCCGGTATACGGGTTCTTATGCGTCAATAAGGCTCGGGCATATTCTCTCTGAAGCTCCAGAAGCCGCGGATCGAAGTACGTGAGCCCCTTCGCGAATCCCAGCAGTTCATGATCCCGGACGCCGTCGCCGGCCTTGTAGGATCGCGCCACATTCAGATTGATGTCGCTGTAGATTCCCCACGCCTTAAGCCGGGCCGTCAGGTAATCCAACCGATCCAAATACTCCGGATCGAGGCGGCGTGTATCGTTTCGGGATGCGTCGATGATCCCGTTCGGTGCCGGACGGTCGAAGAAGTGAAAACGCACGCAGTTGACACCCCAGCGTGCCAATCGTTCCGCCATGGCCTCGGCGTGTTCCTTCGGAGGTAGACAGCCTTTGCCCGAGAGATTCACGCCCCAAAAGCGGATCCTCTTGCCGTCTGCCGTGGCAAGGCGACCGTCACGGATGGTGATGAACCCCGATTTTCCGGCCGGTTTTTCCAGCAGATAAGAGAAATCGATCTTGCTCCCCTCGAGGTCCCCCCAAGTCACGGGAAACGGTTTCATGACGGTGATCGGCGTTTCCTCCGCTGCTTGGACGGAAAAGCATCCAAAGCAAATCCCAACCGCGAGGCATGTGCTCCATCGCAACATCATAGACTCTCCTCGTGAACCGGCGATGTGTGGGAAAGAGGGACGATTTCAGCGCGGCGAGACGTTACGGCAGTTCATGGAAGGGACGAATCGCTTCGAAACGCCTCCGTGATCTTATCGCCCGATGTGTTCCCTGCCAAGCGTGAGGTTCGTCAAGGACTTGCTGAGTACGTCTCCGACGCCGTCAAACAGCCGCCGACGCCGACCCGGTATTTGGAGAAAGGCTCCGCCCTAAAAATGAATGGATGGGACTGGACGGGGTTACTCACGTCTAGATTCAAAGCGTCGCGGCAATCTGCGCGAATCGGCTTACTGGGTTGTGCGACCGTTTGACTTGTCGGGCGTGCCGCCCCCTTCGCCTCCCAACTCCGCGGTCTTCACGAGCAAAGCCGGCGAGGAATCGTAAAGGGGCATGTGGCGGTAATAGACTTCCAAGGTACATATCGCCAGAGCCGTGGTGTAAATCCGACCGCCTTGACGCCCGTATTGATCGAGCGGATCCCAACTTCCCGCCAACGAACCCGTCTTGCGCTGAGTCGTCAAGAGGGTTTCCTTCATGGCGTCATTCCATTTTCTCCAGAAATCTCCGCCCATGTGATGCATGACCTGCGTGGCGTAATAAATGTAGTAGAACCATGGCATGGAGGTGTCGAGCTTTTGCGAGCTGGGCCGGTTCTCGTTGAGAAGATAGTAGGCCCCCGCCTTCAGCCCTTGATGATCCCGCGGCCAGCCCAGATATTGACGACAAAGCAGGGCCTCGGCGGTCATGGTAGGGGTGGCTCCGCCGCCCGGGAGATAGGCGTAGCGCCCGCCGTACCGGTCGGCCTGAGCGCTGTCGAGGTACCGTGAGGCTCCGGCAAAAACTCGATCCGGGACGCGGAGGTACGCCATCTTGCCGCTGCGCAGGGCCATTAATTGCCATCCCAGAACGCTCGTATCCCCAGCCTGGCCCGGGTCGTAGCGCCAACCACCGGCCGAGTGCTGCGCGCGCACAATAAAGTCCAGGGCCTTTTGTGCCGGCTCGCGGAGTTGAGGATCGCGGGTCATGGCGTACGCCTCGCACAAGACGATGGCGGCTTGGCCGTGCGCGTACATATCCCCGATTCCGCTTCCCCGCAAGTCGCCGTCCTCTCCCTGACGACCGACGAGCCAATTCAACCCTTTCAAGACCAGAGATCGGTACTCGCCGTCACGATGCGTTTGGCCTGCCCCGAGGAACGGCAAAAGCGCCAAAGCGGTGCCCGCCACGTCCGACTCCTGCCCAAGGCCGCTCTCGTCTCCGACGGCCCCCGGCGCGCGATGGAAGGCGTGCAGGCTCCAACTGCCGTCACGGTTTTGGTACCGCGACAGCCAGCGAAGGCCCCGCGCCACGGCGGCCTCGGTCTCGTTCGTCCCGCCTCCCTGTTCCAGCAAGCGGCTGCGCACGCTCGGATCTCGGCCGGCAAACATCACACCCACCGGAGGCGGAGCCAAGGGAGCCGCGACGCTGCTGTCGGCCAAATAGCTGGAGATATTCAACGGAACCGGATCGGCGACGGAAGGGACCTCCACCTCGTCCACGCCGGGGGGCGCGTCCGCAACGATGTCAACCGGGACGGCGAGTCCGGCTTCCTCAAATTCCGCCGGGAGTTCCTCACGCTCCCTCAGGAGCCCTTCCTCACCCTCCAGATCGCGATAATTGATGGAGGTCGATAAGGTGATGGCCGGACGTTGACGCGAATCGGGGGCGGCGAGCAAAGCCAAAAGCAGCAAGGCTACCATGTGGAAGATCAAACTGATCAGCCAGGCCGGCAAGTCACTCCAAAAGGTTCGTGCCAATGTTTGCGGGCGAGCGGCCACAGCCGCGTCGCGGTACCAGTCGCGCCGCGGTAGTGCGCTTCGGCGGCGTGCCTCCCGGTGAGCCGGCGTCAGCACAGGTGAGGCCCCGGGGGCAACTTCGGCGGCCCAACGGCCGGACTTGAAAGGCGCGGTTGCCGACGCTTCGTGCTCTGCGTTTTTGGGCCGGCTCTTGGGGGCTGAACGGGAAACCGTCGGGCGAATCGCGGATGCGGCATCCGCCGTTCTTTTCTCCCTCTCAAATTCCCACTGTTGCAGCAGGCGCATCGCCTGTTGCTCTTGCTCCTCGGTCAGTTCAATGCTCAGGCCGCAGCGCCAGCAATCCGCCATCCGCAGCCAGAGACGAATCGACATCGGAGCGCCGCATTGCAGGCAAGCACAGGCCAGCACTCCGCCGTCCAACCAGATCTCGGTAGGCGATTCGGGCGAGTCCCGCCGCGAAGTCTCGCCGGGCTGCGAGGCAAGGCGTTCGGCCGTTTCCCCCGATGCGGCGGGAGACCTCGCAAACGTTTCCGCCGAAGAATCCGTCATGCAGCCGATGCCCTAAAGATAAGGCCGATGGAAAAGGCACATCCGACCACCCGCGAAGGGGGCGCGGCAACCACAACACCGGTAACCGGAGCCTGAATCATGGCGGCGACCCTCGCTCGCGGCCGCCTTTCCGACCGGGGCGATCTTACTGACCCCACCCCCGGCCGCCTCGGTTCAAGTCGGCACACTTTCCCACGCCCTGTATTTCGCGGTTGCCACCCCGACCTTGTGCACAAATTTATTCTACGAAAGGATTCCGGTGCTTGCCATGATGATTTGAGGGAAAACGCTGTCGAATCGCCACGTTTCTACGGGCATCCACTGTGGGGATTTGTGGAGCCGGATCGACTACGGGGTTGGACAAAATCCGAACCGGCTTCCCCTTGGGAGGGACGCCGATTCATTGCGGCGAGCGAAAATCAAACGTAGTATAAAGGAAGCTTCTTTCCGACGCGATCGCCGACTGCTTTCTCTTGGGGCATAGGGGGGTCGGTTTTTTTCAAGGCACCGGAGCAGAGGGTATGACTACCGAGTGGACGGCTGAAAAAACCGCCGAGCGGGCGCTGGAATTGGGATTGATCAACGATTGGGATCTCCGGCGGATTTGGTCGGAGTTGGGGCGTCGCAATGTGCCCTTGGATGAATTCCTGCAATTCCTGGTTCGCCGCGAGTACCTCACTAATTATCAGATCGAAAAACTCCTCAAGGGGGATCGCGACGGATTTTTTTACGGTGATTACAAAGTGATGTATTTGGTCGGAGCGGGCAGCTTCGCCCGTGTCTTCCGCGCCGTCAACCAAACCAACAATCAAGTGGTGGCCCTCAAGGTTTTGCGCAAGAGGTACAGCGAGAGTCCGGAGTGCTATCGCCAATTCCTCCGGGAAGGGCAACTCGGAATGGTCTTGCGCCACCCCAACATCGTACCCGTCTACGAAGTCTCGTCGTACAACGGCACGCATTACCTCGTGATGGAGTTCGTCGAGGGCCAAAACTTGCGGGAATTCCTGAAGATTCGCACGAAGCTGGAACCGCTGGAGGCCACTCGGATCATGATCGACATCCTGAGCGGCCTGGATTATGCGTATCGTCAAGGACTGACGCACCGCGATCTCAAGCTCAGCAATGTCCTGATCAGCAGTGAGGGCACCGCGAAGCTGGTGGATTTCGGCTTGGCCACCGTGGACGAATATTTGGAGTCCATGCTTCCGGAAGTCCCGCCCAACGCCCGCGCGATCGATTACGCCGCATTGGAAAAACTGACGGGCGTCAGTCGCAACGATCCGCGGAGCGACATTTTCTTCTCCGGTTGCATGTTCTACCACCTCCTCACCGGTACGGCCCCCTTGTCCGAGACCAAGGATCGTTTGAAACGGATGAACAAAAACCGGTTTTACGAAATCCCCCCCATTCAAGAGCGGGACAAAACGGTTCCTCGACTGCTGACGGGAATTATCAACAAGGCCATGTCTTTAGATGTGAATTATCGTTACCAAAACCCGGCCCAAATGCTGCTGGACTTGAAGACCGCGGCAAGAAAACTCGCTCAAGGGGAGGCGGATTCGGACCTGGAAACGCTGCACAACGGCGGAGCTTCCAACGATGCCCAACCGACCGTGCTGGTCCTCGAGTCGAACTACGAACTTCAAGAGTTGTTCCGAAACGGTTTGAAAAAAGTGGGCTTGCGCGTGCTAGTGGTCTCGGATCCGCAAAGGGCCTTGGAACGGTGCCGGGACGAAGAATCGGCACCGGATTGCGTTATCTTCAGTGCTGCGGATCTAGGCGACGCCGCGCTGACCTGTTTCAACCAATTGGGCGACGATCCTCGCACGCATTTGCTGCCCGCGATTTTGTTACTCGACGAGCCGCAAAAGCATCTCGCCGCCATTGCCGTACGGAGCGACCACCGCCGGGTCTTGCAAATGCCGCTGACCATGAAAGCCTTGCGCACCGAGGTACTGAATCTGGTGAACCTGCAAAAGGACTTTGCACGCTGATCGCGCCGGCGATCAGGCTCCAACTATCGCTCCTCGGCCCAAATCCCAGGTCTCACCTGGGGCCGGCACGCCCAAAAGCATCGCCGCGTCCCAACGAACAGGAAATCCCGAGTCGCTCGTGGCGATTCCTTCCAACAAATGCCCGAGGCCGCATTGGCCCGGCACCCCACCGGGCACCGCGTCACTGCCTTAGCGCCGCTGCGAAAAAAGGCACACCCGCCAGTCCACAATCGCGGACACGCGGTGAGCCGGGCCGATTCATTGCGGGGCGATCCCGGCTCTGGTAGGATGGAAGGTTCAAGAGTTTTGCCACTCGGCTTCTAATGAACTCGCATCCCGCCCGGATTCTTCATATTGCCCATGATTCGCCTGCTCCCGCCGCCGAAATCCGACGAAGACCTCTTTCGCGAATCTACGATGACCTTCGGGGAACACCTCGAGGAGCTGCGAAAATGCCTGTTTCGCGCCATCGTCGGTTTGGCAATCGGTTTTGTGATCGGGCTGTTCCTCGGAAACCATGTGGTCAAGCTGATCCAGAACCCTTTGGAAAAGGCCCTCACCAAGCATTACGTGAATCTGTCGCAAAAGGAGGTCGCGAACCGCCTGAAAGGTATGACTTCAGAAGGCCTCCAGACAGCCTACTCGGCCGACGGCGCCGCCGAGTTCATTGCGTCGCAACAAATGCTCGTCGATGAGTATTTGATCTCGCCCCGCGACGTTTTGATGCAGGTTCCCGGCAGTCTCCGACGAATTCGCGAACGCCGAGAGGATAGCCTCCGACAGTTGGCGGCGGTAAAAGCAAGACTTCAGCAGGCGGCTGAAGGCACAAACGGCCAAAAGATCACGGAGGAAGATCGGGCTTTCCTGCTGCAATTGGGGTCGCAAGCCGCGGCTGAAGAAAATGCCGAAAACAAAGGCGATGGGTCGCAAGGTCTTGCCGTTAACGCGGATTCCCAGAGGCTCCGAAACTCTCCCGAGTTGCAGGCTGCGCTAGAGCGCTTAGCCCGGAATGATTGGCAGACCGTCGTCGATGGACCGACCTGCGGCGTCCTGGCCGAAGCCGTCGGCTCGTTGGAGACCTCGCTGCGGCAGTCTTTGGACCATCTCAACGTGCTTATCCAATCCTACGATCTGACGGCGGAGGCGGCGGGCAAATCGCTCACCGGGCAAGTCGACAATCGCGAGTTGATCCACATCTTTGCATGGCGTCCCGCCAAAGAGGATTCCCGAGTGCGAGCCAAGAGCCTTAGTGCCCACGAGGCCTTTTCCATCTACATCAAAGCCTCCTTATTGGTCGGAGCCATTCTCTCCGCTCCCTGGGTATTCCTGCAAATCTGGTCCTTCGTGGCCGCCGGCCTCTATCGACATGAACGCAAGTTCGTGTACACCTTCCTGCCGTTTAGTTTGGCTCTGTTCTTCGCGGGCGCCGCCATGGCCTTCTTCTACGTCTTCGAGCCGGTTTTGACATTTCTTTTCCAGTTCAACGAGTGGATGGGAATCCAACTTGAACCGCGAATTAGCGATTGGCTTTCGTTCGTCCTGATCCTGCCGCTCGGGTTCGGGATCGGCTTCCAATTGCCGCTCGTCATGCTGTTTTTGGAAAGAATCGGGATATTTACGGTCAAGGACTACCTGTCGCAGTGGAAAATGGCGATCCTCGTAATCTTCGTGGCTTCGGCCATCTTGACTCCTCCGGATCCTTCGAGCCAATTGCTTATGGCCGTGCCCTTGAGCCTTCTCTATTTCGGCGGTCTCCTGCTGTGCAAGTTTTTCCCACGGTCCCGTAGTGGGTTCAGCGACGCAACGGATGGCGTGGGTTCAGCGATGTAGCTTCCCAAACAGACTGGCTGTTGTTGTTCAGAATCACAGCCCAATCGCCGCATCCTAATCAAAGCCTACAAGTATCCCATTTCTTTTACCCGCTCACATTGGCCCAACGCCAACAAAATCCCGTAATTTGGCGCAACCGGTAAGTTCGCTGAAGACGTCAACGTTGAATGGTCGATAACTTGTAAACGATGTGGTGCGACCATTGCCAACGAGACGTTCCGATTCTGCGCCAGCCCGACGGCGGCATGTTGTGCCCCCAGTGCGGGACATACCGCTTTTCGGTCGTTTCCCCGGATCCTGGAATACAGGGCGAGGTCTGCGACGCGGCGGTATCCGATCGCGGCTTTACTTTGGGACCGGACGGCGGTGAAACTCCGGTCCCGAATGCCCCGACGCCTCAGGACGCGGATTCTTCGTCGATTTCTGACCGAGACGCTTGGTGGGAATTGGAGTCTCGGTTACGCGAGCTGCGATTTGCCCTGGACACACTCCTGCCGCCGGGAGAGGCCACGGGCCGAGAGGCGAAGCGAAAGACGCGGCACGATCGCAGACACGCGGACATCGCCGCCATGCATTGGGCACGACCCGCCCCTCGCAGCACCTTCCATCAGCGAGACGGTCATCGAAATCGCAGAGAATCGGCCGTCGTCTTTTGGGTTTCGCTTGCCCTGGGGCTCACAAGCTTCGTTTGCGGTAGCATTCTGGTGGGGTGGTCGCTAGTACTGAAAACGGCCATTCTAGGGTTCTACGGCGTGCCCATCAGCGCGGTCGGCCTAGGTTTTCTCCTTGTTGCCGGACTCTTCCACGGAGGGGCGGAATCGCCGACGTCACACGAGTACGGACAACCACGTCCGCACCGCACTATTTCCCGAAGGCAACGCGCTAGGCGGACCCCGGTTCTCGCATGAACACCCCAACGTGGCGGCGGTCATGATTCTCGCCGGCGGCCGGAACCCGTCATGGGAACTTA